>Ga0209474_10003643_pt1 | contig 13458 bp, 16 predicted proteins | sample GraSoiAngelo_145_FD_185902 | JGI IMG/M metagenome (GOLD analysis project Ga0209474, IMG submission 185902) | Grasslands soil microbial communities from the Angelo Coastal Reserve, California, USA - 14_1009_05_20cm (SPAdes) (version 2) | ecosystem: Environmental > Terrestrial > Soil > Grasslands...
CCGCTCTACGACCTGGGGGCCGAGGACGAGGGCCGCGAGATGAGCCGCAACTTTGCGGTGATCGACCACGAGCAGCGCGACGGGATTGGCGGCTTTACCAGCATCGTCGGCGGCAAGGTGACGACCTACCGGCTGATGGCGGAGCGGGTCACCGACCTGGTCGCGCGCCGGCTTGGCGTAACCACGCCCTGCACGACCGCCGAGGTCCCGCTCAACGATCGCGACGACGAGCTGGACCAGTTACGGCACCGCCCCGCGCAACTGGGCGTTCCCAAGCCGCACGGCGGCGAGCGCCCCCTGCAGCCACTCGTCTGCGAGTGCGAGCTGGTCCGGCCGCAGGACGTGGCGCCCTGGTTCGAGGATGCCGCGGTCCGCACCCTCGAAGACATTCGCCGCCGTACGCGGACCGGTATGGGTCCCTGCCAGGCGGCGATCTGCTCCTATCGGCTGGCCGGTCGATTGGTGACCGACCGCCACCAGGACGGCCCGACGGCGACCCGGGCGATGGCCGATCTGCTGGAAACGCGATGGCGCGGGGTGCGCCACGTCTTCTGGGGCAGTCAGCTGCGGCAAGCCCAGGTCACCACCGGCCTCCACCTGGAGCTCTTCAACCTCGATCGTCAATTGATGTTGCAAACGGAACCCGCCGCCGCGCCGGAGGCGGTGGGCGCGCGGCAATGAAGTGCGACATCGCGGTCGTCGGGTCGGGGTTGGCGGCGCTGGTCGCTACCCGCACTCTGCAACAGGCGGGCCGGAATGCCGTTCTGATCTGGCCCGGACTCTCATCGCTGTATTTCACCTATGCCACGGTCGACGTTCTTGGCTATTCCGACCTCACCACCACGCAGCCAGTGGAGCAACCCGAGGCCGGCGTGGCAAAGTTGATCGCGGATCATCCCAACCATCCCTACGCGCTTGCCGGTCTGGACGCGCTGCGGAGCGGCACCACGCTCCTCATCGAATGGCTGCGCGCAGCCGGGTTTATGTGGCAAGGGAGCCTGGCTCGCAACCTCCTCCTCCCCACCGCCATCGGCACACCAAAACCGAGCTGTCTTTATCCGGAGTCGATGGCTGCCGGCGATCTGCAGCGCGACGAACCGATCGTCTTCTGCGGCTTTGTTGGCTATGAGGACTTTGTGCCGGAGCTGGCCGCATCCAACCTGTCGCGGTCCTGGGGACGGGGCGACCAGTCGGTTCGAGCCATTCGCGTTTCGCTACCGGGATTTGACACGTCGAGGCTGTTCACCTCGATCGATCTCGCCCGCAGCTTCGAGGACAAGGCCTTCCGACGGGAAGTTGCGAGCCGGATCCGTCGCGAGATCGCCATCGACAGCGTTCGGGTCGGCGTGCCGGCGGTGCTGGGGCTGACCCACGACACCGATGTTTACTCGAGCTTTGCGGCCGAGGTCGGCCACCCGGTTTTCGAGATCCCGACACTCCCACCATCTGTACTCGGCCTTCGCCTCTTCGATCGCTTGCGCAAACACATCCAGGAATCCGGCGTCGAGATGATCTGGGCAGCTCCAGCCCACGAGGCGGAGGTCAGCGATGGGCAATGCCGTCGCATCTACCTCAAGTCGGCCGGCCGTGAGCACCCGATCGACGCTCGCGCCTACGTCCTGGCGCTCGAGGACATGGTCGACGGCGCGCTGCGGGCGGGTGTCCATACCGTGGTCGACCCCTTCTTTCACCGATCGCTCGCCCACCACGCGGTGCCAACCGAGCGGACCGATGAATCGCTGTTCAAGCCCCAGCCATTCGCGTCCATCGGGTACGCGATCACCGATCGGCTGCAGCCCTCCGCCGGCGACGGCCATCCGCTGGCGCGCAATGTCTTTTTGGCGGGCGGCGCGATCGCGGGGTACGACCCGGTCGGCACCAAGTCTCGCGGCGGGCTGGCGATCGCGACCGGATATCGAGCCGCGAAGGAGGCGATGGCGGCATGATCACCGACGAGGTCGGAACGTTTTCCGACACGGTCGAGGAGGCAGCACCGGTCGAAGCCTGCACCAAGTGCACCGCCTGCAACACGGTGTGCCCCGTCGCGCGCTCGACGGAGATCTTTCGCGGCCCGAAGTTCCTCGGTCCCGAATCCGAACGCTACCGCTCGCAGCCGGAGGCCGCGGTCACGGCCGGGCTCGATCTCTGCTCCGGTTGCAAGCTCTGCGAGGTCACCTGCCCGTCGCAGGTCTCGATCCAGGAATACATCCGTCGAGCACAAAACAAAGGCGCCGCGGAGAAGGGCCGGACGCTCCGCGATTGGGTCCTGGGACACACCCGCCTGCTCAGCCGGTTTGGAAGCATGACGGCGCCGCTCGCCAACCTCGGGAATCGAAACCCGCTGGTCCGCTGGGCCATGGAGCGGGTGCTGGGGATCCACCACAAGCGCCCCCTGCCGCGTTATCAGTGGCTGACCTTCGAGCGCTGGTTCACGCGCCGGCCTCACAACAAAACGGCCCGGAGGACAGTGGCCTACTTCTATGGCTGCTGGGTCAACTACAACGAGCGACGCCTGGGCGAGCAGGTGGTCGCCATCCTGGAACGCAACGGCATCGAGGTGATCGTGCCCAAGCAGCAGTGCTGCGGGATTCCGGCCGTGGTCAACGCGAACATGGACCTGGCCCGCAAGTATGGCGGCGAGAATGTCCGCCGGCTGAGCGGCCTGCCCGCCGACGTGGACATCATCGCCAGCTCCACGTCATGCGGCTTGATGTTGAAGCACGATTACGCGCACTTGCTCGACATTCCCGGCGCCGAGCAGGTGGGAACCCGCGTTTACGACATCTGCGAGTACCTCTGGATGCTGCACGAGGCCGGCGAGCTCAACCTTGACTTTCAGCCCGTCACGACGCGGCTCCTGTATCACGCTCCCTGCCACCTGAAGTCGCACGGCATCGGCTACCCGGCGATGCGCCTGCTTCGCCTGATCCCCGGGGTGCAGCTCGAAGAAGTCGATGAAGGATGCTGTGGCATCTCGGGCACGTTCGGCGTCAAGGTCGAGAAGTACGATCTCTCGATGAAGATCGGCAGCCGGCTCTTCGCCGCCGTCAAAGCCGCGGGGACCGACGCCGTGCTGGCCGATTGTGAGACCTGCCGGATGCAGGTCGAGCATGGCGCCGGGGCGCACTCGGCGCATCCAATCGACATCCTGGCGAGGGCCTATGGGCACGGTTAGCCTGGTTCTGGTCTCGCACAGCCGGCAGCTGGCCGAGGGCGTTCGCGAGCTCGCCGCGCAGATGACCCAGGGCCGGGTGAAGATCGCGGTCGCGGGTGGGACGGCGGACGGCCGGCTCGGCACCGACGCCACCGCGATCCTGGGGGCGATCGAGGAGGTCCGTGGGCCCGAGGGCGTGCTGGTACTCGTCGATCTTGGCAGCGCTGTGCTCAGCACCCAGATGGCGATCGAGCAATTGCCCGTCGGTGATGGTCGCGTGCTCCTGAGCAATGCACCCTTCGTGGAGGGAGCCGTGATCGCCGCAGTCGAAGCCTCGATCGACAGCGACCTCGATGGCGTCGCAGCGGCGGCGCTCGGCGCCAGGCAGATGGAGAAGGTGAGCACCTGAGCGATGGCTGATCGACCCGACCGCGAGGCCAAACGGCAGGCGAACTTCGCTCAGGCGCAAAAGACCTCTCCCCTGCTCCCGTCGATCGCCGATGTCCCGCTCCCCGGCGGGCTCGAGCTTGGCGAGGATGAGTTTGTGGTGCGCACCGCCAAGGATTGGGGTGTGTCGATCTCGCTCGTCCTCACTACGCGGCGCCTGATCTGTCCGACGGACCTGACCGGTCGCACTGAGGTCTCAATTCCGCTCACCGACGTGCGGGACGTCCAGCTTCGCAAGCACTGGGTCGGGTTCGCCACCATCGTGGTCAACTGGACCGATCAGCCACCGGCATCGTTTCCGGCGCATATCAACGGGGCACGGATGCGGGCGGATATCTCGGCGATGGTGGACGCCGCCCAGCGTGCGACAATTCCCAAGCTCGCCGTGGTTGCCCCGCCAGCGACCATGCCTGATCGGTACGAGAGGTTGCGGCAGATTGGCGAGCTGCGATCTTCCGGCGTCTTGTCGGAGGCCGAGTTCGAGCAGGAGAAAGCACGGATCCTCAGGGAGCCTTAGCAGCCGCCACGACATCGATGGAGCGCCGGCCGCTCGGCCGAACCGGACTCTCCGTGACCCCCATCGGCTTCGGGCTCGCCGCGGTCGGCCGGCCCGGGTACATCACCCTCGGCCGCGATCACGACCTGGGTCAGGACCGGAGCGTGGAAGCGTTGGAGCGGCGCGCGCACGAGGTGCTGAGCGCCGCCTACGACGCCGGCATCCGCTACTTCGATGCGGCGCGCTCGTACGGCTTCGCCGAGCGGTTCCTCTCGTCATGGCTTCAACAGCGCGGGCTGTCGCCGAATGACGTCACGGTGGGATCGAAATGGGGCTATACCTATGTTGGCAACTGGCGCGTCGACGCGAAGGTGCACGAGGTCAAGGACCATTCCCTGGCGGCGCTGCGGCGCCAGGTCACCGAGAGCCGGGCCCTGTTAGGGGATTTTCTCAACCTGTACCAGATCCACTCGGCCACCCTCGAGAGTGGGGTGCTCGAGGACCGTGAGGTGCTGAAGGAATTGAACCACCTGCGCGCGACCGGGCTGGTGATCGGACTATCGGTCAGCGGCCCGCGGCAGGCTGAGGTCATCCGGCGGGCGCTGGCGGTGGAGGTGGACGGCGGCAACCCGTTCCAGTGCGTGCAGGCCACCTGGAACGTGCTGGAGCCTTCCGCCGCGCCGGCACTGAACGACGCGCACAATGCGGGGTGGGGCGTCATCATCAAAGAGGCGTTGGCCAACGGCCGGCTGGCCGATCGCGATACGCAAGCGATCGCGGCGGCGCTGGCGAACCCCTGGGCGGACGTCGTCCTGTCCGGCGCCGTCACCCGTGACCAGATGTTGAGTAATGTGAGGGCGCTGCAGACACGCCCGACCGGGCACGAGCTGGAAACTTTTGAGAAGCTCGTCGAACCGCGTGATCAATACTGGTCCGAGCGCAGTCAGCTCCACTGGTCGTAGTGACCGAGCCGATTGCCAGCCGGCCATACATGCCCGGCTACGGTCTACTCGACGCCGGCCAGGGCACCGGACTGCTGCCCTGGTCGTGGGCGCGCGAGCGTCTCGAACGGTCGCACGACTACTGGGTGGCGACCGTCGGAGCTGACGGCCGGCCGCACGTCATGCCGGTCTGGGGCGTCTGGGTCGATGACGCGCTCTGGTTCAGTTCGAGCCGGGCATCGCGCAAAGCGCGCAACCTCGCCGGTCGACCCCAGTGCGCCATCACCACCGACAACGCCTACGAGCCGGTGGTGATCGAGGGTGAGGCCGAGTTGATCGACCACGCTGCGGCGATCGCCGCCTTCGTCGCCAAAACCAATGAAAAGTACCGAACCGAGTACTCGATCGAGTTCTTTACCTCGCCGTCGAACGCCTGCTTTCGGATCCGACCGGCCTGGGCTTTTGGCCTCACCGAGTCCGATTTCACCGGCTCCCCCACCCGCTGGACGTTCTCGCACGGCACGAGCTGACATTTTGCGCCGCCGATTGCGGGCCCGATCTCCATATTGACGCTCCGCGTGCCAGAGGATATTTTCATCTCGCAGGAGAACTTCACCTGAAGGGGAGGATGCGCCGTGGGACCACTGGCGACCGCCAATCACGAAATCCGCGAGGCCGAGCGCTTCGAGCAGGAGCGCCGGCTTGCCAGGCTCGCTGAGCCTCGACGCCTGACGGACCGGCTCCTCAACCAGCTGGAGGAGTTGAATCTCGACGATGTTGAGCTGGTCCCCGACGACTACGAGCCGACCCTTGCCGAGCTACGTACCCACCTGACGGGCTGGGCCGGAGTCGAGGGCTCGTTGATCGATCGCCTTCAATCTGGAACGCGAACCGCCGAGCTGATCGAGACGATCTTCAGCATCCAGGAGATCATCGCTCCGCCGACGCTGCCGCCGGACACGCTGCCGCTCGAAGAGATCGAACCCTAGCGCCGGCGAAACAGAAAGACGTCAGTCAGGTAAGGCAGCCTGATCGGCGGCTGATTCACCAGCTTTCTGACCTGGTCGCCGACGGCTGTGCGCTCGTCGTCGGGCAAGGTCGCGATGAAGCTGATCGACAGAACGCGATCCACCAGGCCGTCGCGGTCGACCGTCTGCTCGTGGCGAAACTGTTGCGCGCCGGCGGGCTGGAACAGCGCGCTCGCCATCATCGGCTCGCGCCATTGATCCCGTTCGTGGGTGGGCGCCCGACCACGATACGGGCGGATGATCGCGTCGATCGCGGCCTGCAGAAGATCGCGCGTGTCGCGCCGGTTCCAGATCAATCCCAGTCCGCCGGCGGGGCGTAACACGCGGTGGATCTCGCTCAGCGCCGACGCGCCGCTAAACCAGTGAAACGCCTGTGCCGCCGTGACCGCGTCGGCAGACGCATCCGCGCACGGGATGGCTTCCGCGGTTCCGTCCAGCACGGCGACGCCGGGGACCGCGCTGGCGAGCTCGGCCCGCATCGCCGCCACCGGCTCGATCGCGATCACTCGGGCGCCAGCGGCGTGCATCATGCGGCTGAACTTCCCCGTGCCGGCGCCCAGGTCGACGACGGTCGCGCCCGGTGTGATGCGCAGCCGCTCAACCATCCAGTCGATGGCCGCCTGCGGGTAGCCGGGCCGGCCGCGCTCGTAGGCGGCAGCCGCCCGCCCAAAACCCTCGGCCGCCCGCCAATGGACGCTCACGGTGCCAGCCTACGATGCCAACGGCCGCGTGTACTACGGGTGGAGGCGCCGACCAAAGAAGCATGGCTGGCGGCGAGGGAGCGCCCGTTAGGATAGGCGACGTGATCGCCCGCCGTTGCCTCGCGCTCTCGACGGCCGCTCTGCTACTGTCGGCCTGCGGCAACGCTGCGAATACGCCGGCGAAGCCGCCGACCGCTCAGGAGATTCTGAACAAGCCGGATAAGGCGAACGTCAAGGACGCCCATTTCACCCTGGTGGCGCACATCGTCAGCGGGAGCACCGCCTTCGACGCCACCGGCGACGGGATCGTCGTGATCAAGCCCCAGCAGGCCTCGAAATTCACGATGCAAACCACTCTCGCCGGTCAGACCCTGAAGTTCGAGGAGATCATCACCGGCGGAAAGGAATATGACCTGTCGCCGGACAACCCACGCTGGACCGTCAAATCGAGCACGACATCCTCCAACCCCAGCTCCTTCAAGGGCACTGACGCCAGCTATCTGGGCGAGGACTCGCTGCCGCAGGGAAAAGCGTGGCACGTCAAGGCCAAAGATGACAGCGGCAACCCGTTCGAGGCCTGGGTGCGCGAGAGCGACGGCTATCCGCTGAAGTACGCGAGCACGTCGCAGGGGTCGACCTTCACCGCCACCTTTGACCGCTTTAACACCGGCGTGACGGTCAGCGCACCGCCGGCTTCGGACATCCAGCAGTGACGCTGCCGGAGATCACGCGGCTGGCGGCCGTCATCATCAGCGCGGCCGTGCTTGCCGCTTGCGGCGGCCCGGGTACCCCGTTAGGCCCGCCGAGCGCCAAGGACATCCTGGCGAAGCCGCTGCACGCCAGCCTCAAGGATGCCCATTTCATCGTGACCGGCAAGTTCACGGAGCAGGGAGTGTCGGTCGACCTGGCTGGCGACGGCGATCTGGTTTATAAGGCCCCAGGCGCCGGCCGGTTCACGTTTCAGACCACGGTCGCCGGGCGAAAGATCAGTTACGAAGACATCTCGATCAACGGGAAGGATTACACCTTCAGCGACCCGGGCACCGGCAAGTGGACCTCACGGACGACCACGTCCGGCCTCGGCCCGGCAAGCTTCAGCGGTGCTTCGGATTTCAAGTACGTCGGAGAAGAGAACCTGGCCAGGGGCAAGGCCTGGCACGCGACGGCCAAGGATAAAGATGGCAATGCCTTTGAAGGTTGGATCCGCGAGAGCGACGGCTATCCACTCAAGTACCTGGTCGCGCAACAGTCCAACGCCCTTACGCTGACCTTCGACAAGTTCAACGTTGGGGTCACGATCTCACCGCCGCCAGCGTCACAAGTGGTGCAGGGCTAAGCTGGCACGCAGGTTCATCGTGCTGGCGGCGTCGGCCGGCCTCCTGGCCGCTTCTTGCGGCATTCCCACACCTGCGGCGCCGCCGAGCGCGAAGGAAGTGCTGGCCAAACCGCAGCAGTCCAACTTGAAAGACGCGCACTTCAAGGTGACGGGAAAGGTCACGGATAACGGGGCCACCGTGGCGCTTGCCGGCGACGGTGCCCTGGTCTACAAGCCCAAGCCGCAAGGCCACTTCAAGTTCCAGGCGACGGTCGGCGGTCAGACCCTCACGATCGAAGAGATCTCGCTCGACGGCACAAACTATGGCTTGACGCCAAGCAGCCCGAAGTGGGTGGCGTCGAAAAGCACATCCGGCTTCGATCCGACGGCATTCAGCGGCGCCAGTGCCCAGAAGTATGTCGGCGAGGAAAACCTGCCGCAGGGAAAGGCCTGGCACGCGACCGCCAAGGACAAAGAGGGCAACGCGTTCGACGCCTACATCAGGGAGAGCGACGGTTATCCGATCAAATACGTCGAGACCCAGAGCGGAGGGCAGAACATCACGCTGACCTTCGACCGGTACAACGCTGGCGAAACGATCACCGCTCCGCCCGCCGACCAGATCCAGCAAGGCTAGCTCGTCCATGGAAGCATTCGCTCGCACCGGCGAGGCGATCCGTGCCACAAGCAGCAAGCTGGAGAAGACGCGGCTACTCGGTGAATACTTCGCCACACTCGACGACGACACACTGCCACTCGCGGCGGTGTACTTTACGGCCCGACCGTTCGCCGACCGCGATCAACGAAAACTGAACCTTGGTTATGCCGTCATCCGCAACGCTGTCTGCGATCTGGCGCAGGTCGACGAGGAGGCGCTGGGTGAGTCCTACATGCGACACAGCGATGTCGGCGATGTCATCGAGGAAGTCCTCGAGAGCCACACGCATCCCCACCCCACGTCGCTCCGGGACGTGCACGACACTCTGGTACGGGTTTATGAGCAGCGGACCGTCAAGAAAAAGACCGAGGCGCTGCGCGAGCTGCTCGACAGGTTGACGCCGCGCGAGGCCAAGTACATCGGAAAGATCCTGACCGGCGACCTGCGCATCGGGCTTCGGGCCGGGCTGGTCGAAGAGGGGATCGCGAAGGCATTCGGAGCACCGCTCTCCGACGTGTCCTGGGCCAGCATGCTGACCGGGGATCTCGGCGAGGTCGCGTTGCTGGCCCGCCGCGGCGAACTGCGATCAGCGCGATTGCGATTGATGCATCCGCTGCAATTCATGCTGGCGTCGCCAGAAGAGGACGCGGCGGCGATCATGCGGCGGGTCGGCGGTGAGGCGTGGGTCGAGGATAAGTACGACGGCATCCGTGGGCAGCTTCACAAAGAGGGCGAACGGGTCGTCCTCTACTCTCGCGATCTCAACGAGGTGACCGCCGCCTTTCCCGAGGTGGTGACAGCGGCCTCGGCGGTTCCGCACGACGTCCTGCTCGACGGCGAGCTGCTCGCGTTCAAGGATGGCGTCGTCCGCCCCTTCTTCGAACTGCAGCACCGACTGGGGCGCAAGGTGGTCAGCGCCCAGCTGCTGACCGAGGTACCAGTCATCTTCGTCGCCTTCGACCTGCTCTACCTGGACGGTCGCAATCTGCTGGAGGAGCCACTTCGCGAACGACGGCGGCTGCTCGACGAGCTCGATCTTCCTTCCCCGTTCATGCTGGCCTACCTCATCCAGGCGAACAACGCGGAGGAGCTCGACCGGATTTTCGATGCGGCGCGGGCGCGGAACAACGAGGGCTTGATGGTCAAGGACCCGGCCAGCAAGTACACGCCCGGGCGGCGCGGCCTGGGGTGGCTGAAACTGAAGAAGGCGCTGGCGACGCTCGACGTGGTCGTGACCGGAGTCGAGGTCGGCCACGGCAAGCGGAAGAATGTGCTCTCCGATTACACCTTCGCCGTCTATGACGAGCAAGCCGATCGCCTGGTCAACATCGGGAAGGCCTACTCTGGCTTAACCGACGTCGAGATCGCTCAGATGACCGACTATTTCAAGTCGATCACGCTGAAGGATTACGGTCGTTTCCGGCTCGTGCAACCGGAGGTCGTCCTCGAGGTGGCGTTCGACGCCATCATGGAGTCCGGCCGGCACAACTCCGGGTACGCACTCCGCTTCCCTCGCATCAAGCAGATCCGCCGGGACAAGACCATCCGCGAGATCGACACCCTGGCCAACGTGGCGAAGATGCATCGTGCCTTTACCGGCGAGCGCGTGCAGCTGGTCGAATCGGCTCAGGGCTAGTGTTCAGTCGTCGGAGGGGCGAGCGGGCCGAGGCGCCTCGCGAATCGTGGGATCGAGGGGGTTCGCCAGGAGAGCAGAAGCCCTTGAATCGCCTCGCGAAGCAGTTCCTCTTCGGTCATCCCGGCCTCGTGCGCCATACGGGAAAGCCCGTGGACCTCTTCATCCTCGAGCGAGACGGCAATTTTGATCATGCGCTAACCTCCCTCGGCGGGACTTGTGATGCCGCCGCTCGATTCCGTGCCACCACGATGAGGGCCACCGCGGCCAGGATGATGCCACCGGCGATCAGCGTCCGGGCGCTCAGCCCCTCGCCGAGGAATGCTGCTCCCAGGATGACGGCGACCACCGGGTTGACGTACGCATAGGTCGATACCAGGGACAGCGGCGCTGATCGCAGCAACCAGACGTAGGCGCTGAACCCGACAAGGCTGCCGAAGACAATCAGGTAGACAAGGGCCACGAGCGACGTGGTTGAGATGTTCTGAATGTGCAGCCGGCCAAATTCGCCGGTCACAAGGCTGGCGATGCCGAAGAGCACGCCGGCCCACAGCATTTCCAGGGCGGCAGCCATCAGCGGACGCAACGGAAGTTTGACGTGACGGGTGAAGACGGACCCGCTCGCCCAGCAGATCGGAGCGGCCAGCGCGAGCGCGGCGCCGATCAGGCGAACATGACCGGAGCCGGGTGAGCCGATCAGGAAGGCCACTCCACCGAAGCCGACCACCAGGCCGACGATGACGAGCGGCGGAAGCCGGCGGCCGAAGGCCACCCGATCGATGATCGCCATCCACAACGGCGCCGTAGCGACGAGCAGCGCGACCACACCGGTAGGCGCGTACTGCTCCGCCAGGATGACCCCGCCATTGCCACCGAGCAGCAGCGCCGCCCCGATGAGGAGAGCCGCTCCCCATTGGGTCGCTCCCAGGCGGTCCCGCGAGGCGCCGCCCCCTCGGGCGGCCAGAGCGTACAGGACGCCGCCGGCGACGAGAAACCGCAGCGAACCCATCAGAAGTGGCGGGATGGTGTCGATGGCGAACTTGATGCCGAGGTAGGTCGACCCCCACAAGAGATAGACCGTGCCTAGCGCGAGCCAGATGCGAGCGGCCGGGGTGGCCGCCCCCGCCCGTGCCCGCCGCTGCAACGACTGCGCCACGTCAGCCGGGCCGAACTTCCGTGCAGTTGCCAAGAACGACGTCCGTCCTGCTCAGGCTGCCTTGCGCTCGTTCTTTCGGCGAGCCAGCGGCCAGCCAAGGCGGAGGTTGATATGGGTATTCAGATAGCGCGAATGCCGAACCAGCCGCTGCCGGGCGGCCTCCCGCTCGTAATGGGCCTGCTTGTCCATCGCCCACGTATACAAAGAGTAGTAATCCTGCATGTTTTCGTCACCTCGCTGTAACCGTTGCTTGCCTTCAGACTAGTTACAACCGCATTCTACCGTGTTAGATTTAACCCGTCAAGTGGTATAAGGGGGTTACAGGTGAACGATTCGGTAACAGGATCAGCGCCGCTGATGCCCATGGTGACCGGACACCTGGCGAGGCTTCAGACCGGGCTGGATTTCGTGAACACGCTCGATCTCTGGCCCGTCCCCCACGATCACCTGGACTCCCCGACTGCGGCGCTGGATTGGCTCGTCGAGCATGACCTGATGCACCGTGAGGCCCGGCTCCACCTGGTGGCGCAATACAGTGCCTCCCCGGCCAGCGGCACCGAGACCCTGGCTCGACTCCGGCGCGTCCGCCAGGCGATGCGAGGCGTGCTGGAGGCCGCCGCCGCGCGCCAGGCCCCCAAGGCGGCCGATCTGGACGAGATCAACCGGGCCCTGCGCACGCACTACATCTACGAGTTGGTCCCTGCGCCCGACGGCGTCTCGCTCGACCACCGCCACCAGGGTGACCCGGTTGATGGTGCTATCGCCCGGCTTTCCGAGTCGATCGCCCGTGAGCTGATCCAGGGCGATACGGGGCGGCTGCGCATCTGCGAGAATCCCCAGTGTCGGTGGGTGTTCAAGGACACCTCGCGCACCGGGAAGCGGAAATGGTGCAGCATGAGCAGCTGCGGGAACAGGGCCAAGGTCGCCCGGCACCGCGCTCGGCGAAAGGCCGTCATTAGCTAATAGAATGTCCGCCCGGAGGGGTGTCCGAGCGGTTTAAGGTGCGGCTCTCGAAAAGCCGTGTGGCGGCAACGCCACCGCGAGTTCGAATCTCGCCCCCTCCGCCAGTCACCTTCCACGACTTAGGCGGGTTGGAGCTTTAACCGCCGGTAGGCGTGGCGCGCGTAGGGCAGCCAGCGGATCGGCGCCGGGGCGAGCGCGACCAGCCCGACGAGGCCAACGCGGAAGGCGGAAAAGGTGACCCGCTGGGCTGGTCCCCACGCGAGCCCATACTCGTCCCGGAGCCGGGGCGGCAGCAGGGCAGCGGTGATCACCTGCATCGGCGCAAAAGCGATCCGTGGAACGCGGCGAATGCGAGGTCGGAGCACCCGCCACCCCATCTGGCGAGCACCATCCCCGACCCTCAACTCGCCCCCCTCGATCAGCGCCTCCAGGTAGGCGTCAAAGGCCTCGATATTCGCTGGATACATCTGGCGGGGGATGCCGAGCAGGATGCCGATCTCCTTCGTGTCCTGGTAGTAACCGTTTCGATCAGCGGCGCTCAGTGGCCCAACGAACGCTTGGTAGGCGCGCAGCCCGGAATACACCAGCGTGGCGTGAACCCACATGAGCAGCTCGGGGTCCAGGGCCGAATATCCCGGACCGTTGACGGTTCGGTGTCTGGCGTTGATCGACCGGACCGCCTCCATCGCAGCCCTGCGTGAGCCGAAAACGATCGTCATCGTCAGGTCCAGGGTCCGGCGAAGACGTCCGACCGTATCCTCCTCGAACCGGCTGTGGTCGCGGACTCCGGCGGCGACTCGTGGATGCGCCAGCTGCATCAGGATCGCGCAGGTCCCTCCGAGCGTTACCGCGGACTCGCGGTTCACCCGCCAGATGGGGGACTCCGGCCCGAACAGGCCCTGGTCCTCGATTATGCTTCCTGACGCCATCGATCCCAGTCTAGTAACCGGCGCGCGCGACGACACT
>Ga0209474_10003646_pt1 | contig 13455 bp, 15 predicted proteins | sample GraSoiAngelo_145_FD_185902 | JGI IMG/M metagenome (GOLD analysis project Ga0209474, IMG submission 185902) | Grasslands soil microbial communities from the Angelo Coastal Reserve, California, USA - 14_1009_05_20cm (SPAdes) (version 2) | ecosystem: Environmental > Terrestrial > Soil > Grasslands...
AGCGGTAAAGATAGCGAGGATGCGATGGACCGGCGGCGCGGCCGTCAATCAGCCGCTGTGCTCTTTGGCCCAGCGCGCCACATCGGCATGGGTCGCGAACCACACCCCCGGTCGGGACTGCGCCAGCCGGATCAGCTCCTCGATGATCCAGATGCGGGAGCGATAGCCGATCACGTGCGGGTGCATGGTCAATTGAAAGATGCCGCCTTCGTCATAAGCCGCCTCGAACTCGCGGCGGAAGATGTCGAGGACATCGGCCGGCGGCGTATACGGCCGCAGCGCCGAGAAGCGGTTCATCATGAAATAGACGGCGTCGTCGCGCACCCACTCGACCGGCAATTCGACGACCCCGCAAGGCTCCCCGTCGAGCAACAGCTCGTAGCAATCCTCGTCCGACATCAGCGAGGAGTCGTAAAGGAGGCCCATCTCGGCCTCGATCGCCAGCGTGTTCCAGCTGAAATCCCAGGACGGGGTACGCAGCCCGACCGGGCGCACGCCGCTGACCTTCTCCAGCGCCTCGGCCGAACGCAGCATCAGGTCGCGCTCGGCCTCGTAGGGCAGCACCGAGTTCAGCTCGTGGATCCAGCCATGGATCCCGATCTCATGCCCCTCGGCGACGATCCGGCGCTGCTCCTCGGGATGGATCAGCGCGGTTACCGCCGGCACATAGAAGGTCGCCTTGACGCCATAGCGTTCGAGCAGCTTCAGGATGCGCGGCACGCCGACCCGGTTGCCGAACTGGCCCCAGGCGAGCCGGCCGATCGACTTGCCGCCCTCGCGCAGATCGCTGGTTTCGTGATCGCTGTCGAAGGAGAGCGCCACTGCGCAACGCGCGCCGCCCGGCCATTCGCGCGGCCTCAGCGTTTTTCCCGCACGCACACGGTCGACCAGCTCGCGCCAATGCTCTTCCGGCCATTGCCAGGGCTCGAGGTTGGATTCGGGCCGGTTCATGGCCTCTCCTGCGCGCTGAGAGAGGAGCGGGAAATGGTCGGAGCGGTGAGATTCGAACTCACGACCCTCAGCACCCCATGCTGATGCGCTACCAGGCTGCGCTACGCTCCGACCGGGCCACCTCTGGCGGGCGCCATCATATAGGCGCGGGCTCGCAGGACGCAACGCGCCACATCCGAGGGCATGCCGCCGTTCAGGCGCTTTTGTCGTGGTGGGCCAGCTTGTCGAGCAGCGCGCGGGCTTCGAGCAGCTCGCGCCGCAGTTCGACGAGCGCGGCCTTATCCTCCGGGCTGAGCCGCCGAGCAGACGGGCGCCGCGCCTGCGCTGTCACCGCGGCAAGCGCTGGCGCCGCGCTCTCCGGCGCGGGTCCGAGCGGGAACAGGGTCGGCACGGCCTCGCCGTCCGACACGGAGGCGAGATCCGCGTTAGCTTTGTCCGTCCCGTTCAACAGTTTTTGCACGCCGCGGATGGTGTAGCCCTCCTGGTACAGGCATTGGCGGATGTGCAGCAGCAGCGCCATGTCCTCGGGCCGGTAATAGCGCCGGCCGCCGCCGCGTTTCAACGGCTTCAGCTGCGGAAATTTGGTTTCCCAGAAGCGCAGGACATGTGCTGGGAGATCGAGCTCCTCGGCTACCTCGCCAATGGTCCGGAATGCTGAGGGCGGCTTGTTCGTCCGCCGACCGGGCGCGGCCGCGCCGCTCTCGCCCACCTCAGCCGGGCGCCGCCTTCGCGCTCGCCGCTCTGGCAGGCGCCGCTCTAGCCGGCGCCACCGCGCTTGCGGTGGCCCTCGGGGCGGTCTGGCTGAGGCCGTTGTTGATTTGATGCTTCAGCGCATGCGAGGCGCGGAACACCAGCACCCGACGCGGGCTGATCGGCACTTCCTGGCCGGTCTTCGGGTTGCGGCCGATCCGCTGACCCTTCTGGCGCACGGCGAAACTGCCGAACGAGGAGATCTTGACCATCTCGCCGCGCTCGAGCGCACCGGAAATCTCGGCGATCACCGATTCGACGAGTTCGGCCGACTCGTTGCGCGAGAGGCCAACCTCCTGATAGACCGCTTCGGTGAGCTGAGCGCGAGTAACCGTTTCTCCGGCCATGACGCCCTCCCTGCTTTCGGGAAGGTTAGACCGGCCGAAAAACCCCGTCAAATTCCAAAGCGTTGCCCTAGATTTTCCGGGGTGCGCAGCTACCAGCGGACGACGCTCGCGCCCCAGGTCAGCCCGCCGCCAAGCGCTTCCATCAGGATCAGATGCCCGGGCCGGATGCGGCCGTCGGTCACCGCCTCGTCGAGGGCGAGCGGGATCGAGGCGGCCGAGGTGTTGGCATGGCGCTCGATCGTTACCACCGTTTTCCCTGCCGGCAGCCCAAGCCGGCGGCCGACCGCGTCGATGATCCGGGTATTCGCCTGGTGCGGCACCAGCCAGTCGATATCGGCGCCGCTGAGGCCGTTTGCGGCCAGCGCCTCGTCGACGACCTCGCTCAGATGCTGAACCGCCTGCCGGAAGACCTCGCGCCCCTCCATCCGCAAACAGCCGGCGGCGCCGGTCGAGGACGGCCCGCCGTCCACGTAGAGGATGTCGTGTTGACGGCCGTCGGAATGCAGATGCGTGGACAGGATGCCCCGGTCGGAAGGACCCGCAGGGCCCGCATTCAGCACCACCGCCCCGGCGCCGTCGCCGAACAGCACGCAGGTGCCGCGATCCTGCCAATCGAGGATGCGTGAAAAGGTCTCGGCCCCGATAACGAGCGCCGTCCTTGCCTGGCCGAGCCGCAGCGCGTTGTCGGCCACGGCGAGCGCGAAGATGAAGCCGGAGCAGACCGCCTGCACATCGAAGGCGGCGCCCCGCTTCATGCCGAGCCGCGCTTGCACCTTGCTGGCCGTCGCCGGGAAGGTCTGGTCCGGGGTAGCCGTTGCCAGCACGATCAGGTCGAGATCGCTGCCGCTCATCCCGGCGCGTTCGAGTGCGCGGCGCGCGGCGCAGAACGCTAGATCCGAGGTCAGCTCACCATCAGCGGCAATGCGACGTTCGCCGATGCCGGTGCGCTGTCGGATCCAGGCGTCCGAGGTGTCGAGCCGCGCGGCCAGCTCGTCATTGGTCACGACCCGCTCGGGCAGGTACCCACCGCAACCGACGATCTGGGAACGGAACATCATACCGGTGCCGTCACAATGCCGCGGAGCGCTGCGGCTGCGGCGTCTGAGCCACCTGATTAAGCCGCGCGAGCTCGTCCCGGATCTTCTCTAGGAAGCCGTTCACCTTAAGGTCGATCGCGACCCCGACCGCATTGGCAAAGCCGAAGGCGTCGGTCGAGCCATGGCTCTTTACCGCTATTCCCGCGAGGCCGAGGAACATCGCGCCGTTATATCCGCGCGGGTCGATACGTGCTGCCAGTTTTTTCAAGGCGCCGCGCGCGAACAGATAGCCGACCCGGGCCAGCACCGAATAGCGGAAGGACGCGCGCAGCGATTCGGTGAACAGCTTGGCCACACCTTCGACTGTCTTCAGCGCGATATTACCGGTGAACCCGTCGGTGACGATGACATCGACCGTACCGGCGGCGATGTCGTCGCCCTCGATAAAGCCATGAAAATTGATCGGGAGAAGGCCGCTGCGCAGCCGGGTGCCGGCCGCGCGAACCGCATCGTTCCCCTTCAGATCCTCGGACCCGACATTCAATAGCCCGACGGTCGGCTGCGTCAGCCCCAGCACCGTGCGGGCGAAGACGTCGCCCATCAACGCGAACTGGACCAGGTTTTCGGCGTCGCATTCGATATTGGCGCCGAGATCGAGCATGACGCTCTCGCCGCGCCGGGTCGGGAAAAACGCGGCAATCGCCGGCCGGTCGATGCCCGGCAAGGTCTTGAGGACGAATTTCGCGATCGCCATCAGCGCGCCGGTGTTGCCGGCGGACACCACACCGTCGGCCTGCCCCTCGGCGACGGCATCGATGGCGAGCCGCATGCTGGTATGACGACCGCTGCGCAGCGCCTGTGACGGCTTGGCGTCGTCCAGCACCTTCTCCTCGGTGTGGCGCACCGTGGCCGCGCGCTGCAGCCGCGGCAACTTCGCCAGCACCGGCGCAATCTGCGCTTCATCTCCGAACAACAGAAAGCGCGCCTCGGGATGGCGTTCCAGCGCGATATTGGCGCCTCTCAGCACCATTGCTGGCGCGCGGTCGCCGCCCATCGCGTCGAGGGCGATGGTGATGCCTTGGCTCACCGCGCGCGTGCCTCGCCCCGCCGGCTTCGGATCAGGACGTCTGCGCCGGCTGCGGCGTCACTTCCCGCTCGTGGTAATGACCGCAGGAGGGGCACAAATGATGCGGCCGCTTCAACTCGCCGCAGTTCGGACATTCGGAGTAAGCCGGCGAGCGCAGCGCATGGTGCGAGCGGCGCATCTTGCGGCGCGAGGGCGAGGGTTTCTTTTTCGGAACGGCCATATCGACCCTAAACGGCTAATTGGGGGAGATTGCGGCGTACTTAGCCAAATTCCGGGGCGGCGGCAACAGCGATAGGACCGCAACGGCCGCCGGTGCTGGAGCATCCTCCCGATATTCATTATTCCGGGCGGCTCCGCTCGGCCAGACGCGCCAGCGCGGCAAACGGACTTTCCTCGGCCGGCACCGGCGCTTCGGCCTCAATGAAGCCCTCGGCACTGCGTGGGAAGGGCGGCAGGGCCAGCGAGAATTCCTGCGCCACCGCCTCGCCGATATCGATGACATCGGCGGTCAGCGGCTCGAAGGCGACGTCCTCGTCGGTGCCGACCGCGCCCTCCTCGGCTTCCGGCGGGCCGTAAAGCAAGGCAAACCGTTCCGAGGCCGTGCCCGGGACCGGCTCGAGGGTAACGACGCAGTCCTGCACGAAAGCGGCGTCGAACGCCGCGCGAAGCAGAACGAGGTCTCTGCCGCGCCGGACCAGCTCGACCGTCGACGTAAGCCGATCGATCGAGACCAGACCGAAGCGGCGCGCGAGGGCCGCACGCTCTTCTTCCGTCGCGGCGATTTCCTGCCGCAACGCTTCAGATCCGACCCGCGCCAGCGGGACCAGACGGCTGAATTCCGATCGGCCCGGGTTCAACCTTGACCTCCGGCTTTCACCGCGAATTGCAGAGCCGGCGGGGCGCCAAACCGGAATTCGCCGGCCAACAAGGTGGCCGCAGGCTGAGCGTCCAAATGCTCGGCTTCGCGGCGGAGATACGCCGCCATTGCCTTCAGGTAATCCGGCAGCGTCGCCGGTGCAGTACCGAACAGGTTGCGGGCGAGCGCCGCCTGCAAGGCGGAAACATTTCCGGCGAGCCCGCGTTCGTAGGCCTCGGCGCGGCCATAGAAGGCGCGCGCCATGCGCTTGACCTCACGGCCGACGCTGAGGTCTCCGGTACCCATTTCACGCAGCGATCGGTCAAAATCGGTAAACATCGTGTCGAAGAAACGCTGCGCCAAAGGCGCCGAGTCCGGCTGCTCGCGTTTCAGACGTCGGAGATAAAGAAACGCGTGCAGCGCGATCAGCTCAAACCGCCCATCGACGCTATCGGGAACCCCGAGATCGACAAAAAAGCCGGGCTGGCGCGCCTGTTCGACAATGCGGCGGTAGGCAAGTTCGGCGGCCTCTCGCAGCGGATTGCGTCGAAACAAGGTCAAACACACCAGCAGGGCCGGCGGTCGGGCGTTGACAGCACCGCACCCTCGGCTAAAGTCAAAAGCAACAGATGGGCCGAATTCTGTCCTGTTTCAACACGGACCCTTACGCCTTGCCTCACTCAAAATTAATGTTATCCGCCGCGCTGGCGATGGCGGCCGCCGCCGGGCTCGGCGGTTGCGTGTCGAGCGTAGATCAGCGCGGCAACCTGCCGGATCCCGACAAGCTGGCCGAGATTCGCCCCGGCGCCACCACCCGCGCCGAAGTCGCCAAAATCCTCGGCACACCGTCCAGCATCGGCGTCTTCGACACCAAGAACTGGTACTACATCAGCCGCAAGACGAAGCGGGTCGCCTTCTTCGATCCGGATGTGCTGGACCAGCAGGTCTTCATCGTCAATTTCGATGACAAGGGCGTGGTACGGGGCCTCGACCGCAAGGAGCTGAAGGACGGGCGTGACATCGAACCGGCGCCCGGAGCGACGCCTGCCCCCGGCCGCGAGCTGACCTTCCTCGAGCAGATCCTCGGCAATGTCGGCCGCTTCTCAAAGGGCAGCAGCTCCGGTGGCCGCGACACCGGCGGCCAGCAGGGGCCGAAGCCAACCGATAATAAATAACCGCTAGCGGCGCCGCTCCGGGGCGCCAGGATGCGACAGTGGCGGTGCCGCTGTCAGTGCGCCATCCAGTGACCGAGCACGGCCAATAGCAGCAGCGCGACGATATTGGTGATCTTGATCATCGGGTTGACCGCAGGACCGGCGGTATCCTTGTAAGGGTCGCCCACCGTGTCGCCGGTCACCGCCGCCTTGTGCGCGTCGGAGCCCTTGCCGCCGTGATGGCCCTCCTCGATGTATTTTTTGGCGTTGTCCCAGGCGCCGCCGCCCGAGGTCATCGAGATCGCGACGAACAGCCCGGTCACGATCGTGCCGAGCAGCATCGCGCCGAGCGCGCTGAACGCCGCCGATTGTCCGGCGATCAGGGCAATGACCGCATAGAGGATGATCGGCGCCAGGACCGGCAACAGCGACGGGATCATCATTTCCTTGATCGCGGCCCGAGTCAGCATGTCGACCGCAAGGCCGTAATCGGGCTTCGCCGTGCCTTCCATGATGCCCGGAAGCTCTCGGAACTGGCGGCGCACCTCGACGACGATGGCGCCGGCCGAACGGCCGACCGCCTGCATGCCGAGCGCGCCGAACAGGTAGGGCAGCAACCCGCCGAGGAAGAGGCCGATCACGACATAAGGGTCCTGCAGCGCGAAGCGGACATCAAGGTTCGGGAAGTAGTGCTTCAGGTCCTGGGTATAGGCGGTGAACAGCACCACCGAGGCGAGCCCGGCCGAGCCGATCGCATACCCCTTGGTGACCGCCTTGGTGGTGTTGCCGACCGCGTCGAGCGCATCGGTCGTGCGCCGCACTTCGGGCGGCAGATCGGCCATTTCGGCGATGCCGCCGGCGTTGTCGGTGACGGGCCCATACGCGTCCAGCGCGACGATCATGCCGGCCAGCGCCAGCATCGTGGTGGCCGCGATGGCGATGCCGAACAGACCGGCGAAGAGGTACGAGACCACGATGCCGATGCAGATCACGATGACTGGCAAGGCGGTTGCCTCCATCGACACCGCCAGGCACTGAATCACATTGGTGCCGTGACCCGTGGTCGAGGACAGCGCGACGCTGCGCACCGGCCGGTACTCGGTCGAGGTGTAGTATTCGGTGATCCACACGATCAAACCGGTAACGACCAAGCCGACGATCGCCGACAGCAGCAGATTCCAGCCGGTCACGCTGCCACCACCGGTCACGGCCAGCGGCGCCGACAACCCGACCAACCAGTAGATGACCGCGGCGATCACGATCACCGACAGGAGGCCGGTCGCGACGACTCCCTTGTACAACGCCCGCATGATCCCATTATCGGGGCCTAGCCGGACGAAAAATGTGCCGATCACCGAGGTGACGATGCAGACGGCCCCGATCACCAGCGGCAGGACCAAGAGCTTTTCCAGCAGCGGCGGCGCGAAAAAGATTGCCGCCAGAAGCATCGTCGCGACAATCGTCACGACGTAAGTCTCAAACAGGTCCGCGGCCATGCCGGCACAGTCGCCGACATTGTCGCCGACATTGTCGGCGATGACGGCGGGGTTGCGGGGATCGTCCTCCGGGATGCCGGCCTCGACCTTGCCGACCAGGTCGGCTCCGACGTCGGCGCCCTTGGTGAAGATGCCGCCGCCGAGCCGGGCAAAGATCGAGATCAGCGAGGCGCCGAACCCGAGCCCGACCATCGCCTCCAGCACCCGCCGCAAATCTTCCGGGGCCGGGAACCAGGCGCGCAGGATGAAGTAGTAGATGCCGGCGCCGAGAATCCCGAGCCCGACCACCAGCAGCCCGGTCACCGCCCCCGCTTTGAAGGCGATGTCGAGCCCGGCGCGCAGGCCGCTGCGCGAGGCTTGCGCGGTACGCACATTGGCGCGCACCGACACGTTCATGCCGATATAGCCGGCCGTTCCGGACAGCACCGCCCCGATCAGGTAACCGAGCGCGACCTCGAACCCAAGCAGCACCCAGAGGATGACCAGGATTACGACCCCGACGATCGCGATCGTCCGATATTGCCGGTTCAGGTAGGCGCTGGCGCCGACCTGCACCGCGCCCGAGATCTCCTGCATTCGGGCGTTACCGGCATCCGCCGCGAGGACGCGGCGGCTGGTCACGAAGCCGTATGCCAGTGCAAGCACGCCGCACAGGATGACGAGAATATATGCCGATGCCATCTGCACCGTTCCCTCTTGGCGGTCGGGAAACAAAAAGCCCGCCGCGAGCGCGCGCCATGGGCGGCGGGGCGGGTCTGGGCGCGCGCTATATGCCAGAACCGGCCGGCTCAGGCAACCGGAGGATCATTCCGGGATCGGGTCAGAAATGCCGATACCCGGCGCTTTCCACCGGAACCGGCTGCCCATCCGCATCGAGCAGCCGCACCTGCTTGCCGCCGTCGATCGTGCCGATCGCGGTGATCGGCAACGCGAGTTCGGCGGCGAGGGTTCCAATGGCCTCGCTCGCCTTCGGCGGAGCTGTGAAAAGCAGCTCGTAATCGTCGCCGCCGGTCGCGAGCCGGACCGTTACGCCGGGATCCGCGGCGGCAAGACGGCGCGCCCCGGACGACAGCGGCAGAGCGGAAAGCGCGACCGAGGCGCCGACCTGCGACGCCTCGCAGATATGCCCGAGATCGGCCAGGAGGCCGTCCGAGACGTCGCACATCGCATGGGCGATGCCGGCGAGGCGCGGCCCGAGCGCGGTCCGCGGCTCCGGCAGCTGAAACCGGGCGGCAAGCGCGGCGCGCTCGTTACCAGCCAATTCGGGGTAGCCGCCGCGCAGAACGGAAAGCCCGAGGAAGGCGTCGCCGATCGTGCCGCTGACCCAGATCCGGTCGCCTGGCCGGGCGCCGCCGCGCCGGATCTCGCCATCGACGGCGATCTCGCCGATTGCGGTCAGCGACAAGACCGCCGGCCCGGTGGTCGCGACCGAATCGCCGCCGAGGAGATGCACGCCGAAGGCTTGCTGATCCTCGGCAAGGCCCTGGGTAAAACGAGCGACCCATTCGTCGCCGAACGAGGAGGGCAATGCTGTCGCCAGCAGATAGTGCAGCGCCTGTGCGCCCATCGCGGCGAGATCCGACAGATTGACTCGCAGCAGCTTGCGCGCGACCAGGTCGGGTGGGTCGTCGGGGAGGTAGTGCACCCCTTCGACCATCGCATCGACGGTGATGACGAGCCGCTTCCCCGGCGCGCAATCGACGAGAGCGGCGTCGTCGCGCAATTGCAGCCCGCCGGGCCCGGCAATCGGCGCGAAAAAGCGTCTGATCCGGCCGAATTCGCCCAGGCCCTCGCCGTTCACGGCCCGCTACAGATCGCCGCCGCGCAGGGTGCGGGCGAGGCGGTTCAAGACACCGTTCGCCAGACCCGGTTCCTTCCCGCCAAAGAACGCGTCGACGATGGCGAGATACTCGCTCATCGTAACCCGCGGCGGAATGTCGGGCCGATGCACTAGCTCGTAAGCGCCGGCCTCGAGGATCAGGCGCAGGATAGTATCGAGCCGGGGCAGCGGCCACTCGTCGCTCAACGCCGCGGCCAGGGTCTCGTCGAGGCGCTCGCGCTCGGCCCAGACGCCGCGGACGATTTCCGCGAATAGCGCCTCGTCGGCCTCGCCATAGACATCGCCGTCGATCTCGCGGCCCAGACGATGATGGACGAACTCGCCGATCACCGCTTCGGCGCCGAGGCCGGGGTTAAGCTCAAGCTGGTAGAGCGCCTGCACTGCCCCAAGCCGAGCGATGCTGCGCCGCCGGCCCGCGCGTTGGCGCCCCGTGCCCCCTTCCGCTGTGCCCGCGCTCGCGCTCAATCCTCGCGTCCTTGAAACCGCCGCTTCAGCTCGATCAGCGCCAGGCAGGCGCGTACCGACTCGCCGCCCTTGTCGCGCCCGTCCGGCGCCGTCAGGATGCCGTAGCCACTGACGATCCCGTCACGCAATGCCAGATCCTGCAAGGCCCGCGCGGTCTCCGAGCAGATGTGGTCGTAATGGCTGGTCTCGCCGCGGATCACGCAGCCGAGCGCGACAAATCCGTCGAAGCGTTCGGCGGCCTTCGCGGCGAAGGCGATCGCCGCCGGGATCTCAAAGGCGCCAGGGACCGACACTGCCTCGCAGGTCGCGCCGGCCTCGGCCACCGCGCGCTCCGCCCCCTGCCGCAACAGCGCGGCGATATGGGCGTAATATGGCGCCTCGACGAGCAGCAGATGCGGCGGCCGGTTCATGCCTTGGCCCCCCTCGCGTCCGGCTCCCGGGCTCCGAGCAGCCGCGCGACGTAGCGCGCGATCGGGTCGATTTCGAGGTTCATGCGCTGCCCCGACGCTGCCCCGCCAAAGCCGGTGTGAGCCAGGGTGTAGGGGATGATGTTGACGCCGAAACGGGTGCCGTTGCATTCGTTGACGGTCAGGCTGACCCCATCGAGCGCGACCGAGCCCTTCGAAGCGATATAGGGAATCAGCCCGGCCGGCGTCTCGATTGTAAAGCGCACCGACTCGCCATCGGGCCGCCGGTCAATAAGCCGGGCGACGCCGTCGACATGACCGGAAACGATATGGCCGCCGAGTTCGTCGCCGGCCCGAAGCGCCCGTTCGAGATTGACCGGCGAGCCCTCTTCCCACTCCCCCAAGGTCGAGCATGAAAGGGTTTCGGCCGAGGCCTCTACGGCAAAACCTCCGCGCTCGACCGCGACAACCGTTAGGCACACCCCGGAGCAGGCAATCGAGGCGCCGAGCGCGATTGCGGCGGTGTCGTATGCGGTCGCGATCGTCAGCCGGGCGCCTTCCGTCCCGGCGCTGCGCGCGATGTGCCGGACCCGGCCGACATCTGTAACGATCCCCGTGAACATGGCTCTAACGTAGGAGGCCGGTGGGCGATTAGCCAGCGCGTTTCACGCATGCGCAGATGCCTGGCAGCGCCCCTTCGGTGCCGGTCGGCCAGACCCGCCGTGTCATTAAGGAACGACTGTCGCCAACGCGGAGCCAGGGAGAGATCGGCCGCTCGCGCCGCCGGGCTGGTCGACGCGGGCCCGGAAATGCGAGAGCACGTCGGCGCCGAGGATCTCGGTGGCTACGTGCTCGAAACGCGGGGCGTTCGCGAGCGTCGCCAAGCCGAGATCCGCGACCGCCGGGATGCCGTCGGCGCCGATCAGCATCGGCGCATTGATCCAGATCAGGCGGTCGACGAGGCCGGCGCGCAAAAACGCCGCTGCGAGCCGGCCGCCGCCTTCGACCAGCAGCCGAGTTAGGCCGCGCGCGCCCAACATCCCGAGCGCCGCGGCCAAATCGATACCGCCAGCCGCATTTGGCTCTGCCGTGATCAGCTCGACCCCGGCGTCACGTAGTGCCGCCAGCCGTTCTGCGTTGCCCGAGCTTGAGGTCAGCACCCAGGTCGGCACCCGCCGTGCCTCGGCGAACAGGCGCGCGGAGTGCGGCAGGCGCAGCTCCCGATCCATGACGATCCGCACCGGCGATCGCGGCATCAACCCTGGCAATCGACAGGTCAGTTGCGGGTCATCGGCGAGCGCGGTGCCGGTCCCGACGAGCACCGCGTCGTGCTCGGCGCGGAGCAGATGGACGCGTTCGCGCGCCATTTCGCCGGTGATCCAGCGGCTTTCGCCGCTCGCCGCGGCGATGCGGCCGTCGAGCGAGGCCGCCAGCTTGAGGGTCACCAGCGGCCGGCCGGTGCGCACCCGCTGAAGAAAGCCGGCGTTCAGCTCCGCCGCTTCCGCCGCACACACTCCGGTCTCGACCGACAGCCCGGCCGCGCGCAGCCGGGTCAGGCCGGCGCCGGCGACACGCGGGTCCGAATCCTCCACGGCGGCAACGACCCGGCTGAGCCCGGCGGCGATCAGCGCATCGGTGCAGGGCGGGGTCTTGCCCCAATGACAGCACGGTTCCAACGTCACATAGGCCGTGCCCCCGCGTGCCGCGATGCCTGCGCGCGCCAGCGCCTCGGTCTCGGCATGCGGGCGCCCGCCCGGCTGGGTCCAGCCGCGGCCGACGACATGCCCGTCCTTGACGATCACACAGCCAACCGTCGGGTTAGGCCAGACATTGCCAAGGCCACGCCTGGCGAGCCCCAGCGCTGCCCGCATCATCCGCGAATCGTGAGCAATTTCGGTCATAGCAGAAAGCCCGGGACCGGACCGCCGGCCTCCGGCCGAGAGCCGGCGAGACGCCGGCGTTCCTTACGAAGCAGCAGGCGCCTCAATCGCCATCCGCCGCGATCCGGCCGACAAACTCGCCGAAATCTTTCGCTTCGCGGAAATTGCGGTAAACCGAGGCAAACCGGATATAAGCGACCTGATCGAGGGTCGACAGCGCTTCCATGACCAGTTCGCCGACCATGTCGCTGGGAATCTCGGTCTCGCCCGAGCTTTCGAGCTGGCGCACCAAGGAATTGATAATGCGCTCGACCCGCTCCGGCTCTACCGGCCGCTTGCGCAGCGCGACATAGATCGACCGGGCGAGCTTGTCGCGGTCGAACGGCTCCCGCTGCCCGTTTTTCTTGACGACGGTCAGCTCGCGCAGCTGAACCCGTTCGAAGGTGGTGAAGCGGGCGGCGCAATTGGCGCAGAACCGGCGCCGCCGTATCGCCGCCCGATCGTCGGTCGGCCGCGAATCCTTGACCTGGGTGTCATCCGCGCCGCAGAACGGACAACGCATTTGCTCCTCCTTCTCGCGCCCGCTTCGTGGGGGACGCTCGTCTCATCCTTCGCCGCGGTCCGGGTAAATCGGAAAGCGATCGCAGAGCCGAGCGACTTCGCCGCGCACCCGCGCTTCGAGCGCGGCATCGCCACCCGGCGTTTTCGCCGATTTGTCGGAACTCGGCTCGGCCGAAGCCGCGCGTGGTTGCCGCCGGCGAACCGAGGCGGACCCCGGAGGTCACCGTCGGCTTCTGCGGGTCGAACGGGATGCCGTTCTTGTTGCAGGTCATCCCGGCGCGCTCGAGCGCCTGTTCGGCATCGCGCCCGGTCAACCCGAGTGGGCGAAGATCGACGAGCATCAGATGCGTGTCGGTGCCGCCGGACACCATCGCGAGTCCGCTCTCCGCCAGCGCCTTGGCGAGTGTCTGCGCGTTGTCCACAACAGCGCGCGCATACTGCCTGAAGCTCGGCTGCAGCGCCTCGCCGAGCGCCACTGCCTTCGCGGCTACCGCGTGCATCAGCGGCCCGCCCTGCAGCCCGGGGAAAACCGCGGAATCGATCTTGCGGGCGATCTCCGGGTCGTTGCACAGGATCATGCCGCCGCGCGGGCCGCGCAGGGTCTTGTGGGTGGTCGTCGTTACC
>Ga0209474_10003650_pt1 | contig 13448 bp, 10 predicted proteins | sample GraSoiAngelo_145_FD_185902 | JGI IMG/M metagenome (GOLD analysis project Ga0209474, IMG submission 185902) | Grasslands soil microbial communities from the Angelo Coastal Reserve, California, USA - 14_1009_05_20cm (SPAdes) (version 2) | ecosystem: Environmental > Terrestrial > Soil > Grasslands...
AGCGCGCCGGCCGCGTACCGCTCGCGCTCGCGCCACCGGCCTCGCGAGCGCCACGGCAGCGCCTGCCACGCGAGCATCGCGCGCTGGCGATCCTCTCCCCAGTGATAACCCCCGAGGGCACCGTCCTGACGCAGCACGTTGTGGCAGGGAATGAGCCATGCCACCGGGTTGGCGCCGACGGCCCTGCCCACCGCCCGGGCGGCGCCGGGGCTACCCACCGCGCGCGCGAGCGCCGCGTACGTGGTCGGTCCGGCGCTGCCGAGCTCGAGCAGCGCCTGCCAGACCTTGAGCTGAAAGTTCGTGCCTTTCACGGCGAGCTTGAGAGGTGGCGCGGTCCGCGCGCAAGCCGCGCCGCGCGACGAGGCCCAGACACGTCCCGCGAGCGCCGCCGCGGCGTCCTCGTCGCGCCGCAGGCGCGCCTGCGGCCAGCTCGCGGCGAGCGCGGCCACGCAGGCGCGCTCGGTCCCTGGCTCGATGAAGGCGAGATGGCACAGGCCGCGCGGGGTGCTCGCGAGCAGCGCGCGCCCGAAAGGGGTGTCGGTGATGCCGTAGGTGATGTGCATGCCGCGGCCGCGGGCCTTGAGCTCCCCGGGGGTGACCGCTTCCAGCGTGACCATCAGGTCGTGCAGCCGCGAGGGTCCCGACAGGCCGACACAGTAGGCCGCCTCGAGCACCGAGGGGGTGCTGGCGAGCGCTGCGCGGGCGGCGCGCGCGGTGACGTAAGCCAGGTACTGCCGGGGGGTGACGCCGGCCCAGCGGCGGAACAGGCGGTTGAAATGGAACTCCGACAGGTGCGCGGAAGCGGCGATCGCGGCCAGGCGCGGCTGCGCGCGGAAGTTGGCGTCGATGAAGCGGATCGCTCGGGCGATGCGCCCGAAATCGCGGCTGTCGAGGAATGCGGGCCCGGTGTCCATGGGGCGATGATAGTCGCGTGCGCGCGGCGTGCGACCCGATTCTTGCGGCGCGCCGGCAGCTCATGCCAGATTTCAGCGCCACAGGTGCGAGCAGGGCCAGCGCGCCACGACCACGCCCACGCCGATCGACACCACCAGCAGCAAGGTAACCGTGAGACCGATCAGCACACGCCGCATCGGCGCATCATAACCGCCACGTGCCCGAGAGACTCGCCATCTGCCTGCTCGCCTCCGAAGTCGAGCCGCTCTCCAAGACCGGCGGCCTGGCGGACGTGAGCGGGGCGCTGACCAGGTACCTGTACGGCGCCGGGCATGACGTGCGCCTCTTCACGCCGTGCTACGCCTCCATCGAGCGCGCGGCGTATGCGGCGCAGCCGGTCGCGGCCCTGCAGCAGGTGCCGCTGGCGGTGGGACCCAACAACTACCGGTTCTCGGTGCTGCGCGCGCAGCTGCCGGGCGGCGCGCCGGCGTATCTGATCGACTGCCCCGCGCTGTATGCGCGCACCGCCCTGTACACCAGCGATCCCGACGAGCACCTGCGCTTCCTCGCCTTCACGCGCGCGGCGCTCACCGCCTGCCAGCGCTTGGGGTGGGCGCCGCAGGTTCTGCACTGCAACGACTGGCACACCGCCTTTGCGCCGCTGTTGCTCAGGACGGTCTGGGAGGACGAGCCGCTGTTCGCCTCGACCCGCACGCTGCTGACGATCCATAACATCGGCTATCAGGGCATCTTCCCGGCGGCCCGGATTGCCGATCTCGGGCTGCCGGGCAGGCGCAGCCTCCTGCACCAGCCGGACCTCGCCGCCGGGCGGATCAACGCCCTGCGCCACGGCATCCTGTATGCCGACTCCATCACCACGGTCAGCCCGACCCATGCGCGCGAGATCTGCTCGGATGAGTACGGCATGGGGTTGCAGGACAGCCTGCGCGAGCGCGGCCGCGCCGTGACCGGCATTCTGAACGGCGTCGACTACGAGGAGTGGGATCCACGTCACGACCGCTACCTGCCCGCCCACTACGACTCCGAGCGGCTCGCGGTGAAGGGCGAGCTGAAGCGTCAGTTCGCGCAGCGCCACACGCTCGCGGCGGCCCCCAAGGTGCCACTGGCCGGGCTCGTGAGCCGGCTGGCCGTCCAGAAAGGCATCGAGCTCATGTTCGAGGCCTTACCGAAGACGCTCAGCGCGCGGCCGCTCAGTTTCGTCGCCCTCGGCAACGGTGAGCCGCAGTACGAGGAGTTCTTCACCGCCCTGGCGCGGCGCTTCCCGGGGCGGGTGGTGTTTCACTGCGGCTACGACGAGGAGCTCGCGCACTGGATCGAGGCGGCGAGCGATGTGTTTCTCATGCCCTCGCGCTACGAGCCGTGCGGGCTCAACCAGATGTACAGCCTGCGCTACGGCACCGTGCCGGTCGTGCGCCGCACCGGCGGACTCGCCGACTCGGTGCAGCACTACGACACCCGCACCGGCACCGGCACGGGCGTGGTGTTCAACGATTTCAACACCCAGGCTCTGCAGTGGGCGCTGAACACGGCGCTCGACCTGTACGCCAGGCCGCGACACTGGGCGCGGGTGGTGAGAAACGGCATGCAGCAGGACTTCTCCTGGGAGCGCCAGGGAGGCGAGTACGTGGCGCTCTACCGGCGACTCATCGCAGGCTGAAGCTGCCGCGCTCCTCGAACGGAATCGAGCGCATCAGGCCCTCGGCGAGTGCGATCCTGCCGGTGAGACGGTAGGCGACGCTGCGCACGGGCGCCTCCGACCCGCGCCCGAGAAGCTTCAAGAGCGCGCCCGCGAGGTTGGTGGTGACGTCCATGTCGAATTCGGCCTCTCCCATGGGCGGCACGACGAAGCTCGCCACCGAGGCGCCGCTCGCCAGCTGCTGCCCCTCGCCTTCCAGGCCCTTCACCGGGAGCCTGCGGTCGTTGGGGTTCTGCACGCGCATGCGCACCTTGAGGCGCTGTTCCCACAGGTCGCCGTGCTCGATCTGCACGTCGACCACCGAGAGCCTCGGGGCGATGAATTTCGAGCTGAGCGCGCAGGCGTCGAGCAGCAACGCCGCCGCGCACAGAGCGGGGAACCAACGGCGGGCTCTCATCCCGGCGCGCGGCCGAAGGCGCCGTTCAGGCGCGCGTAGTCGCGCGCGAGCTGCGCGGTGAGCGCGCCCGCGGGCAGTCGCCAGGTCCAGTTCCCCTCCACGGTCCCGGGGGTATTCAGCCGCGCGAAGGAGTCCAGGCCGAGGATGTCCTGCGCCGGGATGATGGCGAGGCGCGCCACCGAGCCCAAGGCTGCGCGTATCAGTGCCGCGGGCATGGCGCCTTCAGTCACGCGCAGGAAATAATCGACCCGCTGCGCGGTGTCGCGGTCCAGGCTCGCGTACCAGCCGAGCGTGGTGTCGTTGTCGTGGGTGCCGGTGTACACCACGCAGTCACGCTCGTGCAGATAGGGCAGGTGCGCATTGGCGGGGTCGCCGTCGAAGGCGAACTGCAGCACCCGCATTCCCGGCAGCCCAAAGCCGCTCTTCAGCGCCAGCACGTCCTCGGTGATGACCCCTAGATCCTCGGCGACCAGCGGCAGGTCGCTGAACTCGTCCAGGAGCCGGCGCAGCAGCAGCTCTCCCGGAGTGCTGAGCCAGGTGCCGCCGCGCGCATCGGCAGCGCCGGCGGGCACGGCCCAGTGGGCCGCCAGCGCCCGGAAATGGTCGATGCGCAGCAGATCCATTCGCGCCAGCTGCGCCCGCACCCGAGCGAGCCACCAGCTGAAGTCGGTGCGCCGCAGTGCCTGCCAGTCATAGACCGGATTGCCCCACAGCTGGCCCAGTTGCGAGAAGTAATCCGGCGGCACACCCCCGATCGCAGCCGGCTCGCCGGTGGCGGTGAGCTGGAACAGCTCGCGATGCGCCCAGGTCTCCACCGAGGAGGGGCCCACGTAGAAGGGCAGATCCCCGAACAGCCGCACGCCGCGCGTGCGCGCGTGCGCGCGCAGCTGGTTCCACTGCAGGTGGAACGCGTATTGCTCGCGCTCGATGCGGGCGATTTCCGGCGCGAGCTCATTCGCGGCCTGCGCGAGCGCCTCGGGCGAGCGGTCGCGCAGCGGCGGCGGCCACTGCCAGAACGGCGCGCCGCCGTGCGCGCGCGTCAGCGCCTCGAACAGCGCGTAGTCGTGCAGCCACGGGCCGGAGGCCGCCAGGAACTCCGGGTCGATCGGCGCGTTGGGATCGGGCAGCTCCGCCGCATCGAGAAACGCCGCGTTGCCTGCGTGGTCCGAGCGCACCCAGTAGGGGGAGCGATCCTCGCCCACCGGTCCCGCCGGCAGGACCTGCCACACGGAAAAGGCGGCCTCGCTCAGCCAGTCGACGAAGGCGCGGCCGCCGCGACCGAGCGCCGCGTCGAGGGCGGACATCGGCAGCAGCACCCCGGCGCGGCGCCGGTCGAAGACGGGTAATCGCATGCTGGTCACGCCTTGGGCTGCGGCCTCGGGGTCAGCCGCCGGTGGCGCGACGCATGGTTCCGCCGTGCTCGGGAGCGCCGTGCCCGGTCGAGATCGGCAGCGTCAGCTCGCCCGGGGGCGGAAGATTCAGCCGCCGGTACAGCGTCAGGAGCTGGCGCCGGTAGAGGTGATCGAACTGGCTCACGGCATCCGCCGGGTTGTAGTCCCCGAACCACCAGAACCAGTCAGAGCTCTCACAGCGCGCGAGCTGGCGGCCGGCGGCGGCGCGCTCGCCCGGATCGCCCGCGTCCTGCATGACCCGATCGTAGGCCTCCTTGGCGTTGCACAGCAGATCCCACGCCCGGTTCTTGTCCGCATCCCCCATCCAGGTCGCGAGTGTGCCGTGCACCCAGCTGCCGGCGCATACCCGCGGCAGCGGGGCGGGCTGCAGGCCGCGTGCCAGACAATCGGACAGGGTCGTCAGCTCGAGCAGCGGATGGCTCGCGAGCTGCTCGTACAGCGCGCGCAGGAAATAGAAGCCGTTGAACGGGTAATGCTCCCAGGCATTCTCACCGTCGAGCGCGATGAGCACGGCGTGATTGCCCCCGGACTCGTAGCGGCGTGCGAGCTGCGACAGCTCCTCGACCAGGTTGGCGGCGGCGTCATCGCCGTGCCAGGTCGCGTAGGTGAAGCCGATCAGATCGGACAGCGTGTCGTCGCGGAAGAAACAGCTCATGCCGGTGCCGCCCAGGCGGTAAGGGCGGTTGTAGGCGAGCGGGTCCCGGGCCGCGTTCGCATCAGTGAGCGTGAGGCTCCCGCGCAGCACCCCGTCGCTGCTGGCGGCCCAGCGGAAGCCGGCGGCGGCGAGCAGTCCGAGCGTCGCGGCGCTGACCGCTCCTTCCGCGGGCCAGCAGCCGGCGGGACGGGCGCCGAAGGCGCGGGTGAATACGCGGATGGCCTCCTCGATGTGCCAGGTGGCGCGCGCCGCGCCCCCGGGATAGGCCGCATGTGCGGGCAGTTGCAGCGTGGGCAGCGCATCGCGCGCGCACTGGAAGTCGAGCAGCAGCGGGATGATCGGATGTCCGTAGGGCGTGACCGACAGCTCGCACTGCCCGCGCTCGGCGAGGCGCCGGTAGCGCAACAGCACCTGGCCCACCAGAGCGCCGATCAGCGTGAGCAGATCGCGGCGCTGCGCGGGGCTGAAGTCGCGCCCGCGCTCGGTCAGGCGCGCGACCAGCGGGTCCGTGCGCCGCACGCTCTCGCCGAGCCAGGCGAGGTGATACCAGACCGCGAGATCGTGGATGAACTGGTCGGAAGCGTAAGCGACGCGCTCCAGCGTGCCGAGCGTCTCGGCGATGGTCGCGAGCTCCAGGTAGGGCCCGAAGCGCTCGATCATCTGCTGGCGCTGCGCCCGCAGGCAGGTGCGCAGCAGCTCCAGCCGCGCCGCCGGCTCGGTCGGTACCGGGTCCGGGCCCAGCAGCGCCAGCACCGGGTCCGGCAGCGGGCTGCCGTTGTGCAGATGCTCGGCGACGCGCCGCGCGATCTCCTCGACCTGCTCGATGAGCAGCGGGGTGAAGTTCACCACCGCGCGCGCCGCCGGGTTGCCTTCCAGGTGCGCCGCCATGTCGGTGTAGTCCTTGACGGCGTGCAGATAGGTCCACGGCAGCGCGTACTGGCCGGTGAGCGCGTCCTTGTACTGCGGCTGGTGCATGTGCCACAGCAGGATGACCGGCAGGCGGGGCGCGGCGCTCACGGCTCAACTGTTGCGCAGGCTGCGCAGCATGTCGACGGTGACCAGCACCACGCCTTTGTCGGTCACGTGGAAGCGGCGCGCGTCCGCCTCGCGCTCCAGGCCGATGTGGGTGCCGTCGGGCACCTCGCAGCCCTCGTCGATGATCGCCCCCGAGATGGCGCAACCGCGGCCGATCTCGGCGTGCGGCAGCACGACGGAGCGGTGGATGCTGGTGCGCTCCTCGACGCGCACGTCGGAGAACAGCAGCGACTCGCGCACCACGGCCCCGGAGATGATGCAGCCGCCCGACACCATGGAGTTGACGGCCATGCCGCGGCGGCCGTCCTCGTCGAGGATGAATTTCGCGGGCGGCTGCTGCACCTGGTAGGTCCAGATGGGCCAGTCCTGATCGTAGATGTTGAGCTCCGGGCGCACGTGGACCAGCTCGAGGTTGGCGTCGTAGTAGGCATCGATGGTGCCGACGTCGCGCCAGTAGCTTTGCGCGCGCGTCTGCACGTCCTGGAAAGGATAAGCAAACACCTGGCGGTCGCCGGCGATGGCTACCGGCAGGACGTCGCGGCCGAAATCGTGGGCGGAGGACTCGTTGGCAGCGTCCGCGGCGAGCAGGCTCTCGAGCAGGCGCGTGTTGAACACGTAGATGCCCATGGAGGCGAGAATGGTGTCGGGGCGGCCCGGCAGCGAGTCGGGCGTCGCCGGCTTCTCCGCGAACTTCGTGACCCGATTCCACTCGGTCGCGGTCAGCACCCCGAAATGCTGCGAGTCCTGCGCCGGCACCTCGACCACCCCGACGGTGATGTCGGCGCCCTTCTCCACGTGGTAGGCGATCATCGGACCGTAGTCCATCTTGTAGATATGGTCCCCGGCGAGCACCAGCACGTGCTTGGGCCGGTGCGAGACGATCAGCTCGATGTTCTGGTGCACGGCGTCCGCCGTACCCCGGTACCACAGCGGACCGAGCTGCTGCTGCGCGGGAACCACCTCGACGAACTCGCTGAATTCCCCGCGCAGGTAGCTCCAGCCGTGCTGCACGTGCTGGATCAGCGACTGCGCCTTGTACTGCGTGAGAATGGAGATCTGGCGGATCCCCGAGTTCACGCAGTTCGACAGCACGAAGTCGATGATGCGGAACTTGCCGCCGAAGGGCGTCGCCGGCTTGCAGCGATGCGCGGTGAGATCCCGCAGCCGCTCCCCGCGCCCGCCCGCCATGATGATGGCGAGCGTGCCGCCCGTCAGGCGGCTCACGTAGCGTCCGGAGGAAGCGCGGGCGGGCTGGCGAGGCATGAGGCGTACTACAGCGCAAGGCGCGCCGTCAGCGCAACCTTAAAGCATGCCTCACAGCCATTTCATCAGCCCGAGCTCATAGGGGTGAGAGAGCAGCTCGTGCCACGGGTAGATGCGGATCTCGGTGCGGAACTGCCCGCATTCCTGCGGCTCGACGTCGAGCGCGTAGATCACCGCGCCGTCGCTGTCCTGCTCGTCGGTGGCGCTGAAGGTGGCGTGCCACACGCCGGCGCGCGGCGGCTGCCCGTACGAGGACAGGGCCGGCGGCGCCAGATCCGCCTCCGGCAACAGCCGCCGTGCGACGAATTCCACGCGCACGTCCGCGGGCGTGAGCCCGTTCAGACCGGCCGCGACCCGCAGCCGCAGCCGCTCGCCGCGCGGCAGATCGCGCGCCACCTCGGAGAGCTGCCGCAGGCTCACCTTCGACCAGGCCTGCCGCGCGCGCGTTTTCCAATCCGCGAGAGTGCGCGCGCCGCTGAAGCCACTGGCGGCGAGACGCCGGTACTGCGTCACCGCCGGCTGGTACAGCCCCCGGGTGTAGTCGAACAGCACGCGGCGCATGTTGAAAGCCGGAATCACGGTCATCATGGCGCGCTTGCTGCGCTTCACCCAGGCGCCGGGGCAAGCGCTCTCGTTCTCCTCGCGCGCGTAGTACAGGGGCAGGACCTCCTCCTCGAGCGTGCCGAGAATCAGCTCGGCCTCGAGCGCATCGCGCCGCTCCGGATCCAGTACGTTCGCCGGCGGTATGCCCCAGCCGTTGTCCTGCATCCATCCTTCCGCCCACCAGCCATCGAGAATGCTCAGGTTCAAGCGCCCGTTGATGGCCGCCTTGATGCCGGAGGTGCCGCTCGCCTCGAGCGGCGCGATCGGGTTGTTGAGCCACACGTCGACGCCCGAGACCAGGCTGCGGGCGAGCTGCAGGTCGTAGTCTTCCAGGAAGATGATGCGTCCCATGAACTCCTGGCTCATCATCAGCTGGCGAATCTCGCGCAGCACGTACTTGCCCGGCTCATCCGCGGGGTGCGCCTTGCCGGCGAACAGCAGCAGCACCGGGCGCTCGGGATTGCTGACCAGCCGCGCGAGACGCGCGCGGTCGCGCAGCAGCAGCGTCGCGCGCTTGTAGGTGGCGAAGCGCCGCGCGAACCCGAGGGTGAGCACGCCGGGACGCTGCGGATCGAGGAAGCGCGTCACGTGACGCAGCTGCGCGGGGCTCAGGCCCTTGCGCTCGTACTCGCGCTGCAGCCGCTCGCGCACGCTCGCCAGCATGCGCGCCTTGACTTCCTGCGCCGTCACCCAGTAGCGCTCGTCCGGCACGCGCTCGAGCGCGCTCCAGAATTCCGGGTCGCGCAGCCGCTCGCGCCATTCCCGTCCCAGCTCGCGGTCGAAGAAATCCATCCAGGTCTGGTGCAGGAAGGTCGGCACGTGCACCCCGTTGGTCACGAAGCCGACCGGGTTGTCCTCGGGACGAACCTCCGGCCACTGGTCCGCGCACAGCCGCGCCGAGACCGTGCCATGGATGCGGCTCACGCCGTTGACGTGGCGCGTGCCGCTCAGCGCGAGGCGCGTCATGTTGAAAAGGCCCGGGGCGGAAGGGGAACGCGCCAGCTCGAGGACGCGCTCGACCGGCACCCCCAGCTCGCGCACGAAATCCCCGAAGTGCGCGACGATCAGCTCCAGGCCGAAGGCGTCGTGGCCGGCCGCCACCGGAGTGTGGGTGGTGAACACGCAGTCCGCCGCCACCGCTTCGAGGGCGGCGTTGAAGGGCAGGCCCTGCGCCAGGTGCTCGCGCAGCAGCTCGAGAATCAGAAACGCCGCGTGCCCTTCGTTCAGGTGCCACACGGCGGGGGCCACCCCGAGCGCGCGCAGCGCGCGCAAGCCGCCGATGCCGAGGATCATTTCCTGGCGCACCCGCGTGGACTCATCCCCGCCGTACAGGCGATGGGTGATGTCACGATCCGAGGGGATGTTCTCGGCGCAATTGGCGTCGAGCAGATAGACCGGAACGCGGCCCACCTGCGCCTTCCACAGCCGCGCGACGACCTCGCGCCCGGTGATGCGCACCGCGACCTTGAGCCACTCGCCCGCCGTATTGCGCACCGGCTCGACCGGCAGATCGCGCGGGTCGCGCTCACGATATTCGGCCTGTTGCACCCCGTCGTTGTCGACGGTCTGAGTGAAATACCCCTGCTCGTACAGAAGCCCCACCGCCACGAAGTTGGCGCGCTCGTCGCTCGCCGCCTTGCAGTAATCCCCGGCGAGCACCCCGAGGCCTCCGGAGTAGATGGGGAAGCTCTCGTGAAAGCCGTACTCGGCGCAGAAGTACGCCACCAGCGGCGCCTCGGCGGTGGGTGCGCCGAGCCCCAGGTACGCTTCGAGGGTCTCGAGCGCGAGGTGATAGCGCGCCAGGTACAGCTCATCGCGAGCGCAGCGCTCCAGCGTCTCCTGGTTGACGCAACGAAGCACCAGGCGGGGATTGCCGTTGGTCTGCTTCCACAGCTCCGGATCCAGATCCTCGAACAACGCGCGGGTGGGACGGTGCCAGCTGAAGAACAGGTTGGCGGCCAGCTCAGGGAGACGCGACAGGCTCCCCGGGATGACGGGGGTGACTTCCAGGAGCGAGTTTCTCATCACCGGTCCCGTAAAAGACGCGAAGTCTAGCAGTACCGCATCGAGCCCCCGCCCGTGCCACGCGCGTGCTAAACCCGCGATATTTCACAGCCTGCCACTACTGGCCAGCTCGAGTATTAGTTGACAGATAATATTATCTACTTAATAGTACTGTTAAATGGACGATAGCCAGCCACGCAAGTTCCAGAAAGACCTCAACGCGGGGCTCGTGGCGCTGGTGCTGCTGGCCGTACTCGAGCGCACCAAAGAGGATCTGTACGGATACGAGATCGCCAAGCGCCTGCAGAAGGCGAATGAAGGCGAGGCGCTCTTCAAGGAGGGCACCGTGTACCCCGTGCTGCGCTCGCTCGCGGGCGGGGGATTGCTCACCAGCCGCGTCGTGCCCTCCTACGCCGGGCCGCCGCGGCGCTACTACCGCATCACCGACGACGGCCGCGCCGTGCTGCGCCAGTGGAGTGACATCTGGCGGCAGACGCGCGGCTTTGTCGATCGCTTCATCGAAGGAACCGACTCATGAACGCTCCCCGCTCGATCGATGAGTACCTGAAGCAGCTGCGCCAGGCGCTCGCAGGCCAGGACCCGGCGCTCATCCAGGATGCACTCTACGACGCCGAGGAGTATCTGCGCGCAGAGGTCGCGGCGCACCCGGACAAGTCCGAGAGCGACGTGCTCGAGCTCATCGCGAGCACCTACGGTGCTCCGGACGAAGTGGCGGCGGCGTACCGGGACACGGAAGCGAAGGTGAAGGCCGCCCTGAAGACCCCGGCACCGCGCGCGGCCGCGAACGCCTCGGGGCTGGCGCGCTTCTTCGGCGTGTACCAGGACCCGCGGGCCTACACCTCTCTTTTCTATATGCTGCTCACGCTGGCCACCGGCATCGGGTACTTCACGTTCGTGGTCACCGGGCTGTCGCTGTCGGCCGGGTTCGCGGTCCTCATCATCGGCGTGCCGTTCTTCCTCGCCTTCATCGGCATCGCGCGCGTGATCGCGCTCGGCGAGGGGAGACTCCTCGAGGCGATGACCGGCGAGCGCATGCCGCGCCGTCCGCTGCATCCCGGAGCGCCGGCGAGCTGGTGGACACGCATCGGCGAGATGCTGGCGGACGTGCGTACCTGGACCACGCTCCTGTACCTGCTCATCATGCTGCCGCTGGGGATCATCTACTTCACCGTCGCCGTGACCGCACTGGCGATCGGCCTGCGCCTGGCGCTCGCGCCGCTCGTGGTGCTGACCCGCGACTTCGGCTGGTTCTCGCCGGGTGTCTCCCTCGACATGCTCCAGATCGATGGCTGGCACGCTGCCTCAGCGCACACACTGCTGGGATCGCTCTTCTACATGGTGTTCGGCATCGCGATCGTGACGGCGCTCATGCATGTGGCGCGCGGGGTTGCGCGCGCACACGCGCGCCTCGCCAAGGCGCTGCTGGTCAAACCGGGCGCGTGAGGGGGGCGCGGGCCGCGCGGTACACTAACCGCGCATGCGAGGCTTCCTTCTGCTGCTCTGCGCCGGCGGCCTGGCCACCGCGCTGTCCGGTGCCGCCTCGATCGCCGCCGCCAGGCCCGCGCCGGCCGTGCCCGCTCCTGCGGGCGGCTCCAAGGGGTGCCTGCCGGGCGGCAACGCTTATCTGCGCGCCCGCATCCGCGGCGCGCTGAACCTCGACATCGACTGGCACGACGCCGAGATCGAGTGCGAGGGCGGTCCGCGTCCGGACGGCAGCGGCCTGCGGGTGAGCTTCGCCGGCCCGCGCCACGCGGACGGGCGGCGCCTGCGCCTGGTGTTCGGCGTGGGATCGGTGCACGAGGGGCGCACGGGGCGCGCGCTGCCGACCAATCTCACCGTGATCTTCGAGGGCGAGGAGCGGGTGTTCGCCACGCGCGGCGAGGATCACTGCACCGTGGACGAGCTCAGACAGGAGCGGCTCGGGGCACTCGGCGGACCGCTGCGCTCCTGGCGCATCGTCGCCCGCGGCTTTTGCACCTCACCGGCCAGCACGCTCAACAGCGATGCGCGCATTCTGGTCAGCCGCTTCGATTTCGCCGGCAGCGCCGTGTTCACGGACGAGCCGCGCGAGCGGCCGACCCAGCCCGAAACCTAGAAGGCGGCAAAGACATGTCGCGCGCAAACCGTCCTGAGCATCCGGTGCCGGGCATGGACGCTCTGATGCTCGGCGCGTTGCTGGCGTTCGCGGCCGGGGGCGCCGGGCCCGCGGTGGCGCAGGAGTCGCGTGCGCCGCTCGAGCTGTCGACGTTTCCGCGCACCGCGCTGCAGGTCACCCACCTTGATGGGCACCACGCGGCCCGCAAGTACGCGTTCGAGGTGTGGGTCGCCGACACTCAGGAGCGGGCCCAGCAGGGTCTGATGTTCGTCAGCGACCTGCCCGAGACCCTGGGGATGGTGTTCCCGCTCACCGCTCCACGCGTGGAAACCATGTGGATGAGGAACACCTACATCGAGCTGGACATACTCTTCATCGACGCGCATGGCCGCGTGGCGAAGATCATCGAGCGCGCGCACCCCATGTCGGAGGCGTTGCTCAGCTCCGATACGCCGGTGAGCGCGGTGCTGGAACTGAAGGGCGGTGAGGCCGCGAAGCTCGGCCTGCGCCCCGGCGATACGGTCACCTGGAAGAAACCCGCGCAGTAAGTAAGCGCGCAGCAGGGCGGCGCGCCCGCCCGCCTCGACCGGATCCTCCACCCGCTATCTGGAGGCCGGCGGATTCGCAGTGCGCTTGTGCTTCGCGTGCTTCGAGGCGATCGGGCGCGAGATCGGCGCGCCGTAAGCACGGCTGTGCGAGCGAGGATGCGGGGCGAAGGAGCTCGGCTTCGCATGCCCGGCCGGCGGCGCGCTACAGACGGCAGGGGTGCGCGATCCGGACACAATCGCCGCGCTCGTGATCCAGCGCCCGCCCGCCGCGAACTGCGCGGAACCGGCCCCAAGCCCCGCAAGCATCAACACGCACAGCCCGGCCGCCTTCATGCGATACAGGATGCGTGATCGAGGGCGTCCTCGGTAGGAGCCGATGGTGTATTCATGACGCCGTTCCGCAGTGTTGCTGTGTGGCAACAATCGAAGAGCCAGATCGGTCGGGACCGAGCTCAGGGTCGCGCGGAATCGCATGCTTGGCTAATATCCAACGTCCATTCATCCCAATTCCAGAGCGTCTGGTCGCATTTGACACCGCTCTGCGGGTACCAGGGACTGGGCAAATAACGAAACGGCCATAGCCGTCGCGGGAGAACCACATGACTCCATACGAAATCGCGCACGCGATCAGGGGCCTGCTGGCGGTGGGCGCGATGATAGCCGCCAGTGGCGCGGTCGCCGTGCATGCGCAGGAGCAGCCCGGTAACCCGGCGGGTGGAAACATCGAGACCGTGGTCGTCACGGGCTCGATGATCAAGCGAACCGACTTCGACACACCGAGTCCGGTACAGGTCGTGACGGCCG
>Ga0209474_10003653_pt1 | contig 13444 bp, 13 predicted proteins | sample GraSoiAngelo_145_FD_185902 | JGI IMG/M metagenome (GOLD analysis project Ga0209474, IMG submission 185902) | Grasslands soil microbial communities from the Angelo Coastal Reserve, California, USA - 14_1009_05_20cm (SPAdes) (version 2) | ecosystem: Environmental > Terrestrial > Soil > Grasslands...
GCTGGCGAGCAAGTGGTGGTGCGCTTCCCGGGCTCTTCCGACGTCGCCTGGGTCGGCACCCCCAAGTTCGCCGTCGGGGAGGAAGGCACGTTCCTGCTCCACAAGGACTCGACCACCGGCTCGCCCCGCACGATGATCGCCGGCCGGTCGGTGCCGGCTTACACAGCGCTGCACAAGGTGGACGTCCTCTCCAAGCAGGACGCCACGCGGGTTCGTGACTTGATCAAGAAGCCGTAGTTGGAGAGAGGCAAAGTAGAAGAGTTCCTGCAGCCCAAGGCGATGCTCACGCCCGGCATAGCGGGCGGCGTCACGATGTTGATCGCCAATGCGCTGTGGGTCGCTTTCAGCCTCCCCCCGCGCTGGACGTCGCTGGTATTGAGCTTTCTCCTGGGGCTCCTCGTCTTCGTGGCCACGAGGGTTCCGCTGTGGCAACGGGCGGTGTACTACCTCCTCAACTCCCTCATCATTTTCTCCGTCAGCATCGGCACGAATTACGTCGGCGTGGGGTTGACGCATCCTCCGGCACAGCAGAGCAACGCGATGCAGCCAATCGCACGCCGGTTCTTCGGCGACTGGCTGCGGGATACCGTCCTCACCCCCTGACCCCGGGAGTCCTCGCTGAGCGACGCGCGCCTATAGCTCCCCCTCTCCGCGGGCCGCGTGCTCGGCCTCTAGAGAATCTCCCCTAGGCTGCACGAAAAGCCGGGCACCACGTCCTCGCCGTCCAGCGTTTGGTCTGCGGTGAGGATCTGCTCGCTGCCGTCATCACGATAAACCCGCGCGACCCGGGCGGTCGGGTCGACGACCCAGACACACCTGGTTCCGGCCGAGAGCCAGTCGCCGACTTTCGCGAGCACCTCACCGGGGCGGTCGCCGGGCGAAAGGACCTCTACAACGAGGTCGGGCGCGAGGTCGGGAAAGCCCGTCGGCTCGGGATCGGGGAGCCGATTCCCGCGAATGAACGCGATGTCGGGCGCCCGAACCGTGTCGGGGTCTCGGGCCAGCGCGAATCCCGTTTCGGCCGCGTACACCTGGCCGAGCCCACGCGCGTCGACGTGGTCCGCGAGCCGCCGGGCCAGATCCATGGCGACCCTGCCGTGCCGTAGCCCGGCGGGTTCCCGGACGACGAGCTTCCCGCGGACCAACTCGGCGCGCTTCTCGGGAATCCGGACGTGGAGCAACTCGTTCGCGGTCATCAAGGCCTGGGGGGGCGGGGGCATGTCTAAAACGTAGGCGGGCTCGGCGGGCACGGCAAGCGAAACGGCGCTGTGTCGGTCAACGGTCCGTCAACTGGCCGCTCCTTTCCCCGGGCGGTACCTTCGGACCCCATGTCCGATGCGCTGGAACGTCTCGGGGCGGCCCTCGCCGAGCACTACGCTATCGAGCGTCAAATCGGCGCCGGTGGCATGGCGACCGTGTATCTCGCCAGGGATTTGAAGCACGATCGCGCCGTCGCTTTGAAGGTGCTGCGCCCCGAGCTCGCCGCCGTGCTCGGAATCGAGCGCTTCTTGAGCGAGATCCGGGTGACCGCCCACCTGCAGCACCCGCACATCTTGCCGTTGTTCGATTCCGGCCAGGCGGGCGGCCTGATCTACTACGTGATGCCGCACGTGGAAGGCGAATCGCTGCGGCACCGCCTCGACCGGGAGAAGCAGCTCCCGATCGAGGAGGCGGTCAGGCTGGCCAGTGGCATCGCCAGTGCGCTCGACTACGCGCATCGCCACGGGGTGATCCACCGCGACATCAAGCCGGAGAACATCCTGTTCCAGGACGGCCAGGCGGTGGTGGCGGACTTCGGCATCGCGCTCGCCCTCTCCGCCGCCGCTGGCTCGCGCCTTACGGAAACGGGGCTGTCCCTCGGCACCCCGCAGTACATGAGCCCGGAGCAGGCGACGGGCGACCGCCTCATCGACTCGCGGAGCGACATCTATTCCCTCGCCTCGGTTCTGTATGAGTTGCTCGCCGGCGAGCCGCCGCACACCGGACCGACGGTGCAGTCCGTGATCGCCAAGGTCCTCACGGACCGACCGCGACCGCTGCGACAGCTGCGGGAGTCCGTGCCCCCCCACGTCGAGGCCGCGGTCCTGAAGGCGCTGGCCAAGGTGCCGGCGGACCGGTTTCAGACGGCGGCGCAGTTCGTCGACGCCCTGGCGCGACCGGGCTGGGGCGGGGACCTCGCGAGCACCACACCGGGCGTCGCGGCGGCGCCGGGCCGCCTCGGTCGGCGCGCGCTGCGGGCGGTCGCGCCATGGGCGGTCGCCGGGCTCGCAACCGGAATCGCCCTGTGGGCGGCGTGGGTCCATTCGCGACCCGAGCCACCCGCGCGGCCGGTGGCGCGGTTCGCACTGGTCCTGCCGCCGAGCGCACCGCTCGCGGAGTTCTCGGCGGGCCCGACCGTGGCCTTCTCCCCGGACGGGTCGCGGATCATTTATGTGAGCTCCGCATCCACCGGCAATCAGCTGTTCAGCCGCAGGCTCGACCAGCTGGAGCCCGTGCCCCTGGCCGGCACGCAGAACGCCCGGAACCCTTTCTTCTCCCCCGACGGACGGTGGGTGGCGTACTTCTCGGGCAGCAAGCTGTACAAGCTGCCGCTCGGTGGCGGTCCAGCGGCCGTGGTCGCCGACGTGCCTGGCGTCGCGTTTGGAGCGACATGGGGGACCACCGACACCATCGTGTTTCGGCTGGAGAGGGCGTTGATGAAGGTGGCCGCCGCGGGAGGAGAGCCGCAGCTCCTGCTCCAGTCCGACACCAGCCGCGGCGAATCGTACATGTTCCCCCACTACCTGCCGGACGCCAAGGCGCTGCTGCTGCAAATCCGCACCAAGGGCGTCGACCGGCTGGGGGTGCTGACCCTCGCGACCGGCAAGCTCACGCGCTTCGATCAACCGGGCTCGAACCCTCGCTACGTCTCCTCCGGCCACGTGGTCGTGGCCACGCGGAGCGGAACCCTGCTGGCGGTGCCGTTCGACCCGTCGCGCCTCGAGATCACGGGGTCGGCAGTGCCCGTAGCCGACGGGCTGGTGGTCGGACCGGGGGGCGGGGCGAGAATGGGGATGTCCCGGGACGGCGCGTTCGCTTACGTGTCCGGGCCGGTGGCCCTGCGCGAGCTCGTGATGGTGGACCGCGCAGGCCGCGCGCGCGTGTTGCCGGCCGGGCCGCAGGCGTACATCGCGCCGCGGGTCTCGCCCGACGGCCGCCAGATCGCGGTCGAAGTGGATGAGCTGGACCTCGTGAACTCGGACGTGTGGGTGTACGACATGGCGCAGCACACCCGGACCCGCCTCACCTTCGACCAATCAGCCCACCGGCCGATCTGGACTCCGGACGGCAGGCGCATCGTGTACTCGCGCGGCCAATTCGGCCAGGGGGACTTGTCCTGGATTCCCGCCGACGGCTCCGGCCCGGCCGAGTTGCTGCTCGTGGCACCGGAGGACCAGTGGGCCGGTGACGTCACGCCGGACGGACGCACGCTGCTGTTCCGATCCGGGGGCGGCGGGCCGGTCCGCTCGATCCACACGTTGTCGCTGCAGGGGCCCCGGACGGCGCAGCCGTTCCTCGCCAACCAGTTCGACAACCATTCACCGTCGCTGTCGCCGGATGGACACTGGGTCGCCTCCGTCTCGAACGAGTCGGGGCGGCTCGAGGTGTACGTGCGGCCCTTCCCGGGATCGGGCGGCCGGTGGCAGGTGTCGCTCGACGGTGGGAGCGAGCCGGTGTGGGCGGAGAACGGCCACGAGCTGTTCTACCGGAACGGCACCAAGATGATGGTCGCCGCGATCGCCCTGCACCCCACGTTCACCGTGGGCGCCCGGCGCGAGCTGTTCGAAGGGAACTACGTGAACGATCCTGTCTATCGCAGCTACGACGTGACGCGTGATGGGCAGGCCTTCGTGATGGTGCGATCCCCGAAGCCGTCGGCAGACTTCATCGTGGTGTTGAACTGGTTCGACCAGTTGCGAGCGGCGCGCTAACGGCGCGGCGATTGCGCGCGGCAGCGCCGGTCTCATTTTCTTTTTGGGATTACGAATCTCACTCTCAACGAAAGCTGGCATGCCCATGCGACAGTTCAGTCGAATTCTCAGCGCAACCGCGCTTGTCGTGATGGCGTCGGGCTCTGCGTGCAAAAACGACTCGGGTGTGACCGGCCCGACGAGCCTCGAAGGTCAGTACAAGGGGACCATGGCCGGTGAGTCCGGCCCCACGCTCAGCGCGTCGCTCGATCTGACCGTGGCCGCCAGCACGACGGGCACGATCACGCCCGTGGGCGCGGCGCCGATAAGCGTGACTGGGACCTACGTCGCCTCGACCAAGGCCGTCGCGGTCTCCGGCGGAGGCTTCACGATCGCCGGGACGATCGACGACACCGGCAAGCTGCTCGGTACCTACACGCACTCCTCGGTGGAGGGCAGCGTCGTGGCGTACCAGCACACGACTGCCCATCCGGTCACGGTGTTCTGCGGCACCTATACCGGCGGCGCCGACGGCATCTGGAACACCCTCCTTCGGGGTACCTCCCTCTCCGGCGTGTACGACAACGTCGACGGCTCAGACGGTTACTTCACGGGTACCGTGAACGGGAGCAGCGTCAGCATCACCGATATCAGCGCTAGCCCCGGCGCCACCGCCAGTGGCACAATTTCCGGCACGACCATGTCGGGCACCCTGTCGGGGAACGGGGTCGTTTACGCGACCTGGACCAGCGACACGAGCTGTTGACGACCCATAGCGGTTCATCGTAAGAAATCACAGATGAAAGACCTGCTGCGCACCACCGCCGAGCGAGCAGCCCGCTATCTCGCTGACCTGAAGGACCGCGGCGTCGCCCCCACGCCTGAGGCCCTCGCCAATCTGCGACGGCTGGATGAGCCGCTCCCGGAGCATCCGACCGACCCGTCGACGGTGATTCGGCTGCTCGACGACATCGGATCCCCCGCGACGATGGCATCGGCGGGCGGCCGCTTCTTCGGGTTCGTGGTCGGCGGGTCACTCCCGGCGGCGGTGGCGGCGAGCAACCTCGGCGCCGCCTGGGATCAGAACGCGGGGATCGTCGTCCTTTCGCCCATTGCCGCGCGTCTGGAACAAGTCGCCATGCGCTGGCTGCTCGACGTGCTGGGGCTGCCACCAGCGTGCGGCGTGGGGTTCGTGACCTGTGCCACGCAGGCGAATTTTTCAGGTCTGGCAGCCGCGCGCCATGCGCTGCTCGCGCGACGCGGCTGGAACGTCGAGGCGCAAGGCCTGTTCGGCGCGCCGCCCATCACCGTCGTGGTAGGCGAAGAAGTCCACGTGAGCGTGCTCAAGGCGCTGATGCTGGTGGGCCTGGGAGGTGAGCGGGTGATCCGCGTGCCGGTGGATGGCCAGGGCAGGATGCGCGCCGACGCGCTGCCACCGCTGGACGACAACACGCTCGTCTGCCTGCAGGCGGGCAACGTCAACACGGGCGCGTTCGATCCTGCCGACAAGATCATTGCACAGGCGAAGGCGGCGGGCGCCTGGGTGCACGTGGACGGGGCGTTCGGGCTCTGGGCGGCGGCGGCCCCCGCCCGCGCGCATCTCGTAAAGGGCTACGCCGCCGCGGACTCCTGGGCGATCGACGCGCACAAGTGGCTCAACGTGCCGTACGACAGCGGCATGGTAGTGGTGCGCGACCCACGCCACCTCCATGCGGCGATGGCGGTGAACGCGCCCTACCTGGTAATCGGCGAAGCCCGCGAGCCAGAGCACTACACGCCCGAGTTCTCACGGCGGGCGCGAGGCATCGAGGTGTGGGCCGCGCTGCGCTCGCTCGGACGGCAGGGCCTAGCCAACCTGATCGAGCGCACCTGCCGTCATGCGACGCGCTTCGCCGAAGGCTTGCGGGAGGCGGGGTACGAAATCTTGAACGAGGTGGTGATCAATCAGGTCCTGGTCTCGTTTGGCGACGCCGAGTTGACCCGCCGCGTCATCGCGGGGATTCAGGCGGACGGCACATGCTGGGCCGGCGCGACCGTCTGGCAGGGACGCACCGCCATGCGCATCAGTGTCTCGTCATGGGCGACGACGGAAGACGATGTGGAGCGCAGTTTGGAGGCGATGGTTCGGGTAGCGGCGGGGGTGCAGGCGACGGCGACGTGATCCTTGGCTCGCGCCTGCTCACACTCCATCAACCCTCATCGGCCCATCAGCCCTCATCGACCTCCCATCTACCAGTCCAGTTCCTGAGTTCCCCGGGCTTGCGCCCGGGGTCAGTTTAGCGACTGGGTGGCGAAACTGGTACGCGCTGAGACCTCGCACGTCTCTGGGCGAAAGCCCTTGCGGGTTCGAATCCCGCCACCAGCACCGCCGCTTGCCCCGGGTCTTTTCGTCGCCTAGTATTGAAGCACGTGCGAGGTCTCCGCAGCCAGTTTCGCTGCGACGTGAAAGCCGGGGGTCCAACGATCCTCGGCTTTCGCGTTCCCGGTTTACCCCGTCCACTAGGTCGACTCCCAAGTTCCCCGGGCGTGCGCCGGGGTCAGTTGACCGAGCTCCGGATCGCGTGTGTTCCCGGGCTTAGAGCCCGGGCTCGGCGTAAAGTGCGCCCTGTAAGGGCGCACACCAGGCCGAGCGCGCCCTCTCAGGGCGCGACTTCACGAATCGTCGCACCGCCTTCAGCTCCGAACGCCCGCGCCGCCGCCTGGGCGAACGCCAGCGCCGATGGCCAGCGCTCGGCCGGGTCGGGATGGAGGGCCCGCGCGACCACCTCCCCCATTGCGCGAGGGACGATCGGGCGGAGCCAGTGCACCGGCGTGGGCGGGCGCAGCAGGCGCTGGGTTCGAAGCTGAGCAACCGTCGTCCCCGCGTGGGGCAGCCGGTTCGTGAGCATCTCGTAGAACACGACGCCCAATAAAAAGATGTCGCTCGCGGGACCTAGAGCGTCGCCCAGCAGCTGGTCGGGGCTCATGTAGGCGAGGGTGCCGGACTGGCATCCATCGGGAGCCGGGAGCTGGGCCATCTCGTGCGCTACGCCGAAGTCGAGCAGCTTCACCACGCCCCCTGACCCCAGCATGATGTTCTGCGGTTTCAAGTCGCGGTGGAGGACGCCCATCCAGTGCACGTGGTTCAACGCGTCCGCCACGATGCGCAGCACGCCGATGGCCTCGGCGAGCGGGAACGGGCCGTCGCGCCGCAGGCGCTGCGCCACAGTCTCACCCTCCACGTATTCCATGGCGAGCAGGAACCGGCCGTCGGGCCCGCGGTCGAAGTCGTACACCTGGGCAATGCCCGGGTGACGCACGCTGGCGACCAGCAGCGCTTCCTGGCGAAATCGCTGCTCGGCGCGCGGGTCGTCCTCACACAGGGGAGGACACAGCACCTTCACGGCGCAGAGGCGGCCCAACAGGACGTGCTCCGCGAGGTAAACGGTCCCCATGCCGCCGGTTCCGAGGCGGCGCAGCACGCGATACCGCCCGCCGAGTACCTCGCCGACCGGGTTTGGAGCTGAGACGATGCCCATGGCCCCTCCATTTCGAAGACTGCGGCCCCCGAATCCCGTTCGGGATCCGGGGACCCCACCACACTTGCTAGCGAACTACGATCCTGCCGCTCATTGCCGCGCCGTGCACCGCGCAATCGTACTGATAGGTCCCCGGCGTGGTGAACGTGACTGAGTAGGTCTTCCCATCGCCGGTCTCGATCGCGCTGCTCGCGAAACTGGGCGTCCCTAGCGACTGGACGCTGTGCGGCACCGATCCCGTGGCGGTCCAGGTCCACGTGACGGTGCTGCCGACCGCGACGGTATCGATCGCAGGGTTCTGAGTCCCGTTGTGGGAGCTCTTGAACAGGATGTTCCCGACCACGATCTCACCGGCCGGACCCCCACCACCGCCGCCACCACCGCCCCCGCCCCCGCCACCACCTCCGTACGTGGGGGACTTGCAGCCCGCGAGCGCAGCCAGCGCCAGCAAGCCGATTACCGCTGTTGCGATACGCATGTCCTTCTCCTCTGCTCGCTGTTTTGCGCGAGCTCGAATTGCTCCCAGTTCATCCGACAAAGGCACCGCGCAGGTGGAGCGTCCCCTCGCTGCCTCGATCACGGAGGCAAGGTTAGTGATCGCTCCTCGTTGGCAGTATCAGACGCTACGGCTGGGGCAGGCGCGAAACAGCGGAACAGATTTGTCGGACGAAGGACTACACGAAATCAGGCGATCAGCCCGTACCTCGCGGCGTATCGGACCAGGTCGGCATTAGTGGTTACCGCCATCTTCTCGAGAATCCGGGTACGGTAGGTGCTCACCGTCTTGGCCGAGAGGGCCAGCTCGCTGGCGATCTGGGAGACGGTGAGGCCACTGCCCAGCCGGCGCATGACTTCGAACTCGCGATCGGACAACAGCTCGTGGGGCGGTCGCTGCCCGCCGGCATCGAGATGTTTGGCCAGCTGCTCCGCCAGCGTGGGACTGACGTACTTACCGCCGCGATACACCCGGCGGATGGCGTCCAGCAGCTGATCCGGCGAGTGGTCTTTTGTCAGATAGCCCGAGGCACCTGCCCTGAGCGCCCGCACGGCCCACTCATCCTCCGGGTGAACGCTCAAGGCCAGGACTCGAATGGTCGGGTGGCGGGTGCGCAGCTCTCGCAGCGTATCGAGAAACAGGCCGCCGGGCATCGATACGTCCAGCAGCACGAGATCGGTTGCGCTGGTCTCGAGCCCCGCGAGCAGCGCCGCAGCGCCGTCCGCCTCACCCGAAATGACCATCCCCGCGTCCGCCTCCACGATGCGGCGCAGCCCCTGCCGGACGATCGGGTGGTCGTCCGCGATGAAGATGCGAATCTTCGCGGTCGGTCGGCTCATGGCTGCGCGACCGGAATCGTGACGGCGATCCCGGTGCCCTGCCCCGGCTCGCCGCGAATCATCAGGGTCCCCCCACACGCCAACGCCCGCTCGCGGATGCCGACCAATCCCAAGGACCGGAGCCCGCTGAGCGATTGGGGCGTGAATCCCACCCCGTTGTCCTCGACGCCGAGGATGATAACGCCCCCCACCCGGCGCACCGACACGTCCACGCGGGTGGCCTTGGAATGCCGGCTGACGTTGGTCAGCGCCTCCTGAATGATCCGGAAGGCGTGACTCGCGATCTCGTCGGGCAGCCGGGGAAAGTCGTCGGCATGGAAACAGACCGCGATGCCGGTCCGTTGGGTCGTCTCCCGCACCAACGACTCGATGGCAGCCTCGAGGCCGAGCTGGTCGAGGAGACTGGGCCGCAGCTCGCTGGCGATGCGGCGCACGATCTGCATCGTCTGGTCCACCCGCTCGGCAAGCGACGCGTCGCCCAGTCGGAAGATGCCGGAATCGGTCCGGGTCTGCCGGCTCTCGAGCCAGGCGACGTCGAGTTTCAAGGCGGTGAGCGCCTGGCCCAGCTCATCATGAATCTCCCGCGCGATGCGGGTGCGTTCCTCCTCACGGGTCGCCTGGAGCCGGGCGGCGAGGGCCCGCAGCTCGGCTCGGGACTGCTCCAATTCCTCCAAGGCCTTGACGCGGTCGCTCACGTCCCGCTGAATCCCGAAGTGCCCGGTGATGCGGCCGGCGGCGTCGTAGAAGCACATGTAGTCGCCTTCGACCCACATCATCGAACCGTCGAGCCGGCGCTCGTTGGTGAGGCTATGCGTGTGACCGGCGTCGAACAGCTTGCGCCAGCCCCGGCGTCCGGCAGCGAGGTCGTGCCGGAAGAAGTCTCTCGGCGTCATGCCGATCAGCTCAGCCGGCTTAGCGCGGAATTGCTGCGCCATCGCCGGATTGACCTTGGTCATGCGCTGATGGGAAAAGACGTAATCCAGCACGGCGTCCTTATCGACCCCCGACCCCCGCCCCCACTCGACGGGCTGATCGAGCATCATGAAGAAGAACCCGTCCTGGGAGCGCTCGAAGAACGCCTCCAGGAGCTCGGGAGTATTGAGCTGGCTTGGTTCCGGCAAGGCTGTCGGCATCGCGTTTCCTAGCCCAGAAAAGTGGGGAGGGTACCTCCTCCAAGGAAGGAGGCCCCCCACCGCTACTACTGGACGACGATCCGCCCGGTCATCGCCGCCCCGTGAACCGCACACTGGTAGGTGTAGGTTCCGGGATTCCGAAACGTGATCGTGTAGCTGTCGCTGGCCCCGCTCATCACCACGCTGTTCCGGAAGATCTCCGGGACTAGGCCGGTCGACTGGATGCTGTGCGAGCCCGCGGCGTTCCAGGCCCAGGTGATGCTGTCGCCCGCCGCGATCGTGTCCACGGCGGGGTTCGTGGTTCCGTTGTGGGCACTTCGGAAGAAGATGTTGCCCACCAAGACGTCGCCGACCGGGTGGCCGCCCCCGCCGGGCGAGGTCACACCGCCGCATCCTGCGAGCAGTGTAGCGGCTAGCATCAATGGTATGTGTCGCATGTTACAAGCTCCGCGAATAATTGGAAGTTTGCGGCAGAGGCTGCGGCTCGGCGTAGACGAAGTCGTCCATCACGACGAGGTCCTTGGTGCCGTCCGCGCTGACATCGGTGATTGTTGCGTCCAACGCGGCTTCGCCACTCGTGATCAAGACCCGGGCGACGATCGCGGAGTTGAATACCGCACCGACGAAGGTGAACCCTTGAGCGCCGAGATGGGCCGGCGATGCGATGCTGGCGAGCTCGACACCGTTCGCGTCGAAATACTCGACCCGCGTAGCAGCCGCCTTGTCGACGTCGGAGAAGACCACCCCGAAGCCCTTGACCACGCCGTTGGTCGTGGTGCCCGCCAGCTTGAAGTCGACCTCGACCTGGTTCGAGCCGACGGCCATGAACAGCTTCTTGGGCGAGAAGGCCTTGAACTGGTCGGCGAGGCCGGCGTTGATCGACGCAAAGGCGCTGCTGTCTACCCGGAGTCCTGTCCCGGGGGTGGACATCAGCACGCCCCGCTTCGAGTTGACGTTGAAGAAGGTCGCCGGGAACGTGTCCACGTTCGTTAAGGCAGCGGGCACGCCGTCCCAGTTGATCTCGCGCCGGCCGCTGTCGGTGGGCGGGGAGTTGGGCGCGTTCAAGCTGCCGCCGAGCGCCGCGCGAAACTTGTTCAGGGTGTCGGCGACCGTGAGGCTGTCGCCCTGCGCCCGAATGACGCTAAAGCTGGGCGGGAGCGGGGTGTTGCTGGGCGAATAGAGACTGTTGCACGCCGCCAGAGCCACGAGGCTCAGGAAAGGCGCATAGATCGTCGGTTTCATCGTGTTCTCCGTCGTGACGAGGATGGATCGCTGAATGAAGGCAATGGTAGCGATCGCTCAGCGACGGAAAAATCAGACGCGCCGCCCTAGGCACCTGGAAAACAGCGGAAGACGACTGTCGGACGGAGGACTACATGAGCCCGCGATGAGAAGCCTCTAACAAACACCTCGACCCACATCCGCCGCGCCGCATCACGGAGTTACTTCCGGAAAGTGAATTACGCCGTTCACCATTTTCCGGAGGTAGCGCACCATGAACACTCGCTTGGCCGTCCTCGCGCTCGCCACCGCGGCACTCGCCGCGTGCGAGCCCAACCCCAGTGTCACGGGCCCCGCCGCGGCGCTGCAAGCGGCGCGCGCCGCCGACGTCTCGGCCGCTGTGTCGGACCCCGGCGCGGTGTACACGCTCACCAACCAGGTCGGTGGTAACGCGGTCGCCGTGTTCGCGCGTGGCGCCGACGGCCGGCTCACCGCGGCGGGCACGGTCTCGACCGGCGGCACGGGCACCGGCGCGAGCCTCGGCTCGCAGAGCGCCGTCACCCTGAGCGACGACGGCCGTTGGCTCTTCGCCGTCAACGCCGGCTCCAACGACGTGTCGGTGTTCAGCGTGAGCCCCGCGGGGGGCCTCGCCCTCGCGAGCCGCACCGCGTCGGGCGGCACGCTGCCGATCAGCCTGACGGTACACGGCAACGTGCTCTATGTCTTGAATGCGGGAGGCACGGGCAACATCTCCGGCCTCGCGGTCGGGACGAGCGGTGCTCTCACGGCGATCGCGGGCACCACGCTGCCCCTCTCGGGCTCGAACGTGGGACCGGCGCAGGTGTCGTTCAGTCCCGACGGCCGCCGCCTCGTGGTCACCGAGAAGAACACCAATCAACTCGACGTGTATGCCGTGGACGCGAACGGCGTGGCGAGCGGACCCACCACCACTGCGTCCGCCGGCGGCACGCCGTTCGGGTTCTCCTTCGGTCATCGCAACGAGCTGTTCGTGTCGGAAGCCACAGGATCGGCCTCTTCCTACGAGCTGGACGCGACCGGTGGTGTTTCGCTGGTGAGCGGCGCCGTGCTCACGCACCAGGGCGCACCATGCTGGGCCGTTGTGACCAATGACGGGCGCATCGGCTTCACCGGCAACGGCGCCGGCTCGGTGTCGGCATTCGCGATCGCGCCCGACGGGGCGATCGGCCTGGTCGATGCGAACGGCGGCACCGCGTTGATCGGCGCCGGCATCAACGACATCGCGCTGAGCCACAACAGCCGGTACCTGTACGTGCTGCAGACCGGCGGTGCCCAAGCGATCCACGCGTTCCGCGTACAAGCGGACGGGCACCTCACGGCCCTGGGCCCGATCGCCGGTCTCCCGAACGGGACCCGGGGCCTCGCGGCGTTCTGAGCCTCACCCCGACGCCCAGGGCACCTAGGAAGTCGCGGCGGCACATGGTAGGGGCGCAGCATGCACGTGGTAGGGGCGCAGCATGCTGCGCCCCTACGATCACGCAGACCCACCGCGCTCCTTCCTTACCCATTCACACGGAGAGAGGTTGATAGCATGACAACGCCCAGATCGGTACTGATAGGCACGGCGATCGTGGCCGGACTCACCGCGGCGATCCGGCGCCCCGCGCCGGCGCCCGGCGCGGGAGGCACGCCGGCACCGGAACTGACCAACACCAGCTGGCTCAACAGCGACAAGCCTCTGCGGCTTGCGGAGCTCCGGGGCCGGGTAGTGCTGCTCAACTTCTGGGTGTTCACCTGCGGCAACTGCACGCGGACCGTGCCGTCGCTCGTGGCCTACGATCGGCGGTATCGGGCGCGCGGGCTCACGATCGTCGGCATTCACACGCCCGAGTTCCCGCCCTACGCCGGCGAGCACGACAAAGGCAACCTCGCCCGGGCGCTCGACCGCCAGGGCATCACCTATCCCAACGCGCAGGACAACGACCGCCGCACCTGGGACGCGTACAGCATCCGTTATTGGCCGAGCTTCGTGCTGATCGACAAGGCGGGGACGATTCGCTACACCGGGTATGGCGAGTTCCATCTCAACGACGGAGACTACCAGGAATGGGACCGGCGCATCCAGCAGCTGCTCGCCGAATCGCCTCGTGCGCTTTGACTCACCCCACGTGACTGCCGACTCGGCCTACTTCACGGCGGCACCGACGGCCGCGCCGCCGCTTCGCCTCAGCGTGTGTCCGGCGGGCGAGAAGATCTGTCGGTTGGTGGAGATGGCCGTGGTTTGGTAGGATGCAATAGATGAAAGTGA
>Ga0209474_10003655_pt1 | contig 13441 bp, 8 predicted proteins | sample GraSoiAngelo_145_FD_185902 | JGI IMG/M metagenome (GOLD analysis project Ga0209474, IMG submission 185902) | Grasslands soil microbial communities from the Angelo Coastal Reserve, California, USA - 14_1009_05_20cm (SPAdes) (version 2) | ecosystem: Environmental > Terrestrial > Soil > Grasslands ...
CAGATTTCGGTCTACGATACCAAAGGAATGGAGCGGGCGGGCGAGATCCCGGAAATCAAGAGCGCGCGGTTTTGTGAAAACGCGCTTGATGCAGCTGACGGTGCAGAAGCGCTTGTGATCGCGACGGAGTGGGCGGAATTCGCCAATGTGGACCTGGGGGTGGTGAAAGAAAAAATGACCACGCCGATTGTTTTCGACGGCCGCAATTTGTTTGATCCCTCAACGATGGCAAAAATGGGATTCCGCTATCATTCGATCGGACGTACCCCGGTCACGCCGGACTAAATGTAATCGAGCAGGGGACTGCTCGATCCACCCTAAATAGCGGAAGGTGGATCGGCCGCTCCGTCGGGCGATGCTAATAATTCTGTGAGTTGCATGCGGCGCGGGCGGTGGAATCATAGCGATCTATGCGTGATCCCCGCTTCGATAGACTCGCCGAGATCCTGGTGGGTTATTCCACAGAGTTAAGACGCAATGAGAAGATGCTAATCGAGGCCTTTGACGCGCCCGATGAAATGACGATCGCGCTCGTCCGCGCGGCGCGGAAGCGAGGAGGGATTCCTTTCGTGCAGTTGCAAAGGGCGCGGGTTAGCCGCGAACTTGCCCTTGAGGCGAGCGAACCGCAGTTGCGTCTCCTAGCCCGGCACGAACTGGCCCGGATGAAACAAATGGACGCCTACATTGCCGTGCGCGGCAGCCACAATATCACCGAGCAGACCGACGTGCCGACCGACCAGATGAAACTGATTGCAAAAAAAATGCGGCCAATCCAGGACCACCGCGTTCAGAAAACAAAATGGGTGGTGTTGCGATGGCCGACCCCGGCCATGGCCCAGCTCGCCAGCATGAGCACCGAGGCCTTCGAAGATTTTTTCTTCGAAGTTTGCACGCTGGATTACCGCAAGCTTCAACCGGGAATGAACGCGCTAAAAAAACTAATGGAGAGAACGGACCGGGTCGAGATCGCGGGCCCAGGAACGGACTTGCGCTTCAGTATTAAGAAAATTCCGGCCGTCATTTGCGGTGGCGATCGCAATATTCCAGATGGGGAAGTTTTTACTGCTCCGGTGCGAGACTCGGTCAATGGCTTTGTCACCTTTAATGCGCCAACAATTTATCAGGGCACGAGCTTTGATCATATCCGACTGGAATTCGAAAACGGAAAAATTGTCAAAGCGACGAGCAATCAAACCAAAAAGTTGAACGATGTTCTCGATGCCGACGGCGGCGCCCGTTACATCGGCGAATTCTCGCTCGGTTTTAATCCGTACATTTTGCATCCGATGCGCGATATTTTGTTCGACGAAAAAATTGCGGGTTCGTTTCATTTTACTCCCGGTCAGGCTTATGAGACGGCCGACAACGGAAACCGTAGTCAGGTGCACTGGGATATGGTCAACATTCAGCGCCGGGAATATGGTGGCGGCGAGATCTATTTTGATGGCAAACTCATGCGCAAGAACGGCGAATTCGTTGTCCCGGCCCTGCAATCGTTGAACCGGGCAAGGTTGCTCAAGCGAAAATAAGAACCGCGTCGAATTGCCCCGCGCGGTTCCTAAGTTTTTTTGTCGAAAACGTTAGCCGCGTTTCGCTACCGGATTCAGTTGCAGCATCGCGATCTCGCCGTTGCTCGCCATCTGCACGTTCGTTATCTCGAACATCGGTGCATTTTCAACGGATGAAGCGCCCGCACCGGGCAATTGCACGGCAACGGTCTTCGATGTTGAATTGAGAATGATGCCGGCAATTTCGAAGGTCGGAGAAAATTCCACGCTCGTAATCTGGAAGGCGGCGGTGAGATGAACCGAGGCTTGCGTTTGATGCGAAGGCGTTAATTGCAACGGGGCTGACTCAAATCCCGATACCAGTTGCAGGCCGGAAATATTAAATGACGGCGTCGCGAGAGTGGCCGGCTTTTGTTGCTGCGATGGATTCAAGCGAAGTTGGCCGAGGCTGCCGGCTGCTGCTTGAATTTTGGCGATCTCGAAATTGACCTGCAAATTCATCGCTGCCTGTTGCTGCTGCGGCGATGAAGCCAGGCGCATCGTGACTACTTTCGAAATCGGCCGCAATTGCAAAGCGCCCATCTTGAAGGTGGGCGTTAATTGCATGGAAGCAATTTCGCAGGAGAGGGTGATTTGAACAGCCGTGTGCATGCCACCAGCGCCTGCTTGCGGTGCGGGTGCGGTATGTGCAGGCTGCGTGGGACCTCCCGAGGTTCGAATGACGGGAGCCGTTGGGGTCTGGAGTGTTTCAGGCATGGTTTCGATTGTTGTTGGTTGTGGGGCAAAATATTCTTCTTCGCTGGCCGGTGGAAGTTCCGGCATCTCTCGCAAAGCGCTGATGCCGGCAATGGCACGGCCAACGCCAGCAATCTCGGCAATTTCTGGTTCGTCCGCGGCTTCGGCTTGGATTAGTTCCTCCGCGGTCATCACAGTTTGATAAGGAACCGGCTGGCCTTGTTCGACCGGCTCTGGCTCAGGCGACCATTCCTGAGTGGAAATTTGTTCCTCGACTTCAGAAGGCGCGCCGACCTCAGCGGTCGCTGGCTCACAGACTTGCGTTTCTAAAGCGCTCACTGGCGCTTCCCCGGATTCGGAGACATCCCATGCGCGCACTGGTTCAGTTGGGAAAGTATCTTCAGCAAATGCGGCGACCAGCTCCGGTTCTGCCTGCTGGACCGCCGGCTCATTGGAAACCGCCGGCTCATCGGAAACCGTCGGCTCATCATACACGGGCGGCTCATAAGACACGGCCGGCGGCTCATAAGACACGGTCGGTTCATCATACACGGACGAAACAAATGCTGCCGCCTCGGGCGCAACTTCCGTCTCGCCGTTCGTCGGCACCTGCTCGATTACCGGTCCCACGGATGATTCCTCGAAATCGACGTAGGCCGGTTCGTTGGTGCGACCATTGATCGTTGTCTCTTCCGATTCGGGCGGCGGAACAATTACTAGATCTGGCACACGTTTCGCCACTGGAATCACGGCGCGTCGGAGTGCTGGCTCGGAAGCCTTCAGCTGCACGGAAACCTGGCGCGGCCCACCAACAAAGCGCTTTGGCACTTGCAATTCCGGCGTTTCTTCAGCCACCTCGTCATCGTGCAGTGACGGCCCCGTGACCGTTGCCGGCCGATGACCAAGCTGCGTTATTCCGATTCGTCGCCGAATCTCCATCACCACCACTGACACCAGCAGACCGAATCCACTGAGCCCAAGAACCCAAGCGAGAAGCGGACGCTGTCCGGTGAAGGAAATAATTCTTTCGCCGACCGTCGGCATTGGCGCGAAGTTCCCGACTTTTTCTGGCACGAGGACAGTCGCCGGCGTCGCATTGGTTGCTGTGGTCGCACTGGGTGCTGCGGCTGCGACAGGCGCGGCAGAGGATTCAGGCGCGGCAGAGGATTCAGGCGCGGTAGATTCAGCCGACTCAATTGCGGGCTGCGTAGCGGTTGTTGCTGCGGCGAGCTCAGGTGCGGCCGTGGGCGCCGCAATTGTCGCCGCCGGGGCCGGCGTTGGGGTGGAAACTTCAGGAGTAGAAGCAACGACAGGAGCAGTAACTACAGACACGTCGGGTGTTGCTGCAATTGCCGGAACGGGAACCGGGGCAGCGGTTGCCAAAGCAATTGCGGGAGATGGTGTCGCGCTAGCCGATGGTGACTCGACGGAAATGCCGGTCGCCGCTGGCGCAGCTGGAATATCTTCGGGGCGCGCCGGCGTTCCCGTCGCCTTCGCATTCGAGACGATGACTTCTGCCGGAGTTGGATTCACCACTGCTTCGCTCGCTTTCGCGGCTGGCGAAGGGGTTTGTGCGAGCGCCAATTGTGTTCCTTCTTCCGTCTTCACCTCTACGCCAGGGATCGGGCTGGGCTCGATCGCCGGGACAGATGATTCGGTTTGAGTGGAAGCGACCGCCGCCGCACTAGCCGAGGCCGTGGGGGTCGGCGACGAAACGGCCATCGCGTTCTTTAACCAACCAAGATCGTAAAAGCCGGCTGCGTACAACGCGTTCGAGGCTGACGGATAGATTTTTCGTGCGGATGTGATCCAATCGTTGCCTTTGACAGCATTATCGTGTTTGAACTCCCACGCTGCCTCCGCGTAATAGAGCGCCGGGGTATCGCCACTAAACTGGAATTGCTCCATCAGTTTCTGCGCCCGGCTATCCTTCCCTTCTAGTAGATAAGTGAGGAATATTCTGAAGTTGATCAGTTGCGCTGCCTGATTCTTGTCTCCGCCCGGCGTTTGCTTCAACAACGCCTGAAATCGATCGCGTGCTTTGGCGTAATCCTTATTTCGGAATGGAACGTCCGCTAGATTGAACTGGGATTCGCGAAATTTTGGATCGACCTTGAGGGCCTCTTTAAAGAACTCTTCGGCCTCATCGTACTTTTGCTGTTCCAGCAGGATCGCGCCGCGCAAATTAAGGACTTGTGGCTGATTTGGTTCCACCGTATTCGCCTGCTCGGCTAATCTCGCAGCGGAATCGAAATCGCGCTGCTCGTACGCTTGCAGGGCCTGTTCGAACGCCGTTTTAGCCACTGCTTTCGTCTTGCTCGCCCGTTCTTCCGGCGAGAGCAATTGCACCGCCGGCCGTTGCTGACCCGGTTGCTTTTGCAGCCAGCCGATTTCATAAAGCGACTCAGCAAAGAGCTTGTTTAATTGGGGAGAGAAATTCTTTTCTGCTGCCGACATCCAGTTCTTGGCATCGGGAATATTTTGGCCTTGAAGCGAAATGGCCGCGTTCGCGTAATGCACCGCCGGCGTGTCAGGCGACAACTCAAATTTCGCCAGAATCGAATCGACCATCGTGTCGTTCCCCTCCAGCAAATAGGTCAGCAGAATCTTGTACTGAATCAGCTGAGTGGCTTCTCCCTGTAGCTCCGCGGCATTGCTCGTGAGCAACTCCTGGAAACGCTTCCGCGCTTCCGCCCAATATTTTTTCAAAAACGGAATCTCAGCCAGATTGAAACGCGCATTCCAAAATTTCGGATCAAGCCCTCTGGCTTCGGACAAGGCCGCTTCCGCCTTGTCGTAGAGTCCCTGGCGCATGTAGACGACGCCGCGCAAATTTTGCGACGCCGCCAAGTCCGGTTTACGCGCATCAATCGCATCCAGTTCCTTCAGCGCCTGCACATAATTGGCGGCGTCAAACGCGCGATACGCTTTGTCGTACATCGCTTCGAGCTCCGAATTCGATGGCGCGACGTCGTTCGCGGCAATGGTCCCAAAAACCAGCAATGAAACCGCAGCAAATTTTCGAATCTTCATGCTGGGAGAGAATAGAACTATCGCTGGGTGACCCTGACAAGTTATTTCTACCGATTAGGAGAACAAATTTTCGGGTCGGAGCCTAGCGAGAATCCATACAGCCCACCAATCGCAACCCTTCCAGGGTGAGATTTTCGTGCACCGTGTCCACCTCCGGCAGCTTACGCGCGATCAATTTTGCATAGCCACCAGTCGCCACGACCCGCACCCTCTCTTTCCACGATTTCTCTGTCGTGATCCGTTGCAAGATTTCGCGGACAAGTCCGCGATAACCAAAAATCGCACCGGCCAGCATTGCCTGATTGGTCGATTTGCCGATCGCACTTCGTGGTTCCCGCAGGGAAATCCGTGGCAACAACGCGGTTTTATCGTAGAGAAAATTCGTCATCGCTTCCAGACCGGGCGCAATAACGCCACCGATGTAGGCGCTGCCTGGCGCGACGATGTCGAATGTCACCGCCGTCCCGAAATCGATCACGATCGCAGGAGTTCCATAAAGCTTCGCCGCTGCCACTGCATTAGCCAATCGATCAGCGCCGATCGTTTTCGGATTCGGGTAATCGATGCGCACATTCAATCGCGTCTTTGACGTCAGCCAAATCACCTTGCGATTGCCGGCGGCACATTTGATCTCGCGGTTCTTTTTCGGCACGACCGATGACACAACCAGGATGCCAGCATCACGGCTGTGTAAAATCCTTGTGATCCGTTCCGCCGTTAAGATGGGCGTAGCGATCTTCAAGGCGCGTCCAATTCGAGACCGTGAGGCAAAAGCCAGTTTGGTGAATGAATTGCTGACATCGATGAGCAAAAAATCGGCGGCCGGCTTTTTCACTTGCTTGCGACTGCGAAATGCCGCGCGTAGCCTCGCGCTGTGCTTGTTCATCGTCCCCGCCGTTTACGCCGCACCGCCGCGATTCGCAATCTCATTCGCGAAACAAATCTTAGTCGGCACGACTTCGTCCTGCCACTTTTCGTCAGTGAAAAAATCGAGCGCGCGAAAGCGATCCCGAGTATGCCCGGCGTCCACCAATACAGCGGTAAAGAAATCGCCGCGATCGCGCAGCGCGCCCACCAATCGGGAGTGCAAGCCGTGCTGCTCTTTGGAATTCCAAAGTCGAAGGACGAAGAGGCCACTGGCGCGTATGCCGAGAATGGCGTGGTGCAAAATGCGGTCCGCCAAATCAAAGAGCGCGCGCCGGATTTGACGGTAATTACCGATGTTTGTCTGTGCGAATATACCAGCCACGGTCATTGCGGCGTGACTCGTCTCGATGGCGAGCATTTTCATGTCTTGAATGACGAAAGCGTGGAGTTGATCGCGAAGACTGCGGTCTCACACGCTGCGGCCGGCGCCGATTTGGTCGCGCCAAGCGACATGATGGATGGCCGGATTGGCGCAGTCCGGACCGCGCTCGACCAGGCAGGTTTTGATCAGACTGGGATCATGAGTTATGCGGCAAAGTTTGCGTCCGTTTTTTACGGGCCGTTCCGTGATGCTGCGGAAAGTCCTCCGCAGTTTGGTGATCGGCGTTCCTATCAGATGGATCCGGCGAACCCCGACGAAGCACTGCGTGAAGTGGAACTGGATCTTGCCGAAGGCGCCGACATTATCTTGGTCAAACCAGCTTTGCCCTACCTCGATATTTTGTGGCGGGTGCGCGAGCGCTTTGGCCGACCAACCGCAGTTTATCATGTCAGTGGAGAATTTGCGATGGCGAAAGCGGCCGCGGAAAAGGGCTTGGTAGACGAACGCGCAGCCGTGCTCGAAATCATGACCTCGCTTAAGCGCGCCGGCGCAAATTTCATCGTTAGCTATTGGGCATTAGACTTGATGGAATGGCTGAAGAGCTGAAGCGTGTTGTAGCTGCCGCCGTCCCCGGCGGCAGTGATCCAAGAGCGAATTTACCAACTGCCGCTGAGGACAGCGGCAGCTACAGCCCCGAACCCGTTCGGGACTCAAAAGGGAAACGCGGTGAGACCGCAGCTCATGCGCGGTTGAAGCGGCTCGCGCTTATCTGGGCACAAGCACATGGATACTCCATCTGTGCGATTGAAGTCAGGCTCCCGCAATGTCGTTACCGGGCTGACATAGTTGCATATCGACCCAAACCAAAAGGCGCCACATCGACCGCTATTTTCGAATGCAAACAAGCATTACCTGATTTGCGAAGAGACAATGGCTGCAGCACAAGATTACGTACCCGCCTGCAGACCGTTCATCGCCGTCGCCTCGTTTTGGAAAAACATTTGCGGGTGCACTATCCACATTTGCGGGTGACAGATTCGCTCTTTCCTGAATTCGATTCGCATAATTTCGCCGCGATCGAGCATCATAATTATCACCAAGTGCTGCGTGAATTAAACGCCTTACAGAATCGGCTCTCTGACTGTACGAAGTTCGAAAATCTGCTTCGCTATGGCTGCGCCAATTTATATTTCCTCGTAGTGCCTGATGAGCTCTTTCGTCCGGCGGAGATTCCAATTGGTTGGGGAGCACTGGTCGAATCCGATAGATTACTCACGCTCCGCTGCAAACCTGTTTGGCACGAAACTCTTCTAGAAAACCGGCTTGCGATTCTGCATCGAATCGCCGCCGTCTCTACTCGAGCCGTGAATCGGCGCCTCGAGATTACGCTTTCCGATGTAATCGGCGCACGGCTCCGATCCTGCCTTCAGTAATGGCAAAACGGATTGGCGGCGGCACAGCAGCGCCAACACGCGCGACGATTTTCGCTGTTGGTGCTGCCCTCGCCGTTATCACCTGGCTGGTCTTTGGGCAGGTGCTTGGGCACCAGTTCGTGAACTACGACGACGAGTTTTACATTTACGAAAACCCGCGAGTAATGAGCGGTCTTTCTTGGCAAAACGTCTGGTGGACCTTCACGCACACGGTTTGTTTTAACTGGCATCCTCTGACCGTCATTTCGCACATGTTCGACTGCCAGTTATATGGCCTGAGACCAGCCGGCCATCATTTCACAAGTGTGCTTTTTCATAGCATCGCGGTCATTCTGTTGTTCCTGGCGCTGCGGCAAATGACACGCGCATTATGGAAAAGCGCTTTTGTGGCAGCGGTTTTCGCAGTCCATCCCCTCCACGTTGAGTCGGTGGCGTGGGTGTCCGAGCGTAAAGATACGCTAAGCGCGGTCCTCTTCGTTTTGACGCTCTCGGCCTACACGCATTATGTGCGGAGACGTTCGCTTACAGCTTATTTTTTAGTCCTGCTCTTATTTGCTCTTGGACTAATGGCGAAGCCGATGCTGGTCACCCTTCCATTCTTGCTCCTATTGCTTGATTGGTGGCCGCTACGGCGATTAAGTGCATCGCCAAAGTCAAATGACGGATCAAAAATCCCGTCGCGCTCAACCATCGGGTGCATCTTGCTGGAGAAAATCCCACTGTTTTTTCTTTCCGCTGCTTCTTGTTTCGCAACCGTGGTCGCACAAAAGAGTGTTATTTACCGGTTCGACCAACTCTCATTGATGGAACGAGTCGCTAATGCGGCGTTGGCAACAACGATTTACCTACGCCAGAGCGTTTTGCCTATCGGGCTCTCAGTATTCTATCCACATCCTGGACATAAGCTCTCGGCCATTCAGATTGGCGCGGCGCTACTACTCCTTGGGGTAATCACCGTTGCTGCGTTCATTGTTAGACGAGCACATCCCTATTGCCTGGTCGGCTGGTGTTGGTTTATCGGAATGTTAATACCCGTAATTGGAATCGTGCAGGTGGGCGACCAATCACACGCCGATCGATATGCCTATTTGCCCCAGATAGGCCTTGTTATGGCTATAACCTGGCTTGTCGAAGATATTTCGTTGGCAGTGCGGAATCGCACCGCCATTCTCAGCGCGGCTGTGGGCGTCATTGTGGTCAGTTTAATGGGTCTTGGTTGGAAACAGACGATGGTCTGGCGCGACAGCCGATCTCTTTGGATGCATGCCCTTGCCGTCAATCCGAGGAACGACACCGCACACGATGCTCTCGCCGCTGTCGCGCTGCGGGAGAATCAGGTAGACGAGGCCATATTCCACGCCCGAAACGCACTGGAGATTCGCCCCGACAGCCCTGATGCCCATAATCAGCTCGGCCAGGCGTTCTTGAGCAAAAGGCGCGATGCCGAAGCGCGCGCAGAGTTTCAGCGAGTGATTGCGATCAGCCCAAACCGCCCGCGAGTGCATTACAACCTCGGGACCTTACTCCTCAAGGCTGGCGAGCTTGATAACGCGCTTGCCCAGTTCCAGGAAGAAATAAAAATCCAACCGGCGTTTGTCGAAGCGTACACCAATCTCGGCACCGCCCTTGTACGTAAGGGTGAACTCGACGAGGCGCTCGCCTATTTTCAAAAGGCTATGGAGCTAGATCCATATCGACCTAAGGTCCATTACAACATTGCTCTGATTCTCCGGGGAAGAGGTCAACGCGACGAAGCCGCGTTCCACTTACAGAAAGAATTGCAAGTCAACCCGGCTAATGCCGAAGCGCACAGCGATCTCGGCCTAGTGTGGCTGGAGGAAGGTCGAGTCAATGAGGCGATTGATGAATGGCAAAAGACTCTGGAGCTGGACCCCGCGAATTTAAACGCACAGGTCAATCTCGCCTGGACGCTAGCGACCTTTCCCGACAGCACGATCAGAAATGGAGCAAAGGCGGTCGAGCTGGCCGAGCGCGCCCTTCAAGTTTCAGGCGAAAGAGACCCCCGAATTTATCAGGTCATGGCCGCGGCCTATGCTGAGCATAGTCAGTTTGACGCGGCGGTTGGAGCCGCCGAACGCGGTGCGGAAGTAGCTCGCAGGCAGGGCAACAACGTGATAGCGGATGCGCTTCAATCGAATGCTGAGCTCTACCGGATAAAGGTGCCTTTACGCACTGGACTTCGGTAAACGGTAATAGCGGCGCGGGTAGGATCTGCTAATTTGCCTATGCACCTGATGCCGGAACAAGCAGGTTGCTTCCGGTCATTTCTTTTGGCTGGGGCAGGCCGAGGAGGAACAACAACGTCGGCGCGATATCGGCCAAAATCCCATCGTGGCAAACAAAATTTGCCGCGTCTTTCGCAACATAGATGACATGCACAAGGTTGGTAGTATGCGCGGTGTTGGGTGAGCCGTCGGGATTCCGCATCAATTCACAATTGCCGTGATCCGCCGTAATCAGACATTTTCCATCAAGAGCGAGCAACTCCGGAACAATCCGCGCAACGCAGGCATCTACTGTTTCAACCGCCTTTATCCCGGCCTCGACCACGCCGGTATGGCCGACCATGTCCGGATTAGCAAAGTTTAGAATGATGAGATCGTAATTTGCCATTCGCGCGCAAACTTCATCAGTGACTTGGAGCGCACTCATTTCCGGCTGCAAATCGTAGGTCGCGACTTTGGGCGAGGGTACTATTTTGCGCTCTTCGCCCGGGAATGCGCGCTCAACTCCTCCATTAAAAAAATAAGTGACATGCGGATACTTTTCCGTTTCCGCAATGCGTAACTGCGCCTTGCCGGCGGCGCTGGCGACCTCGCCGAGAATATGCACCAAATTTTCCGGCGCGAAAATGTAGGGTGATGGATAGGTCACGTCGTACTGCGTTAACGTGACGAAATGGACGCGCGGCCACACTCCGCGATCGAAGCCATCAAATTTTTCGAAGAGAAAGGCCTGTGAAAGTTGACGGGCACGATCAGCCCGAAAATTGAAAAATAAAACGACATCGTCATCGCGCACGCGTTGTTCACCAGCATGCGCAAAAATCAGCGGGGGCATGAATTCGTCGGTTTTGCCTTCCGTGTATTTTGCCGCCACGGCCTCGGCCGGTGATGTCTTCACCTGCTCGCCCCGACCAAGGACGATTGCGTCCCATGCCTTTTTGGTGCGGTCCCAGCGGCGATCGCGGTCCATCGCAAAATAACGACCGACGACAGTTACAATTTGCGCACCGCTTTTAGACAAAGCCGTTTCGCATTCGCGCAAAATCTCTGCCCCACCGGTAGGCGACGCATCTCTTCCATCGGTAAAGGCGTGGACGAAAATTTCCTTCACTCCTGCCTCATGAGCTGCCTGTGCCAGCGCGAGGAGATGGAGATAATGACTGTGCACGCCTCCGTCAGAAACCAAGCCGAGGAAATGCAAACGATGGTTCCGCGCTTTTTGAAAGCTTTCCTGGAGAACGGCATTGCGTGCCAGCTCCCCGGCGGCGAGTGCTTTGTTAATTCGCGTCAAATCCTGGTAAACGATCCGGCCTGCTCCAAGATTCAGGTGCCCGACTTCGGAGTTTCCCATCTGCCCTTTCGGCAAGCCGACATCTTCGCCGCTCGCGCTTAATCTACCCATCGGGTAATTGGCGTATAGCCGGTCGTGAAATGGCGTGTGCGCCAGTAGAGTAGCATCGCCATTTTCCCTGGCCCGATCGGGGCCAGCGGGATTAATTCCCCAGCCATCACGAATGATCAGCATTACTGGTCCGCTCATCGCGCGCAATCTGCCGACCGTGCAAGGCCAGACAAGCGATTTCCGATGGCTGCGGGATTGACAATGCGCTATCGGCTCATTCACATCGCGCAATGAAGTGGAGGAACCAGATACTCGCTCTGATCTGCCTTCTCGCCTTTGCCGCCCTCGGCGTTCTCTATTTCCAAAATTGGGTCGTGCAAAAACCCTTCGGGATCATTCTGTTTATTGGGGAAGGATTGACCGCGCAACGAACAGCGGCGACGCGGGTCTATATCGGTGGTGCAGACAATCCGCTGGCGATGGATGGCTTCGAATTTTCGGCGCGACTGCGCAATCACTCGGCCGATTTCGCGGTGCCGGATTCAGGTGCAGCCGCATCCGCTCTGGCAACGGGAACGAAAGTAAAGAACGGAACGATTTCCCTTTCGAAATCGGGCGATGCGCTGAGAACGATTCTAGAGATCGCGCATGAGGAAGGTCGTGCTACTGGAATTGTGACGGACGGGGCGCTTACCAACCCAACCGCGGCAGCCTTCTACACCCACGCCAACAACGCGAAACAGCCGCAAGAATTTGCCAATGCACTGATCGAGCGGGGTGCAGTCGACATTGCGCTGGGTGGTGGAGGAACAGAGTTTAAGAAAGAAAAGCTGGACCAGACCCGGATTCGCGTCGTCCACAATTTGCCTGAGCTGGAGCAAATCACGGAATGGCAACAACCACGCCTTTTCGGACTTTTTGCGGCTAATGATCTGCCCTTTACCGACGAAGTCGCGGCGCGGACTGAGCAACCGTCCCTGGCAGATATGGTGCGAAGGGCCATCGAACTTCTTCAGGTTAACCGGCACGGTTATATTTTGATTGTGGACGCCCATCTGATGGCTTCGGCGGCGTGGCAAAATTTGGGCGAGCGGACGCTGCGCGAGACGGCGGAGCTCGATCGCGCGGTCAAGGTTGGACGGGAGTATGCAGGTAGAAGTGCCGCGATCCTCGTATGCGGTGATGCGGCAATTGGCGGAATGAGTGTTAATGGGTATCCGTTCCGCTACGACAGCGGCGTTGCCATCCTTGGTCTAAACTCAGCTGGTCAGCCCTGGGTTACGTGGGCGACCGGACCAAATGGTGGGAAGAGCGGCGGCAACATGGAGTCCCCCGGCGCTCGCGACCTTTCCGCGCTTGAACCAGCCGCCGTTCAAGCTCCATCTGCACTCAATTCGATCGAAGATCCAATTGCCAACGCCACCGGCTTGCGAATGGAAAAACTTCGCGGCACAATCGATATTACGGATGTGTTCACGATCATTCGCGATGCGCTTTAAATTAGATGCCGGTAACCAACCGCAAGGACGATGCGGTATTCTAATGGAGGGCGGAGCTCTGGGCGCCGCCGCCGGGGGGCGCAGAGCTCGTCCCTCTACGTTAGTCTGTTGTCCAAAGCTCGTTAGGGGCTTGTCGGCACAACCTTTGGGATAAAGACGAAGGGGGGAGGTCGAGGCAATTCAGGTGCCGGACCTTCCCCAGGAGCTTGCTCTTCCGCGGGACCTTCCCCAGGAATTTCCTTGCTGAAATCTTTGATATCTTTCGAATCGCGGACGGTCTTGTCGTCCGAACTGTTACCTCTCGTATTTGCCGCCAGCAGCCTCGCGTTGCTGGCCGGCCCGAAGACAGCAACTTCAGCCACCGAGAAATTTGCATTCTGCGAAGAGCGCGTCCAC
>Ga0209474_10003656_pt1 | contig 13441 bp, 12 predicted proteins | sample GraSoiAngelo_145_FD_185902 | JGI IMG/M metagenome (GOLD analysis project Ga0209474, IMG submission 185902) | Grasslands soil microbial communities from the Angelo Coastal Reserve, California, USA - 14_1009_05_20cm (SPAdes) (version 2) | ecosystem: Environmental > Terrestrial > Soil > Grasslands...
CGAAGCAGGCGATGGACTTTTATGACAGAGCATTGAAGCTTGCATCCACGATTCCGGAATTGCAGTTCCCGTTGATGACGTACCTCGGGAAAGGCAACGCGCTCGTTCGAGTCGGGCGCGTGGATGAAGCCAAACGTGTACTGGACGAAGCGCTCGCCGTCGCTGAAGGGGACAGCGCTTACGGCTACGAGGCCGAGCTGCTGCTGCAACTGGGCCTCATCGCCGATCAGCAGAAAGACACTGCTCGGGCCCTCGCATTACTCGCGCGTGCGACCAATCTCGCGCAGAAAGCCGGAGGAAATCGGATTGTCGCCGAAATCGCATTGGAAACGGGACGCATTCAGCGACAAGCTAGTCGACCTTCGGAAGCCGAGAGCACGCTCAGAGCCGGCATCGACGTCGCCCGGCACATGGCCGAGCGACTCCTGCTTCCGCGGCTTCTCGGTGACCTCGCGGACCTTCAAGTGTCGAACAGCAGGTATGCAGAAGCCCGAGCCCTCCTCGAAGAAGCGTCTGATCTTCTGGAAGGGCTGCTAACGAACGCGAGCAGCCCTTGGGTGCGCAGCCGGATCATCGACAGCATGGACGGGATCTTCCTCGCACGAGTGCGACTGGAGGGCGCCCAAGGCCAAAACGCGTCACGACTGTTCGCGGTTCTGGAACAAGCAAGGGGCCGCGCGATGTCCGAGCTGGTGTCTGCGCGCGACAGCAGTAATCCCGCTGAACTCAGGGCCGGAGAACGCAAGATCGCTGCGCTTCAACTGAAGCTTCTTCGAACGACGGACAGAAGCGCCCGACAGCGACTGCTGGACGAAATCTTCAGAGCAGAGGAAGAGCTCGCGCCAGCAGCAACGGAATCGTTCATCCGGACCCGCGCATCTCGGCGGAAGCCGGTCACTTTACCAGAACTTCAGCGCCAGCTCCGAGCCGACGAAGTGTTCCTCGAGTTCGCACTCGCTGAACCCCACTCCTACGCTCTAATCGCGACCAACCACTCGGCGCGGATTCATCGCCTCGCCGGACGCGCGGATATTCGTAAGACGATCACCGCCTTGACGCAAGCGGTCCGCGTCGGCGGCGACGCAGACGTTGATGCGCGCCGGGCCGGAGCTCTCCTGCTCGACGGCATCACCGAGCTGAATGCTCGCAGCCGCGTTGTTGTAAGCGCGGATGGAGAGCTGCACCGACTGCCATTTGAACTACTTGTGAGGACGAACGGGAACCGACTTCTGGAATCGCACGCGGTTTCGTACGTGCCATCAGGATTCGCACTCGCCATCTCGAGAGCGCAACCACAGTACCGTCCTCAACGAGTCGCCCTCGCGATCGGCGCGTCACCGGTGACGACGCAGACCGTTGTGGCATCGGCATCAAAGCAACCGGCGATTGGGACAGTTGCGCGCGGTATCTATGACGTGGATGCGACCAAGTTGCCAGCGCTACCCTCCGCTAATGACGAAGCTCGAACTGTGGTGTCCCTGCTCGGCCAATCGCGGTCGACTATCTTGATTGACGAGTCCGCCACAGAGCGGGAGGTAAAGCGCCAAGCGCTGAACGGCTACGCCGTCTTGCATTTCGCGGCACACGGAATCGTCAGTACAAGGTTTCCAGCCAGATCGGCATTGCTGCTACAGCCTGGCGGCGACGATGACGGCCTCTTACAGGCGCGCGAGATTCTGCGATTGCAACTGAGGGCGGATCTGGTCACCCTGTCGGCGTGTGACACCGGCACGGGAGAGAGTTTCGGCCAAGAAGGGGTTGCGAGTCTCGTGCGGCCGTTTCTCGCTGCCGGCGCACGCAGTGTCGTCGCGAACTTGTGGACGGCGGACGACTTTTTCAGCCTTGCACTTATGCGCGAGTTTTACCGGCAGCTCGCGTCGGGCACAGACGTCGCACAAGCACTTCGACTCGCCAAGCTTCAGATGCTGAAGCAGTACGGGCCGCAGGCTGTCCCAAAGCTTTGGAGCGGAGTGCTCGCGTACGGCGACGGCGCGGCGAGTGTAAAACGCGCCGGTGCTCCGAACCATACAGGTGGCGACCAATGAGCGCGCTCAGCGAAACGGAGCGACGCGGCGTCCTCGACAAGGTACTGTCGACGATCGACGCAAAATTCATGGGAGCTGAACCGAACACGCGAGGAATGCGCGACGAGCATGAGGACCGAATCATCCGTGCGCAGTCGCTGGACGATTTCGAGCAAGCGATGAACGCGATGTTGAAGCTGCTCGGCGCCAGCCATACGGGGTTCTTTCACGAGAAGCGACCTCGCGCGACCGGAAGAATCGCAATCGCGGCTACGCTGATGAAAGCGCAGACCTCAGACGGACTGAGGTGGATGTTCCAGGACGTGCATCCCGGTGGTGTCGCGTCGCTCGCTGGAATACAGTCAGGCGATGTCCTGCTGAAGGTGGATGATCGTGAGCTGGTTCCTCCTGATGCGATGCCGTTTGTCCTCGGCCAGACGTACACATTCACGCTCCGTCACGCGGACAAATCGACTGCGATTGCAACGTTGACGATCCCGGGCTCAAAAGAGAAGCAGCGCCCGATTGTGGTTCCGGACAAGGTCGTGAACTCTTCCAAGCTGGCGGATGGTACCGGCGTGGTCCGAGTGAGCATGTTTCCCGGCGTCCTGGGCATGGACGTTGCCCGCGACATCAGTCGCGCGATAGCCGATCTGAAATGCGATCGCCTCGTGATCGATCTTCGCGGAAATACCGGCGGCGGCATCGGATGCCTGCGGGTGATGAGCCATCTCTGCTCCGACCGTCGCGGTGTGGGTTACAGCGTCAGCCGCGAGGTAGCGAAGAAGGGGTTCAGCAAAGAGCGCCTGCCCGCGTTCGATCACATCCCGACCTCGAAGCTCGGAGTCGTTCCCTTGATATTCCGGTTCGCTCGCGCGCGACGGTCGGTGGCGGTGTTCACGGAGGCGCTCGGCCAACAGGCGCACCACGGTCGCGTGGCCATGTTGATCAACGAGCATTCAGCAAGTGCTGCGGAAATGGTTGCAGCATTTGCGTCAGAGTACCGGTTGGCAACGCTCGTCGGCGTCAAGACGGCAGGCCGCCTCGTCGCGACCAGCGCGTTCAAGGTAGGCATGGGCTACCGACTCGTTTTGCCGGTTGCGGCGTACTACACCTGGAATGGGACGAACCTCGAAGGAGCCGGCGTTGTTCCGACGATCGAAGAACCACTCTCGACTGATGGACTCCTGAACGGCGAGGACAACCAACTCACGAGAGCGGTGCAGTGCCTACACGAGGGCGTCGCAGCATAAGACTGAGCGTCAGCGTGACGGCGCTTTGCGATGCTCCTGGATTCGGCGAGTTTCGTCTGGCGGACGCTTCCGGTGTTTGCGTGCCTGGTCGACCAAGGCCGCGGTCAGTAGCTTCGCGGGATCGAATTCGCTGACCGTGAACCCTTCGAGCCACGCCTCCTGACCGCATGAGAAACATTGAAGCTGTGCGCGCCGGACGTTCCACGCCCTAATGTCGACGCGTCCGAACCGCATTGACAGAACAGGAGCATCGCCACCACTGAAGTGTACCGACTCGGCGAACAAAAAGGGCGAACTGCGCGAGAAACGACTCACTCGCGAACAACGTCCTTGGCCGTCTTGTCCTCGCGCAGACGGACGAACTTCGCGTGCCGCAGGTGGTTGTCGCCGGCCCATTCGAGAACCTCGAACTGGCCGACGAGCACTGGTTTCACCCATCGCACCTCGGCCATCTTCGCTTTCGTCAAACCTGACTCCATCGACCGCTTCTTGCCTCCGAGCAGGGCCAGCGCCTCGTCGACGCACTTGCGATAGTTCGTTTGATCGGCCCCCCACCCGCTTGCGACGAAGCTTCAGCTTGTGAGGCCGCGCTGGGAGGTCATCGGTCAAGCAACACCCAGCGAATAGCTCGTGCTCCGGCCACCACGTGGGTCTTTCCGCAGGAGACCCCGCTCGATGAGGCCTTGGATATCACGGAGCGCGGTGTCGTGCGAGCACTTCTCGAGCGTCGCCCACTTCGTTGTCGTGAGCTTTCCGGTGAAACCGTCCAATAGGCGGTTGATGACATCGCGCTGCCGGTCGTTCACCTGCACGCGCGCGTACTTCTCCCAGAAGCGCGCCTTGCGAAGAACCGCACCCAATGTCACTTCCGTTCCGTTAAACGCGCGTCCGAGGCACGTGAGAAACCATTCCATCCACGGCGTCGCGTCCAGCGTTCCCTTTTGCGTCTTCTCGAGAATGTTGTAGTAGTCGTTCCGCTCGTGACGGATCTGTGCAGACATGCTGTAGAAGCGCTGCGGGCTGTTCTCCGAGCGCGCCAGCGCCCACTCTGCGACCGCGCGCGCGATCCGTCCGTTTCCATCATCGAAGGGATGGATCGTCACGAACCACAGATGGGCGAGGGCAGCGCGCAGCACCATGTCCGTCCGGCTCCCCCTGTCGTTGGCCCAGGCGAGGAATGCGGACATCTCCTTTTCGAGCAGTGGTGCGGCCGGCGCTTTGTAATGCACCTTCTCTTTTCCGACCGGACCGGAGACGACCCGCATCGGCCCGTGACCATCGTCGCGCCACGCGCCAACGATGATTTTGCGCATGCCGCTGCGCCCCGTCGGAAATAGCGCCGCATGCCACGCGAACAGCCGCTCCTCGCTCAATGGCTCCGCGTAATTCTGCGTGGCGTCAAGCATCATCTCGACAACGCCCTCGACGTCGCGCTCGGCCGCAACCATGCCCGCGGTCTCGATGCCGAGGCGACGGGCAATTGATGAACGCACCTGAGCTGCGTCCAACTTCTCGCCCTCGATCTCGCTGGATTTCAGGACTTCAAGCGTCAGCGTCTCCAGCTCGGCTTCCTTCTGGAGCACGAACCCGAGGCTTTCCATCCGACCCAACAAGCGGCCTTGCCGGTGGCGGACCTCGGCCAGAGGCCCGGCAAGCGCCTCCTGATCCCACCGAAATCGAGGCCAATCCGAGAGCTGATGGATATACCCGGCCATTCTACGCACCTAATGCGTAGATTGTGGGGTCTATTCGATGCAGAGTCAAGGCGAAATACGCATTGAGTGCGTAGATTGAGGGGCTATTCTACGCGCCAAACCGAGCTCAAGGACACGGTGAAAGGTCACGCGAATCTCTCTGACTTTGGGCGAATATAAAACGAACGTGTTACTCTGACCTCCCGTGGCGCTCCGGACGTGCACGGTCAGCTTTACCGGTCCATCCGGCGTTCGGCATTCGGTGGAGGTGGCCGCCGAATCCATCTACGAGGCCGCAGCTCTTGGCGTCTCAGCGCTGAAAAGCGATGGTTGGGCCGACGCGATCGCGCCAGGGACCGAGCTCGAGGTTCAGGTGCGCGAGCCGGCCACTTGTCATCGGCTCACCGTTGAGCAAATTCGTCGCTGGTGCGATGGCGTCGCGGTCAGCCCGGACGAAACGCTGAAGAAGCGACGATTGAAGCAACTGCTCGCTTAAGCGAGTGCGCGGCTTCGAAGCGCCGCTCGCGTAATCAGGTCGTGGCAATGGTGCCAGGCAGTCGTTCCGAGCCGCTCTCGCAACTCGAAGTGCTGGTGGTCGACTGCCAGGCCACGGCCGCGGCGCCGCGCGGGCATCTCCTTGAAATCGGCTGGGCCCGAGTCAGCACCACAGTCACGTACCCGCATGCTTGCCTGATCGCGCTTCCGGATGGCGAGCAGATTCCGCCAGCCGTTTCGCGGATTACTGGTATCTCCGAGCACATGATGCGGGCCGCTGTCGACCGACAGCTCGCCTGGCGCGCGCTGTGCGACCAGGCCGCGAGTCTCACGCAGCAGCCCGCGCCGACCGTCATCCACTTCGCTCGATTCGAGCAGCCGTTCCTTCGCACGTTGGCGGCCGGCGTGTTTCCGCTCGACGTGGTCTGCACGCGGGATATCGCTAGGCGCCTTCTGCCCAATCTGCCCCGCTGCGGGCTGCGCGCCCTCGCTGGATACTTCGGTCGCGCGGTTGGCGCGTTGCGCCGCAGCGCCGACCACGTCGAAGCGACGGCGTTCGTCTGGCACGAGCTGGTCCGGCTGCTCAAGACGAAGGGCGTGTCCACGTGGAGCGGGCTCCACGACTGGCTCGGCGCACCCGTCGAGCCGACCCGGTCGCGACGGCGCGTTTGGCCGATGCCGCGCGACGTGCGGCTTTCACTACCGCATGCGTCTGGCATCTATCGCATGCTTCGGACAGATGGCAGCGTGCTGTATGTCGGTAAGGCGGCGTCGCTCCATCATCGCGTCAACAGCTACTTTCGGAAGCAGAACGGCGTGCCCGAGCGGTTGCTCGAGATGCTGTCGCAGGCACGTGCGCTCTCGTTCGACGTCACACCGAGTCCGCTCGAGGCCGCGCTCCTCGAGCCGGATGAAATCAAGCGGCACCGATCGCCCTACAATGTCGCGCTCACGATTCAGGATCGCGCCTTGTGGTTCACGTCGCCAGATCTCAGTGCGCGTAGCCCAGAGCCGTCACCACACTGCCCGCTCGGCCCATTTGCTTCGACCGTGACGCTCGATCGATTCGGGGCATTCTCTCGGGCGCAGCGCGCCGCTCTGGCGTCGGGTTCGCGGGGCCCGGATGACGGCACGTTCACCGCCGGTTACGACCGACTGTGCGCAACGCATCCTGAACTGTCGCGCGTCGACCTCTCGGAGCACGCGAAGCTGCTGCGGCTTGGCACACGACTGTGGAGAGAAGGTCGGCGAGACCGCGATGTTGATGAAGACGAGACGGGTCGAGGCTTGACGGTGTGGACCCCGGAGTTCGTGCAAGTGTCGCTCGAGTGGCTTGCGTTGCGGGCCGCGCTCGCGCGACGCCGCGCAATCTGGTTGACGCGATTGTTCGACTCCATCGTGGTGTGGCGCGAGCCCGGTGACAGTTGTGCGCGGCTCATCGTGATCGAGAACGGCGAGTTCGTCTTGAGCAGGACAGTCGACGCAGATGCAACGCCCACGATTCCACCGGGCTACCGCCGTCCAGTGGCCGCACGTCGTGAAGCCTTCACTCTCGGCTCCTTCGATCGCTTGCGGGTATTGACGACGGAGCTGAAGCGCTTGATTGCAGCTGGCGCTCCAGTGGCGCTGCGCCTGGGAGTCGGACCGGCACTCGACGAGTCGCGACTCGCGTCTGCGCTGTGGTGGGTGTAATGCGTGGTTCCACAGCCACCATTCTCCACGCGGACCTCGACGCCTTCTATGCGTCGGTCGAACAACTGCTCGACCCTCGCCTGCGCGGCAAGCCGATTGCGGTCGGCGGCGGCGTCGTTCTCGCGGCCTCCTACGAAGCGCGGGCCTTCGGAGTACGAAGCGGCATGCCTGGACGGCGCGCGCGGCAACTCTGTCCCGACCTCGTGTTTGTCGGCGGACATTTCGACGAATACCAACGGCTCGGCGATGCCGCCATCGGAATCCTGAGCGATTTCACGCCGTCCATCGAGCGCATCTCCATCGACGAGGCCTTCGCCGACGTTGCGGGGTGCACGCATCTCTTCGGCTCGCCGGCAGAGATCGCACGGACCGTTCGGACGCGCATGCGCGCCGAGCTTGGCTTGCCGATGTCAATCGGGGTGGCGCGCACCAAGCACTTGGCGAAGATCGCATCGCAGGTCGCGAAGCCGGATGGATTGGTCGTCGTCGATCCAGAGACTGAACTCGAGTTCCTTCACAAACTGCCCGTGGCGCTCATGTGGGGCGTGGGCCCCGCCACCGAGGCGCGGCTCGCCAAGATCGGCATCACCACCATAGGTCAATTGGCTGCAAGCTCCCCTCAATCCGTGGAGCGATTGCTCGGGCACGCGGCGGGGAGAAAGCTGACGGCACTCGCGTGGAACCGCGATCCGCGGCAAATCCAGACGCGCCGGCGCGCGCGCTCCGCCGGCGCACAATCGGCGCTCGGACGACGGCCTGCGATCGAACGCGTGTTCAAACCGACGCTCCATCATCTCGCCGACCGCATCGGCGCCCGGCTCCGCGCGAAATCGCTGGCCGGCCGGACGATCACGGTCCGCGTGCGCTTCGCCGATTTGCGTTCGGTCACGCGCTCCCTCACGCTGTCCGCGCCGATTTCTGCAACCAGGGCTCTCGCTGAGATCGCCGAGGACCTGGTGCGTCGCGTCCTTGCGGATCACCGTGACGAGATGACGATCTCGCTGCTGGCGATCTCCGTCTCACATCTCGAAGCGCATGCGATCGTGCAACTGGAGTTGCCGCTCGGGCTTCCCGACGAAGGACGCCGTCCTGGCACAAGAACGGGAGTGGCACGATCGCGCGCAGACCGAGCGGTCGATGCAATCCGAAAGCGCTTCGGAGGAAAGGCGGTGGACTATGGGGCGGCATCGCGAGTTGGGCGCTCCGTCCCTGACGAGTTCCGACGCCTGGCTGAACGGGAGCTGTGAATATCGGCCCTGGCGGCGTGGAATGATCGGCAAGGTGTGAAGAGCATGCCGACACGAAAAGCACAGAAGCGTGGCGTTGAGACGCGACAGCAGCTGCCACCAGAACAACGGGGCGGCACTACTCAGAACATTGAAAGCTCGTTTCGAGAAAAACATGAACCGTCATCAAGGTCTTCAATGGACGGCAGTTCAGGCAAGGCTGGAAGCCAATCCTGAAAAACTGTGGTCACTCCATGAGATGGAACGGACGGGTGGCGAACCTGACGTCGTTGGTCGAGACAAGAAGACGGGCGAGTACGTGTTCTACGACTGTTCAGCGGAAAGCCCCAAAGGCCGCCGCAGTGTGTGTTACGACCGGGAAGCGCTGGAGGCAAGAAAGGAACACAAGCCAAAGAACAGCGCGACGGATATGGCGGCCGCCACGGGGATTGAGATCCTCACGGAAGCGCAGTATCGAGAGTTGCAGACCCTGAGCGATTTCGATACGAAGACGTCGAGTTGGGTGAAGACACCTCCTGATATCCGAGAACGCGGCGGCGCGATTTTTTGCGATCGCCGTTACGACCATGTCTTCACGTATCACAACGGTGCGGAGTCCTACTACGCCGCACGCGCGTTCCGTGGCGCGCTGAAGGTCTAAGCGACCGTCGGCGACACCTGGCTGGTACTGACCTGCCGGCTTTCTTCGGACCATTCCATGAAGGAGAATGGCGCGTGATTAAGTAACCGAACCCGGTTCCCGTCGTTGTTCTTCTTGGTCAGCGCGAGCCGGCACCGCCGGCCAGCGCCCTCCGTCAGGATCGCGCAAGCCAACCGCTTTGAATTCGAAGGCGTCAAGTACCCGAGAGTCGAATGCGGGCGCACCGCGTTTGTGGTGCCGGCGCTCAGCTGAGCTCCTGGGCGAGTCCGATGAGAAGCCCTTCAGGCCCGCGAATGTAGCAGAGCCGATACGCGTCTTTATACTGCACTACTTCGCCTACGAGCTGCGCGCCGCGCTTGCGGAGGCTCTCGAGCGTCTCGTCGATGTCGTCCACGGCAAACATGACGCGTAGGTAGCCCAGAGCATTCACCGGGGCGTTCCGGTGATCCGCGACGGTGGGCGGCGTGAGAAAGCGGGAGAGCTCGAGCCGGCCGTGACCGTCGGGGGTGCGCATCATGGCAATCTCGACGCGTTGATCGCCCAATCCGGTGACACGTCCGGCCCATTCTCCTTCGATCGTGGCCCGCCCTTCGAGTTCGAGGCCGACCTCGCGAAAGAAATCAATCGTCGCTGCGAGGTCTTCGACGACGATTCCTACGTTGTCCATCCGTTTAAGCCCCATGTTTCGAATCTACAAGATGTCGTCTGTTCTCACAACGGAGCGCGGGGCATTGTTTAGGAGATGTTTCGCTTTGAAACGCGGCGGGGGTCAAATAGCCGAGACTCGAATGCGGCCGGACGTCGTTGTACAGCGTGCAATCGCGTTGCTGGCGGTTCCGCCTGCGGCGGTGATGCGGGGCCTTGTCCAAATGCGAGGCCGCATGGGCGGTCGTCACTCAGGGCCAAAGTGAACCATCTGCTGCGGCCGCCGTGAAACGATCGAGCGGCCAGACATCGATCCCGTCTTCCGTTCTCAGCTGACGCTCCCCGAGGTACACGAGGATTCGTCGCGCGAGCCGCGGGAGCTCGGCGATCGCCCGCAGTCCCGCCAATTGCGGCGTCGAGAATCGCGGCTGCGCCTTGACTTCAACCGCGAGAAACTCGCGACCGCGCCGCAACAGGAAGTCGACTTCAGTGTGCCGCGCCTGGGCAGGCGCCCAGTACGAGGCTTCCTCGAACAGCCCCGACTCACCGTTGTGCGCGCGCAGTATCGTAAGAACGAGGCCTTCGAGTAGCGGCCCGCGTTCCTCAGCGGCGACCGGCCCCAATTGTTGCTTCGCGGCACGAGCCAGCCCTGGGTCGACCCAATAGAGTTTCGGGTGCTGCCGTTCGCGCACGCGCAGCTTCGCCTCGAATGCAGGCAGCAGTGTCGCAACCAGCGTGTCTTGCAGAATGCCGAGGTATCCCTCGACGGTGGTCCGGGCCGTGGCGGCATCGCGCGCCAGACCCGCAATGTTGATCACCTGGCCGTGGAACAGCGCAGCCACGGGAAGAAACCGCAAGAACGCAGGAAGATTGCGGACGAGCGCCTCGATCCGAATCTCCTCGCGCACGTACAACTGCACGTAGGCTTCGAGCGCCGCGCGCGGATCGTCGGCCTGCCAGACGACGGGAATGCTGCCGAATCGCAACACGCGACCAAGATCAAAGTCCGCACCCAATTCAGCCGGCGCGAGCGGATACATCGTCCGCAGCGCCGCGCGCCCAGCGAGCAGGTTCGTATCGGCGGTCTTCAGCCGGCGCGCGCTCGATCCCAAGAGCACGAACCGCCGGCGACTGCCTTCAATCGCGCGGTGGACCTCATTGAGGAGCGCAGGGACGCGCTGCACCTCATCGAGCACGACGACCCGATTGGCCTGGAGCGTCCGCAGCTCCAGCCCGAGCAGTGCGGGGTTGGCCGCAAACGATTGATACCGGCTCTCGTCGAGCAGGTCGATGATGTGGGCATCGGGGAAGGTCTGCAGGGCCCACGTGCTCTTACCAACGCCGCGCACGCCATACAGGAAGAAGCTTCCCCGGGCCGGGGTTAGAAGCCGTCGGTATCGGCGCTTTGCCACCATGTCGTCATTATACCGTGCAAAATGACGGCATAGTGGCATGGCTTCGCGTCGAGAGCTCGCTATATCTCGGCTCTCTCGCTCCGTTTTCACGCTGAAGGCCCCACGTCCAGGGCCGCCGGCGGCTGTCGGCGTTTACAGAAGCAAGGCGAGACCGCGTAGATGCTGCGGCGAGGTGGAATAACCACTCGCGCGACGCCAGCTGTTCCCGCCATCATCGGAGCGGTGCACGCCGCGCTCATCGGCGGCCCACAGCTCTCCAGCTTTCGCGCCTGCACAGAGTAACGGCGCGATTGTGTTAGGTGGTTCAGGCCAGCCGTCGCGCACGCGCTCCCAACGTTCGGGAGTGACACGGCGATACAACCGGCCATCCGAGCGGCCTGCCACGTACGCGGAGTACGGCCCGAATGACGCTGATACCACAACGACGTCCGCTTGCCCCGGATCGATCGCCACGCTGCGCAAGTAGCCGACATCGAGACCGGTGCTTGGCGAGCGCCACGTCGCGCCGGCGTCGTCGCTCTCGAAATATCCGTCGCCCGCAGAGACGCGCAGCGTATCGGGTGCGTTGCGATGAACGGCGAGTTCGTGGGTGTCCCACGGACCGCCAGCGACCCGGTCGCGCCAGGTACGGCCGCCATCGATCGTGGACACGAGCGCGCCTGCCTCGATCGCAACCCAGAATCGTTCAGGTTCGAGCGGGTGGCACGCGATCCAGCGAACGTGATGAGTGTCCGGTCTCGGCGGAAACGACCATTCCGATGACGACGGCAATGTCTCCAATCGGCTCGTCGGCTCCCAGGTCGTACCCGCATTCGCCGAGCGCCACACTTCGCTCGGTTCGGTGCCGGCCCAGACGACATCCCGCTCGACAGGGCTCGCGGTGATGGCCATGATCAGCCGGCCGGCAAGACCGACTGACCGCCAGGACCGTCCGCCATCGTCGGTCCTGAACACGCCGTCCCGATGCGTCCCACACCACGCCCGTCCGTGAACGAGAGCGTCCGCAGCGAAGCAGGTAGGACGGTCGCTTAATCCCTGTGCCGAGACAGAGGTACTGCGCTCAACGTCAATGACGATGACCTCGCGGTCAGTGGCGACCAGTATCGGCATTGATTACGACCTCACGAATGATTGTCGCGCATTGGGAGCGCGGAGCCGAGCTGAACGACGATCATCTGAAACGGTCGCTCCGTGCCGTCTTGCTGCGTGACCCGGTACTGTTCTGGCGTCAGCAGCGACATTGCCTCGGGATTGTTGTTGTATGTCTTCATCTTCCGAACTCTTTTGCAGGCAAGCTATGAATACGACCGCGAAACTCCATGGCCCGTCCTGGCCACGCGGTCGACGATGATCCACGAGGAGGGCAGAACCGTTCGCCGTCGCGTGTCTTCACGGACGAACGCGGATGACAGTCTTCCCCGCGCGTCGCTTGGTCGAGTTGAAGGTGGCGACGGCATCCTCGAGGGCCGCGACGTTGCCGATGTTCGTCCGCAGTCGTCCGTCCCGCACCCGCTGGACGATCTCACTCAGTTGGGCACGATCGGACTCGACAACGAAGTCGACCACCAGGCCGTCGGCGGGCCGCGCCTCGGTCGGCCCGACGATGGACACCAGTGTTCCTCCGGCTCGAATGAGGCGTGCGGACCGCTTTCCGATGTCGCCGCCGATGACATCAAAAACCAGATCGACTCCGCCGACGTCTTCGAGGACGTCGTTCTCGAGATCGACGAACTCCTGCGCGCCGAAGTCGAGCGCCTTCTGACGGTCGGCGGCGCGTCCGGTGCCGATGGCGTAGGCGCCGAACTCACGTGCGAGCTGCGTCACCATCGAACCGACTGCGCCGGCCGCGCCGTGCACGAGGACGCTCTGCCCCGCCTGAAGGCGGCCGTGCTCGAACAGTCCCTGCCATGCAGTCAGGCCCGAGATCGGCAGGCTCGCGCCCACCGTGAAGTCGACGTCGCCCGGCAGCGGCGCGAGGTTGCGTGCCTCGACGGCCGCGTACTCCGCCAGGGTGCCGTCGCGATACCAGTCCGTGAGGCCGAATACCCGCTGTCCCACCGACAGTCCTCTCGTGCCGTAGCCGAGGCCGGTGACCACTCCGGCCAGCTCGTGCCCGGGGATCGACGGTGTTCGGTCACGGTCGAGGCGATCGGTCCAGGTCGAGGGCCACGTCAGCTCAGTCGGGACGAATCCCGACGCATGAACCTGAACGACGACGTCGTTTATCGCTGCCTGCCGATCGGGCCGCTCCACCAGCGTCATCCCGGCCGTTCCCGCAGCCGGGTCCGTCACCACGATCGCCTTCATCGTCCGCCCCTTGTTCTGTCTCTTTGTCC
>Ga0209474_10003657_pt1 | contig 13433 bp, 13 predicted proteins | sample GraSoiAngelo_145_FD_185902 | JGI IMG/M metagenome (GOLD analysis project Ga0209474, IMG submission 185902) | Grasslands soil microbial communities from the Angelo Coastal Reserve, California, USA - 14_1009_05_20cm (SPAdes) (version 2) | ecosystem: Environmental > Terrestrial > Soil > Grasslands...
GCGGCGCGTTGTCCATATTGTACGACCGAGCTTTCGGAGACAGCCGCGCGTTAGCGTTCTCGGCGGCAACTTTAATGCCGGCCGCCAGATCACCACCCAAAACGCGACGAAGCCACCGTCACCCCTAGGGAAATTCTGCAATTTATTGCTTGCCCTTGCCTACTGGGGCTGCTATTGAGGGCGCGATACTGCAGATGCCTAGATGCCTTAACCTTACGCTTGCAGGAGCTGTAGCTTGCTTGATTGCAGGCTGTGCCACGCATTCGACACCGACTGTCACCAGCGCGCGTCACATACCTAATGTGCGCACTACCGCTTATACGCAACGCGAGGGCGGAAGCGGGTGCAACAACGCGCTCGGCTGCCGGCTTTCTGGTTCGCATGTGATGAGTGCTGCGTCTGATTGGTCGCACTTTCCTCTCGGGACCCGATTCCGAATTGCCGACACAAAAGAAGAATACGTTATCGACGATTATGGAAATGCGTTGATCGGCACCGACACCATCGACCTCTACAAGCCGAGCCGGCTTGAGATGAAAAGCTGGGGCGTCCGGCACGTGGACATTGACATTTTGGAATGGGGCTCGGAGGAAAAAAGTCTGAAAGTCCTCGCTCCCCGTTGCAAGCATCGTTGCGCGCGGCAAATGGTCGCCGCTCTTGAGAAAAAGAAGGGCAAAACCGTCGCGCAATCTTCCTCAAATCGCCCTTCGCTTTGATGTTGGCAGGGTGCGCCGGACGGGTCGGCGAGCTGTTTCTACGATTCGTCTTTGATTCAAAGCGAATGACGCTGCATTTTCCCCGCGCATGAGAATTTTCGTCACCGGCGGCGCCGGTTACATAGGCAGTGTTTGCACGGAACAGCTGCTGAATGAAGGCCACGAAGTCGCGATCTTTGACAATCTGAGCGAAGGCCATCGGCACGCAGTCGATCCGCGGGCGAGATTTATCGAGGGCGACCTTGCGGACCGCGAGCAAATCGAGACGGCTCTCTCCAGTTCTCGTCCTGATGCCGTGATGCATTTCGCCGCAAACGCGTTGGTTGGTGAATCAATGCACAATCCGTCCAAGTATTTTCGGAACAACATTTCAAACGGATTGAATCTGCTCGACGCCATGATCGCAGCCGGCGTCCGGCGGATGGTGTTTTCTTCGACCTGCGCCATCTTCGGTCCGCCGGATCGCCTGCCAATCGACGAAACCGCTTCGCCGCGCCCCATCAGTCCCTACGGCGAATCGAAACTGACTTTCGAAAAACTTCTGCGCTGGTACGACGAGATTTATGGCGTGAAGTTTGTTTGTCTGCGTTACTTCAACGCTTCGGGTGCCACAAAGAAGTTCGGCGAAGATCATCGGCCGGAGACACATTTGATTCCCGCCGTGCTGCAGGTCGCGCTGGGCCAAAGACCGAATCTTGAAATTTACGGCACCGATTATGAGACGCCCGACGGAACATGTATCCGCGACTACATCCATATTGTCGATCTTGCGCAGGCGCATATTCTGGCGCTTGGCACAACGTCCAGCGGATTCTATAACCTCGGCACCGGAGGCGGCTCGAGTGTTCGGGAGGTGATTACGGCTTGCCGCAAGATCACCGGGCGAAAGATCGACACGATTGAAAAGCCGCGCAGACCCGGCGACCCGGCGCGGCTGATCGCCTCCTCGGAAAAAATCAAAGACGAGCTTGGCTGGCGACCGCAATTCCAGTCGCTCGATGCCATCATCGAGAGTGCCTGGGAATGGCATCAGAAATTTTCACGTGGCTACGAAGATTAAAAAATCAGGCTGGCTGTTACTCACGAGCCATAAATAGCTGCGGTTATTGCCGCTTGAACCGACCCAATTTCAAGATGACTGAGCCTTCCGCTTTGTGCGCAGAGAACTCGCACGTTTTTGTTTTTTGGAGCCCATACATCGGGATTTGTCGGACCGAAGAGCAAGATGCAGTTCGCGCCCGCGGCGGCAGCGAGATGCGAGATTCCGCTATCGTGTCCAATGAAGATCGAGCTCTCGAGCACTGCCGCGAGATGAGGCAGCGGTAAATTTTTTGCGAAACCGACATCTCGATCTTTCCACTCGCGTTCCAATTGCTCGGTCTGTGTTTTGTCTGCCTCGCCTGAAATGACGACTAAGGAACAGCAGCATCGGCGCTCGCCTTTCCCTTGGACTCCCGATAAACGGCCTTCTCTTGAAAACAACGCGATCCAATTTTCTAGCGGCCAGTTTTTTTCTTTGCCGCCGCTTCCCGGATGAATCGCGACGATCGGCTGCTGGAAAGAGCGGACAAACTCGCTGGCGAACTGTCGATCTTCTATTGAGAGAAAAACTTTTTCACTAAGATCAGCAACTCTGATACCGATCTTTTCGATCGGCCGCGCAAGCTGGCGGGCGGCATGACCGGCGTTTTCGATGATCTTTGGCGGTCCGCAGAGCAGATTTTCAACGCCGCAACGGCGCAGGTTGTTTTCAAAGACTCGATCTGGGTCATACAGATAGCTAATGATCAAATCGAAACTCGCCAAGTAGTTTGCCAACTCTGCTGGCAGTTCCGAAGTTCTCGAGAAGAATTTGGAGAGCGGCCCATATTCGATCGAGCGTACTGCTTGCGCGTAAAAGCGGTTCTCGGCAAGAACTGCAATGTGCTTGTAACCAAGAATCTCGATATGCGCACGCGGCCAGGCATCCCGCAGCGCTTTGAGCGCCGGCAGCGTGAGCATGAAATCGCCAATCGCGCCGCCGCGGATCACCAGTATGCGGTTCATGCGCTACTGTAGCGGCGCTCTGTGAGCGCCGAAATCTATTACTCTATTGCCGGCGGTCGCAGACCGCCGATACAGTTCCTAATATTGCGTAAAGGCGAACGCCAGGACTACACCGCCGTAAATCAACGCGACAACATGCAAGCAGCGCCAGCGGAAAACGCTGCCTGCGCTCCAGTTAATTTGATCGCGAAGAACATATGGTATCGCGACCCAGAACAGACCAGCAACAATTAATGCATAGGCGAATGCAGTTACTAGCAACCGGCTGCTTTCGTAACGCAAAAACGCCGCATCGAGCAGCGGCTCCGCGGCCAGCAAGCAAAGAATTCCAAGAGCGCGCACCGCGAGAAATTCATCGACGAAACGCAGGGCCAGCCCGTAACCGATTGGCAACCCAATGAGGAGCGGCCGCCGGAAAGCGGAGAATTCGCCCATCTGGATCGTGGCGAGCAGCCAAAACGTCCACACCAGACAAATGGTAAGCAGGACAACTCCCGCTACGTGAGAGCGCGGGAAACGCTGCACGACACTGGCGAAGTGCGGCCTTAGCAATCCGTGCAAACCGATTAAAACAAGAAATGCGCCCGCGATGATTCCGGCGGTGTGCAAAGAGAGATGGTAGATCATGCGTCGAACTTCGCTGGTGGCGTGTGAGTTTGGATAAGGTGGCGCAAGTTTTCAACCTGCGATTGTAAATTCAGGCTTCTAGCCTGACCAGTCATGCGGGCTTCCAGCCCGCAGCGTTTGAGCAGGCAGGATGCCCGCCGGACGAAACAGGCAAGATGCCTATGTTACCTCTAATTGTGGTGCCGTACAAGCTAAACCCGTTGGCTTGCTCGATTCGCACATTCACAAGCTCTCCGACAAGTTCGTCGCAGCCTTGAAATACTACGATTTTGTTGGTGCGCGTCCGGCCCATTAAGCGCTCCGGATTTGTTTTGCTCTGGCCTTCGCAAAGCACTTCCACGTCGCGTCCGACCAGGCGTTCGAGCTTCCGATGGCTCGATTCGTTGACGACTTGCAGCAAATCCTGGTTGCGTTCTTCCTTTATGCGCTCGTCGATTTGATCGGGCATCGTCGCCGCAGGAGTACCGCGCCGGGGCGAATAGCGAAACACAAATGCGTTATCGAACTGGATTTCCCCGACCAAGTCGCGCGTACGTTTGTAATCATCTTCGGTTTCGCCCGGGAAACCCACGATAATATCGGTTGTGATCGAGATCGTCTCGCGCGCCTGCCGGATGCATTGGACAAGGTCACGATATTTCTCGCCAGTATATGCGCGATGCATCGCTTTGAGAATCTTGTTCGAGCCCGATTGCAACGGCAGATGAACGTGTTCTGCCAGCTTCGGCAAGCGCGAGAGTGCATCGATCAGGTCGTCGCGAAAACCGATCGGGTGCGGCGAAGTAAAACGAAGCCGTTCGAGTCCATCGATTTCGTTCACCGCTTCGAGTAGCTGCACGAACGGAGATTTGTTGTCGATCTTGGAGAATTCGTGGCGACCGTAAAGATTCACGATTTGCCCGAGCAGCGTAATCTCTTTCACGCCGCGCGAAACGAGATCGCGCACTTCATTCACGATTTCGTCAATGGAACGGCTGCGTTCCGCCCCGCGCGTCTGCGGCACGATGCAGAATGTGCAGTGCATGTTGCAACCCTGCATGATCGAGACAAACGCCGTCGTCTGCCTTGGGGCCAGTTGCTGCTTGCGAATCATCGATTGCGACCCGGCTTCCTCCGCGATATCGACGATCGAAAAGCGCGGATCGTCCATCCGGTTCTGCATTGTACGTCGTACGTTGTACGTTGGGCGTTGGGCGTCTTCTGAGATCCGGCTTTTCTTTTTGGCGACCAACTCATCCAGGTAATCCGGTACCCGGTGAAACTTTTGCGTGCCCACCACCAGATCGACATACGGCAAATTTTTCAGCAATTCCGCGCCGCGCGCCTGCGCCATGCAACCGAGGAACCCGAACACGACGTGCGGCCGTTCTTTCGCCATGCGACCAAGCATGCCCATTTTGCCAAGCGCCTTCTGATCAGCCATGTCACGGACACTGCACGTGTTCAGGAGCACGACGTCCGCTTCTGATTCGTGCCCGACGCGTTCGTAACCTCGTGCCATGAGCGAGTGCGCGACCTGTTCCGAGTCGCGCTCGTTCATCTGGCAACCGTACGTCTTGATGAAAAATCTCGGCATGGGCGAGCGAAAATAATACACGCCCCAGCGGCCTTCGCTACGCAGAGATTATGCGCTTTTCATCAGGCCGATTCTTGCGATTAAATCGCAGTGCACATGAGGAAAGAAATTCCCGCAATCGGCATCATCGGCGGCAGCGGCCTGTATCAGATCGAGGAATTACGCGACGCCACCGAACACAAGATCGACACGCCATTTGGGCCGCCATCAGATACGCTGGTCGGCGGAACGCTGAGCGGGCGTCAGGTTTATTTTCTTCCGCGGCACGGCCGCGGTCACCGGATTCTGCCGCACGAAATCAATCATCGCGCCAATATCTACGCGCTCCGTTCATTCAACGTTCGGTGGATCATCTCCGTGGCGGCAGTAGGCAGCCTGCAGGAGAATTACGCGCCACGGGATGTGGTCTTGCCTTCGCAATTTTACGATCGCACCAGCAACCGCGCCGCTCATACGTTTTTTGGCGAGGGCATTGCAGCGCACATTGCTTTTGCTGAGCCGATCAGTGCGAACCTGCGCAATCTTCTGGCCGAATCAGCCCGGTCTCTCGGAGTTACAGTGCACAACGGCGGCACTTATGTGAACATGGATGGGCCGGCGTTTTCCACGCGCGCGGAATCGGAATTCAATCGGCGCAATGGCTTTGACGTCATTGCCATGACAAATCTTCCCGAAGCCAAATTAGCCCGAGAAGCAGAGATCGCATTTGCGACTATGGCCATGATTACCGATTACGATTGCTGGAAGGTGGAGGAAGAACCCGTCTCAGCACAGATTGTGCTCAGCCATTTAATAGCGAATGCGGAGACAGCGAAGAGAGTGATTGTTGACGTGATGCCGCGGATTCCAACGGAGCCGAACTGGCCGGAACATTTTGCGTTGGACACCGCGCTGGTTACCGATCGCAAGCTCTGGCCCAAGGCCACCGTTGAAAAGCTGAAACCGATCCTCGCGCGCTTCCTGGCTGAATGACAAATTTCTTCGCGGCGTTAAATCGTTGAACTGGCCGTCAATTTCGATCCCTGGCACTTGCGAACTGTTGATTTCCCGGAGATGCCGATCCAACGACGCTGCGCGGAGCGCCTTTAATTGCTCTGCGAAAAGATCCTGCATCACAAACGATTGAATTGTGACGCGAGCCAATTGAGAATCACAAAATGAAAACGCGTCTCTTTGATCATATCGATCTACGGGTAAAAAACTTGGAGGCGGCAATAAGGTTCTACGGAAAATTTCTGCCGCAGCTTGGGTTTGTTCGTGAACGGCACGAACCGGCGCCCGCTGACCACGCGGCTGGAGATTTCCATACGTTTTATTCTGCCGGTGGCGACAGGGCGTCTGAATTCTTCGGTTTCACGGAGGATAAGAACCATCAACCAAACGGTACGCGCATCGCGTTTTGGGCGGATACGCGCGACGAAGTCGATCGCGTGGCGAAGCTGGTGCGCGAAGCGGGCGGCAAGGCGCTTGAAGGGCCTGAAATCTGTGTCGAGTACAGTCCCGGCTACTATGCGTTTTTCTTCGAGGACCCCGATGGAAACAAGCTGGAGATTTGCTGCCGGGAGAGTCCGGTCATTGCGCAATGATCCATTTTCGACGAAGAGTTGAAGAATGAGTAAACCGGCGCACGAGCCTGCGATTCTGCAGGAGCCGCGTCGCCATCGCTATCTCAAGCTCATCGCGCTCTTCAAAATCGGCAAAGGCGTCCTGTTGCTTCTGCTCGGTGTTTCGCTGCTTTTCCTGAACATGCGTACCCGCTGGATGGATGCTCTGTCGAACTGGACCGCTGACGAAATCTTGATGGAACACAGCAGGGCAATAGATTATCTGCTCAACAAACTGCAAGCGGTGCTCGCCGGCGGCACGTTGCGTGCGACGGGTTTTCTGGCGCTTTTTTACACGGCAGTTCTTTTTACCGAAGGAATTGGCGTTTACATGCAGCAACGCTGGGCGGAACTACTCATGATATTTGCGACAGCCGCCTTGATTCCTCTCGAAGTGCGTCACATTTGGCATCATCCGGGAGTCGTAGGCGCGCTCATTTTGCTGGCGAACTGCTTTATTGTCTGGTTCCTGTATCGTGTGCTTAAACGCGACAAGCCGAAGACGCACGCCGCCCAGCCGCGCGAATTGGTCGAGACAGGTGTTGATAGGTGATTCCTTTGGGGACGCGGACACGGTCGGCGCCGGAGCGAGCAGCGATTACTTTAGCAGAACCTGACTGTTGCCGCCCATGCAAAGGCCGAAAATTGATGACAAGCTGACTTTGCAGGCGGACTTCGGAAAGACCGATGCAATCTGCATCGACGTGCTCGATAATCCGGCGGCGGAGGAAGGTATTTTGCTCAAGGTGATGTCCCGCGGCCCATTCGAACAAGGTCAACAAGTCTGGATCGTTGATCGCGACGGATCAAAAGTCGGCGCGACCGTAGAAGATGTGGTTCAACAAACCGTCGATAGTGAAGTGACGCTGTCGACCGTGTTGCCGGCGTAATTGTAGCTGCGGAGGCTGACCCGCCAGAGACAACCGATGCCACTTCGCGCGACGTTTCCCAGATGAATGGCGATGAAGCAAAAATCGAAACAGCCTGGGCGCAGTTTTCCGTTTCTACGAGTTAACGAGCGCGAAGCCAAACCGCGGAAGCGCGGCTTAACGGAAATCCGCGGACCGTATTACTCGGCAATTGGTCGGCGTTATCTCGAGGATTTGTTCGAAACGATGGGCGCGTATGTCGATTCGCTGAAATTTTCCGGCGGGTCGTTCACGCTGATGCCGGAGAAAGCTGTGCGGGAGATCATTGATCTCTGTCACAAACATGGCGTGCTCGTTTCCACGGGTGGTTTCATCGAGCGGGTGTTTGTGCAAGGCGGCGATGCGGTTCGCAGTTATATCGCCGAATGCAGGAAGCTCGGTTTCGACATCATCGAAATCTCGGCCGGGTTCGTTTCCATTCCGACTGATGATTGGCTGCGGCTGATTGAACTGGTGCACAAATCCGGATTGGAAGCGAAACCAGAAGTGGGAATTCAATTCGGCGCCGGAGGCGCAACGGCGGCGCCAGAGTTGCGAGCCGAAGGCACACGCGACCCGAACTGGGCGGTCGCGCAGGCAAGACGATTTCTCGAAGCCGGCGCCGAGATCATCATGATCGAGAGCGAAGGGATCACCGAGAATGTTGATCCGTGGCGCACGGATGTTCCGGCGAAATTCATTGACGAGCTCGGTATGGAAAAACTGATGTTCGAGGCCGCTGACCCGGATGTGTTCGCGTGGTACATCAAAAACTACGGCGCGGACGTGAACCTCTTTGTAGATCACAGCCAGATCGTGCAACTGGAATGTCTGCGTGCCGGAATTTGGGGAACAAAAAGTTTGTGGGGAAGGGTGGTAACGTACAAAGAATGACGAAACAACCACGAATGCTCAAATGAGAAAACAGACGCGAGCACCCCGTCTGATCATTCGGATTTTGTCATTCTTTCGTCATTAGACATTCGACATTCGTCATTGCGCTGCGAGATGCCCGTTAAACCAATCGCTTGCCAATTTGGCGACTTGCTTCAGAGCCCCGGATTCTTCGAAGAGATGCGTCGCGCCGCGAACGATCTCCAGCTTCACTTCACAGCGCATTTGATCGCGCGCCATCTCGTTTAGCTCGATCACAATGTCGTCATTTCCGCCAACGATGAGCAACGTGGGCGCCTGCACTTTTGGCAAAGCGTCGCCAGCCAGATCCGGGCGTCCACCGCGTGAAACCACGGCGCCGACATCTTGCGGAATCTCAGATGCTGCGACCAGCGCCGCCGCCCCGCCCGTGCTCGATCCGAAGTAACCAATAGGCAAATCACGAGTTTCGTTTTGCTGCTTTGCCCATTTTGTGGCGTGAGCAAGGCGTTCCGCGAGTAAACCTATGTTGAATCGATGCTCGCGAGAGTACGCGTCGATTGCTTCCTCCTGCGGCGTGAGCAAATCAAAAAGCAACGTCGCGAGTCCGGCGTCGTTGAGAGTGCGCGCCACAAATTGATTGCGCGCACTGTGCCGGCTGCTTCCGCTGCCGTGCGCAAACAAAACGAGTGCATCCGTGTTCTCTGGAATGCTTAAGCTGCCGGAGAGAATCGCGCCTCCGGCCTGAATTTGCACTTCATTCATCTCTTTTCCCTACTCTAGTTCATGCTCCTGACTAAAGAGTAACAGCTCGATTCAGCTTTGGCTCAGGTCGTGTTTTGTGGCCTGGTTCAGCAACTCGCGAACATCATCGTCGCTCGTCTGCGAAAAATCTTCGTAATATTGGCCGACAGCCTGGAAAAATGCCGGTGTGCTCAGGCAAATTGTTTCATCGGCCTCTTGCTCGATCTCACGGCAAGTATCGGGCGGACCAACCGGCACTGCTACGACAATTTTTGCGGTGCCGCTCTGTCGCAGTGCTTTTACTGCGGCGCGCATGGTTGCGCCAGTGGCCAGGCCATCATCGATTAAAATTACGACGCGGTCGCATAATTCGGGCGCTGGCCGACCATCGCGATACTCGTGTTCACGGCGCTCCAGTTCTGCGGTTTCTCTCGCCGTTACCGCTTCAATCGCTTCGTCTGCGTGCGGTATCGCCCGCATGACATCTTCATTCAAAACGCGCACTCCGCCGGAGGCAATCGCGCCAGCAGCCAGTTCTTCGAAACCGGGGACACCAAGCTTACGCACGATGAAAACGTCAAGCGGCGCGCCGAGCCGTTGCGCAACTTCGAACGCCACTGGCACACCACCCCGTGGCAGCCCCAGTACAATTACGTCATCGCGACCGGCGTAACTGACAAGCTTCTCCGCGAGCTCGCGACCCGCTTCAGTTCGGTTTGGAAAAACGCGTTCCATGCAAGGAACCCCGCCTAATTTCGCTTCTCGACGGGATTACGGTTGGCCTCGAATCATCCGGCTCGGGGAGGACACGTCAGACACCGGTTTGCTGTTCTCGAGATAGGCGCAAAACCCGGGAGCGAAGGTAGCGCGTCGCATCGCCCACCAAGTCCTCGCTCCCGGCCGATGGAAGTACGCCAGCATATAGAGCTCCCATCCCTTCCATTGCTGCGGATCGAGCGTGCCCTGGCGTTGTTGAAACCAGGCGTTCTCGAAAAGCTTAAACAGCGCGAAAAGCACGGCGATTGCACGCGTGCGGTCTTCTTCGCTCGCGCCATGCCAGTTCTCGGTGGAAGAGGTAAAGGCGCGCGTCAGCTTGGAATCAGATGCTTGCGGACTGAGGAGATTGATCAGCGAACTCGTTAATGAATCAAACTACGACGGAGCGCTGCGATTGGGTGTTCTGCCGAATCTGTGCCGCCAGATAAAAGAGCGAAACGATTACGCCGATTGCAGCGATCAATTGCGCCAGAGCGTTGATCGCTTCCAGGTTCACAATGCCGCTTTATCAAACCAAAGCAGGTTTTACGAGGTCGAAATGAATGGTGGCGGAAGGGGTGGGATTCGAACCCACGGTGGGTTTCCCCACGCTCGATTTCGAGTCGAGTGCCTTAAACCGGACTCAGCCACCCTTCCTCCAGGAGAGACGAAAACTCCGAACGACCAACGTCCAACATCGAATATTGAATGCAACTGTCTTCGACATTGGGCGTTCAGCGTTGGGCGTTGGAAGTTGAGCGTCTGTATTCAGACGCCATCCGGTTTGGTGTCTGCCCCAGGGCCGGAAAAAATGTTACAATTTTTAACTTGCCAAAGCTGTCCGGATTACTGCATCTTGTGTGTCCAACCGGACAGCCACGCTATTACTTGTTGTTGACTGGTATTCACAGGTTGTTTGCGCCGCTGTTCACCAATATTCGCATCTTATTCAGAACTTTAACCCTCCCTCACCGCCATGATTCAACTAAAACCCGGAATTCCGCCCGCTTCACTTAACAGACCGCCTCGATCCGCCACAGGCCGAAAAAACAGGACAGCAAAAACGAAAAATAGCGGCCTGCACTTCAAGCGCCTATTCAGCGATGCTGCTGTAGCGCCCTTCGATCAGATCGAATGGGAACAGCGCACTGCCGAAATCAATGACGATAGTGGCAAAGTCATTTTTAAGCAGGAAGACATCGAGGTCCCGAAAAGCTGGAGTGCGCTCGCCACAAAGATAGCGGTCTCAAAATATTTCTACGGCGACATCGCCAACGGCACCGATCCATACAAAGGCGGAAGAGAAACTTCGGTGCGGCAATTGATTCATCGCGTCACGCGCACGATCGCCGATTGGGGGATGGCGGATGGCTATTTCGCGGACGCCGAAGCCGCGGAAATTTTCTACGACGAACTGACCTGGCTTTGCGTGAACCAGCACGGCGCATTCAACTCGCCGGTTTGGTTCAACGTTGGTTTGTATCATCAATACGGCGTGGGCAAGGGCGCGGGAGCGGGCAATTATTTTTACAATCGCGAGACGGGCGAAGCGGAGCGCGCGCCTTCGCAATACGAGTATCCGCAGGGCAGCGCCTGTTTCATCCAGAGCGTGGACGACACGATGGAAGACATCATGCGTCTGGCTATGAGCGAGGCGATGCTTTTCAAATATGGCAGCGGTACCGGGACGGATCTTTCTTCGCTAAGATCGACACGAGAAAAATTGAGCGGCGGCGGCAAACCGAGCGGGCCGCTCTCGTTCCTAAAAGTTTACGATCAGGTTGCGAACGTCGTGAAGAGCGGCGGCAAAACACGGCGTGCGGCTAAGATGAACACGCTCAAAGATTGGCACCCGGACATCGAGGAGTTCATCGACGCCAAGCAGAAAGAAGAAAAAAAGGCGTGGGCGCTCATCGAGCAGGGCTACGACGGCAGTTACAACGGCGACGCGTACGGCTCGGTAATGTATCAAAACGAAAACGTGAGCGTGCGGGTCAGTGACGAATTCATGGAAGCGGCAGAGGAGGGGCACGAATGGTGGACGCGCCGCGTAACGGACGGCCAACCATGCGAGAAGAAAAACGCGCGCTCGTTGCTGCGCAAAATCGCCGAAGGCACATGGGTCTGCGGCGATCCCGGAATGCAATTCGATACGACGATCCACAAATGGCATACGTGCAAAGGCACAGACCGGCAAAATTCCACGAACCCATGCAGCGAGTATCTGTTTCTCGACAACACCGCCTGCAATCTCGCCTCGCTGAACTTGATGAAGTTCAAGACCGCCGAGGGCGATTTCGATGTGGAGCGATTCAAAGCCGCAGTGCGCATTTTCATTACTGCGCAGGAAATTATTGTCGATAACGCGAGTTACCCGATCAAAGACATCGCCGAGAACTCGCATATTTTCCGCACGCTCGGCCTCGGTTATGCGAATCTCGGCTCGCTCGTCATGAGTTACGGCTACGGTTACGACAGCGTGGAAGGCCGGGCGCTGTGTGGCGCCGTTACCGGCATCATGACCGGTGAAGCTTACGAACAAAGCGCGCGCATGGCGCAAGCGCTGGGACCCTTTCCCGGGTATCACGATGCGCACGCCAGCGGCGTGCCCACGCCAGTCGCAAAGGACAACGTCGCGTCGATGTTGGAGGTGATCGAACTGCATCGTTGCGCAGTGCGCGAAATCTCGGATGCGAAAGAGTTCGCGCACTTGAAAGAGGAAGCCGCGAAAGTTTGGGACAGCGCGGTGGAGCTCGGAAAGCGCTACGGTTATCGCAACGCACAAGTCACCGTGCTCGCGCCGACGGGCACGATCAGTTTTCTGATGGATTGCGACACGACGGGAATCGAACCGGACATCGCGCTGGTAAAATACAAGCTGCTCGCGGGCGGCGGCATGCTCAAAATTGTCAATCAGACCGTTAAGCTCGCTCTCGAAAAACTGAGTTACAATGCCGAGGAGATCGAACGCATCATCGCGCACATCGACGCGTTCGACACAATCGAGGACGTCATCGATACGGACGGGTCAAAGATCTCATCTGGCTTGAGACCTGAACACTTGTCGATCTTCGATTGCGCGTTCAAGGCGTTCAAGGGCGAACGCAGTCTCAATTACATGGCGCATCTGCGGATGATGGCAGCAGCCCAACCATTCCTGAGCGGCGCGATTTCGAAGACCGTCAACATGCCCGCAGCAGCAACGGTGGACGACATCATGAACACCTACGTGGAAGGTTGGCGGCTGGGGTTGAAATCGATCGCGATTTATCGCGACGGCTCGAAACGCTCTGCGCCTTTGAACACCCGCAAAACAAAAGACATGGGCGCAACTGTAGCCGGCATCGGGGATGCCGGCTCGGATACGAACGCGTTGCAAAAGCGCATTCTTGAACTGGAAGAAGAACTGGCCACGCTGCGCAGCCGGCTCAATCAGCCAGTTCGGCATCGCATGCCAGACACGCGCTTGTCGATGACGCACCGGTTCGAGATCGCTGGTCACGAGGGTTATATCACCGTCGGGTTGTATGAAGACGGGCAACCGGGTGAGCTTTTCATTACCATGTCAAAGGAAGGCAGCACC
>Ga0209474_10003661_pt1 | contig 13426 bp, 13 predicted proteins | sample GraSoiAngelo_145_FD_185902 | JGI IMG/M metagenome (GOLD analysis project Ga0209474, IMG submission 185902) | Grasslands soil microbial communities from the Angelo Coastal Reserve, California, USA - 14_1009_05_20cm (SPAdes) (version 2) | ecosystem: Environmental > Terrestrial > Soil > Grasslands...
ACACGATGTTATCCGGGCGTGCTGGATCTCCACTCACTCCCGCGGGTACGTGATCCAAACCCAAGTCATTCCGGGTTCGCCACGCGATGTTGTGATCCGCGCAGGAGCTGTCGCCACTCACGCCGATCGCGCCGACCAGGACGTGGGCGCTGTTGTATAAAGCGAGTCCGCCCCCGAAGACATTCACACCACCGATACGATGAGCCACCATGGGGTCACTGCCGCTGCCAAAGTTCGTTGCCGGACCAAGGTAAGCCACCGCGGTGTTCACAGGATTGCTGTGCTGCAAGCCGTACAGGCTGCCGCCCGGCTGGACTGCCGAGTACAAGTTGGCCGTGGATAGTGCGAGGCCCGGCAGGCTGAATGCATTAGCGGTATTCGCCTTCTGAGCCGAGATGACGCGGCTCCCGGGCCATTGCTGCCCGCGATCTGCACCGGTGAAGGCCACTGCGCATACCAGTCCATCGCGATTCACGACCGTGGCCCACATGTCGAGATTGAAGCCCCCATTGGCCTGATTGCGCGCGAGTGTCAGAGCATTCTTCAGGGCACCCTGGCTGGGCAGTCCGGCACATTGTTCTGTATCTTGAGCAAAGGCCGCCCCCGCGCCCCAAGTCGTGGCTGCCGCACCGAAAAGAATCGCAATCACGCGTGTTCTCGAGATTGTCATAGGCTTCCCCCAGTTTGATTAATGTTATGCAAACGTAAAAGCCGGCCATTCCGCACACGGCAAGCCTGCCGAACGCTCCCGCGCGTGGCGAGTGTCCTCCCAGCTCGAAGTGTCCGTTCGGGTCGGGTGTTCTGACTTCCTTTGGTCTAACGCGTTCACTGAACCGAAACGCGGAAAGGTACTCCCTCGAATGCAACTGCACCGACAAGTCTGTCACCCGCCGGCGCGAGCGGTCGCCGAGCGTTTCTTTAAATTCCCCCCCGCGGCCACTGTACTGAGTATGCGAGCAGAACGAGAGGTGTGCCCGCTTCCAGTCGGCATCCGCGTGCGCAGGCCGCGCCGCGTCGAGTGGGCGCACTAGATGCCTCAATGCTGCGGCTGTCAATGCGGGGGAACCCTCCATGTCTGTTGGGAAGCGCCGCAATGCAACACGGCCACCACGCCGAAACGGTTGCACCATTGAACTCTCCGCAGACCCAACCCGAATAGTTCCCTGTGACGCCGTGGCGATTGATGGAAAGGTGCTACAAAACAACGGGATCGAGCTGTGTGTGCCGGACAGATGCTGTGATTCAGGGGGCTCGCCTCCGGCACCTTCTCTATCGGCCGGAATAGCGTTGCGCGGGCTTCAGCTCTGCTGTGCTGGATATTTTGGACTATGGTGCACGCCGCGAGAACGGACTTGCCGCTACTGCAGGTTGACCGACCGCGGCCCGACCGCTTCGACAAGAGATCCTTGCACCATGCAGCAGAGTTACCTACGCCACCGCCCTTCGCCGGCGGCGCCAGGCAGCGGCACGCTCAGCCCCGCATTGGGGGCAGCGCCAGCGGGTACTGCAATCGGCGCGCGGCCAGGTTTGCCAGGCTCGTGATCGCACTCGGTCAAGGCGCGAACTTCAGCGCATTTCAGCCTCGACGAAATCAAGGGTGTTCAAGTACCGCGCGTTCGATGTCAGCAATGCGGAAACGCGTGCCGTTTGAGCAGCTGCTTCCATTGTAGAAGCCGCTACAGACATAGTCCGTCCGGCCATACTGTACGTAGTCACTGCCGCATTCTGAGGACACGAGAAGACTGCTGAGCCAAAGTGCCGGACCGCGCCCCAGGCGCCGCTTCGCGGCTCGAATCGCCCCTCCGCGCGGCGTGCGGGCACTCTGGACCACGTGGACCCTATCCCACAGATCATCGGAGACGATGCGCAGCCGCTCGATGTGGTGTGTCACGAGCTCTTCAGGGTCCTCGACCACCTCGCACCTGCGAATCGCACTGTCGCGCGGGCTGCGTATCCAGCGGCTGCGACCCCACACCACATCACCCTTGTACACCGGGTTATTCAGAATTCCGGTTCCCCGTCGCACGTCTCCGACGATCGCGCTACGCACCCAATCCCCGTCCGTTCGCTTTTGGCTTCGAACCGATGCGTCGCGCCTCCACACCGCACCTGGTGCCGGAATCTGTTGCGCATTCAACTCCTGCGCAATGCGGCGCGCTCGCTGCGGCTGCGCCTCGGCGAGATAACTAGCCCGCTCGGTCCGACACACTCCCGACTGAGAGCCCGCGGCCCCGTCTTTACCTCCAGAGGCGCGGCGGGCACCTCACCCTAGTCATTGCGGGTTTCCCCTCACAATCTTGTGGCGGCGATGTGTCACGTGATCCTCGATCCAACTCGCTAACGTCACCTTGATTTCTCGCACGTACACGCAACAATACAGCCCTCGCACGGATAAAAGACGGCCCCGAGCCGGTGTGCAGCACCGACCCGGAGCCTGACGACCACCTAGAAACTCAATCTCCAGCTGCCAGCTCCACGTCCCGTTCACCATCGCGTGGAATTACTGTTCACGATCGCTGGAATCCGCATTGGGGATCAGAAATCGACACAGATCGCGGTGGCGAGAGCATCGATATCAGCGAAGGGGGACAAACGATGTCGAAGCACCCCGATACCCGGATCGAGCCTTGCGACACGGTCGCGCCCCCGGGCGCTATTTCACCGGAATACACCTCGCCGACCGCTCCGGCTCTGGAAACTCCCCCGGTATCTACATTCCTCGATCTGCGGGAACTGATCAAACAATTCGGTGAGCTTCCTTCTTCCCAGTGGCCGTGGGGCGTCCCGCACGAAATTCAGGTAACGCCGCTGCGGTGGAAACGGCCGACGAAGTGCACATTCGAAATCCGAATTCTCACCGAGGGCCAATCCCACCAACTGATCGGCAAGTTTTACGCCAAACTCGGGGAAGGCGTGTATGCGGTCATGGAAGAGCTCTGGCGCGCCGGTTTCAGCCGGGACGCTGAGAACTCCATTCCCCAACCGATCGCCTACCTGCCTTCCATGCGCCTGCTCTTGCAAGAAAAAGTTGAAGGGCTCGGAGCAAAAGAGGTTTTTCAACATGGCGACCAGCCCTCGAGAATCGCAGCCGCCGAACGATGCGCGCGATGGCTGGCGCGGTTCCATGCATTCGGCCCGCGTTCGGGCCCCCCAGTGCCGATTGAAAGGGTGCTCAGGAATGCGGAACGCCGTTGGCGCGTCATCGCCGAGCTAGGCGGTGATATGGCTGCCAAGTCCGAGCGGCTATTCAGGAGACTTGAAGCTGCTGCCCGGAATCTCGAGACTCCCATCGTTCGCCCCTGCCACGGCGACTTCGGCATGCATAACGTCATCTTCGAAGGAAAGCGCACGGTTGTTTTCGACTTGGACGGCTACGCCCTCGCCGACCCGGCGCGCGACGTTGCCCGTTTCATTTCCAAGCTGGAGCGAACAGGCCTCGACTTCCTCGGTTCTATCCGGGCGCTTGACCGAGCCGTAGAGGCTTTCATCAAAACCTACGTGGCCTCGGGCGGCGCGCCGGTCGCCGAACGCCTGCCGTTTTACAAGGCTCACTACTATCTGAAATACGTCAAGATGGACCTTGCAACTCGAGACCGCGGGTTGCACGAACGCGCTGAGGTGATGCTCGACGAAGGCCTTCGCACGCTGGAATAGGACTTTGGGGATTTGATTTGACGAACGCGGCCTATCCCCCCGCTATTCATGAAAACGGCGGGATTTGCGTAACGAGGGAAATACCTTAAGAACATTGCACTCTGAGAGCACAAAGGAGCCTGCCTGCGGCGGGCAGGCCAGAGAGCACGGAGAGCAGAACCTGCCCGCGGCACGCGGTTGGAGACCAGTGGGCGACTCCTTTGTGCCCGCTCTGCCGAATTTTTCCCTGTGCCCTCTTTGGTGAATTTTCAGAGGTGAGAGGTAGATGGACGCCTGCAACCGAAGATCGCCGACGTGCAATCCGTCGAGCAGATTCGTAATTAATCCGGGCCATTGGAGTGCGTGGTCGGGAATTTCCCCTACTAGGTTTTTCCGCCCGTTTGTCAGGTATTGCCGGATTGCGCGGATATCCATCGGGTGGAAAATGGAGCCGTTCGCGTCCAATGGAGCGATCTTAAGGCATGTCGAAAACCTCCCATGTCGGGACTTATTCTCCTGATTCAGTCGCGCCGCCTACTGCAAATCCGACCGGTTCCGCTCCGGCGGCCGCCTCCCGCGAGGAGGAGCCGCCCCTATCGGGCATTCTGGATCCGGTGGAGCTCCTCAACCAGATCCGTCAGCTTCCTCCTTCGGAGTGGCCCCACGGCGTCCCGCTAGAAGTTCAGGCGAAGATGCTGAAGCCGCATCCACCTAAAGCCTGGATATTCGAAATTGACATTCGCACTGATACGGGATTGCATTCTTTGATCGGCAAGGTTTACGCCACGGATCGCCCGGACATATATCAAATTACGGAAAAACTCAGGCAAGCGGGTCTTGGCCCGGGCGCTGACTTTGCTGTCCCCCAGCCGGTCGCCTATGTGGCGCCTTTGCGACTGCTACTCCAGGAAAGGGTAGAAGGGACGCCGGGCAAGAAGGTTTTCAAATATGGCAACGACAGCGAGCGCGGGTTGGCGGCCGAACGTTGCGCGCGATGGCTGGCACGATTTCATGCAGTAGCCGCGCCCGCGGGTCCGGTCGCAGACGCGCAGAAATACCTCGACGACGCCGGACGCAAATGCCGCCTCATATCCGCCGCGGACCGGTCGTTTGCTAGCAGGTGTGAGCACTTGCTCGAACGGTTGAGGGCTGCCGCGCCATCGCCCGGCGCTATCCCCATGTGCGCCGGCCACGGCGACTTCTGCGAACTGCAGGCCATCTTCGCTGGAAGACGCACCGTAGTCGTTGATTGGGACGATTACGACGTGGCCGAGCCGACGCGCGACGTCGCACATTTTATTGTCTGCCTTGAGCGCCTGGCGGGAATGCACCTTGGTTCGATCCGCGCGCTGGATGGCGCCAGCGATGTCTTTCTCAAAAGCTATCTGGCGTCGGGCGGGCATCCGCAAGTCGCTGCCAACCTGCCCTTCTACAGGGGGGTCCTCTGGCTGACGCCAAGGGACGATCTCATCAGAGCAAAATCTCCTGGCTGGCGGGAATCAGCGGAGATCATGCTTGACGAGGCGTTTCGGGCTTTGGGGGAGAATGGGCAGACCACGGCCCGCACTCGCCGGTGGCCCGCGAAATGGGAATTTCTACCGAAATCTTTGGGGTGAATGTGCAGGAAGGGACGCCTGAGGGGGCGCTGGACAGAATAAACCTTTTGTGAGGGAAGGGGCGAATCAGCATGCGCATTGCGTTCCACGTCCCGAGCGCGGGGTTTCTCGAAAGCCGTCCTGGCGGCGAGAACCACACGTCAGGGGACGGAGTGGCCATCGCTAACCTATTAGAGGCTCTGAGAAAGCGCGGCCATACGGTGCGAATTGTCTCTCGAGTCGATGCTCGCGATTTCTGGCAGGGCCGCCTTCCCGCGCGCCGCCTCATCGCGGAAGCGGCCCTGGTGCGCGGCGAGATGAAGAGATTTTCGCCCGACGCTTGGCTTGTTTACTTCTCTAGAATTACCTGTCCTGACTTATTTTCCTGGTGGCAACATCCGAAGAGGTACATGATTCTCAAAGGCGGCGGAGAAGGCACCAAGTGGGCCATAAAGACCATGCCGAGAACGTGGCGAAAGCTTTTCACCTTTGCCTACCGGCAATCCTTGCAGCGGGCGGACTGGATCGAAGCGTTTTCGCCGAAGGACGCGCAGGACATTCGCTCCCAGGGCGTGCCGGAGGAACGGATCTGCTTGTTGCCGTGCCCCATAAAGCCGTGGACAATAATCCCCTCCCGCGAGGAAGCGCGGCGCGCGTTGGGGCTTCCGCAGGAACCCTCCGTTATCCTGTGCGTCAGCCGTCTCGCGGTCCGAAGAAGCGCGGACGACCACCGGCCTTCAAAAACAGAGTCGGTCCTCGACCTTATCCGCGCCTTCGCGGCGCTCCCGCCAAAAGCTTTGCTGGTCGTGGTTGGCGATGGCCCGGGACGCCGGCAAATACAAGAAGAGGCCGCAAAGCTAAAGGTTAATGGACGCGTCCACCTTGCCGGCATGGTGGAGCATAGCGACGTCAGTTGGTACTACGCCGCCTGCGACTTCTTCGCCTTCCCTGAGAAGGCCGAGGGCAACCGTGCGGGTCTAGCGCTTCTTGAGGCGCAGGCCTGTGGCCGTCCGCTGGTTAGCATGGACACCGAGTTAGCTCGAATGACCACGGAGCCCGGCCGCGCCGGCCTGCTCGCGAGGGATCTCAACGAGTTCCAGCAACACCTCCTGGCGCTCTCGCAGGACAGAATGCGCTGCGACGAGATGGGTCGAGCAGCCGCCGCTTTCGTCGCGCGGTCGTTCACGATCGATGTGCGCGCAAGACAGATCGAGGAATTACTCCTTGGCCACAAGCCCGTTTCAACCGTGAGCATCGAGCAGCCATCCTGCCGCGCGGGTGGCGTGAGTTGATGACGCCGGCTGGTGATGAGGCAGAGGGAGCATGGCCACTTCGTTGACCTTGCCTGGGTAAGGGGCTCGGACTCGCCGGGGCGAGTTGTGGTGCACGTAAGTGCAGAGGATTGGACTGGCAAAGCCCGGCAGCCATTGCGTGAAGCAATGACGGCTCGCTGGTGAGGCAACGTCTTAACCTTGAGGGGCGCTTTGTCATCGGCTTTGTGGGTACTTTCAAACGCCGGCACGGCGTGGACCTGCTGCTCTCCGCGTTTCGGGAACTGCACAGCACCGACCCCTCGACCCGCCTGCTCCTCGCGGGAGACGGGCCATTACGCTCTCAATTTAAGCTGGAAGTTCAGAAGGCGGGGTTACTGCAAGCAGTAACGTTCGCCGGGGCACTCGCTCACGAAGACGTACCCCATTATTTGGCGGCAATGGATATTGCCGTCACTCCTTACCCCGCTCTGGACGATTTCTACTTTTCTCCGCTGAAGCCCTTCGAATACATGGCTGCGGGTCGGGCGGTGGGATCGAGTTGAGCCACTAAGCAAGCGAAATGGCGCGTGGCTGCGGCGCGGAATAAGGCTTGGCAGTTCGCACGCTGAGAATTAACTTTCCGTGCCTTCTATCGTTGAGTCGAAAGAGATCGAGAATGAACATCGGGGAAGTGCTCTCGGGACGCGCCAAGTCGAATGGAGTCCGTTGGCTCTTGCTCTCCCCGACGGCCCAGCAGGTGTTAGCGGATCAGGTGAGAGCACTTCTCCCCGCCGGGGCTCGAGTCGGGCCGTGTCGTCTGAGGGAGGCAGCACGATTCAAACCTGGCCGTGGGATCACTGCCTATTACGACGCGTTTGTGAACACAGAGGGCCGCCAGGAAGATGACGTTCGCCCCATCGCTGTAACCTGGGGAGCAAATACACAGGACGATAGGCACGCAGAAACGGTCGCTCTTGCCAAGGTACAAGCCGAGGCGGTAGGCCGTGGCGTGGCGGCACCCTTCCGGCAACTCATGGCGGATTTTTCCGAGTGGACTATGAGGGTCTGGGTGTCGCCGCTGGACACACGATTCACCCAGCTGGTCCGCTTCTCGGATCCGCAGCACGTGCGCGCTGTGCTCGCGAACACGGGAGTTGCAGCATCGGATCAGCATCGAACCAGTGAGTACACCGTCAGGTTTCTCAAATACCGCCCCGGTATGCGCCACGTGCTGCGCTACGACCCACTAGACCCGGTGGACGAAACGATATTCGCCAAGCTCTACATCGTCGAAGACGGGGCGCGCGTCCGTCGCCGGGAAGACGCGGCACGCGCCTTTCGTATGGCGAGCAAGGCGGCGGACTGGCTGGCAGAGCATGGAAACAACGCGAGCTGCTTGCGGCCGCTTGCCCACGTGGCTGAGGACGCGGTGGTTCTTTATCCGCGAGCCGTGGGCACGCCCCTGTCCGACTATGTCCAGCGCTCCGTCGGCAGCGTCGCACCGTGGTTAAAGCGCAGCGGCGAGGCCCTCTGCAGTTTGCATCAGATGCCCGCGGCGCTTGTCGACCCCCTCGGCCCACCCCATGATTTTGCTGCTGAGATTCGGTATCTTGCCAAGAAGAACGATCGTATCTCCACGCTGCTCCCGGACCTGGGGTCCGGGGTCGGGGCTCTACTTGATCGCGCCCAAGAGCTGCACGCGCGACTCCCCCAGGAGCCCCCGACCTTCACCCACGGAGATCTCAAATCCGAACACATTTGGGTTGCCCCTGGCCGGCTCACGTTGGTGGATTTCGATAGCGCTCATTTGGCGGACCCGGCGCTCGACGTGGGATATTTCCTGGCCGATTGCCAGTTCTTGCAGCCCGCCCATGATCAGGCCGGGCTGGAGCAGCTGCACGAGAGCTTCTTCGCGGGGTACGCCCCCGGTGTGCCGAAGGAGCGCTTGATCCGCGCGCGTCTGTACGAGGCCACCGGGTTGATCAAATGTGCGGTTCGCCGGGTCCCGTTCTTCGAGCACGATTGGGTGTCCCGTACGGCCGCGCTGGTTGGACGCGCCGAGGCCGTGCTAAACGATCTTCAATCTGCTCTCGTTATGCCTCGTTATACCTCTGCGACCACGCCGGAGGTGAGGAAAGAATGAGCACCGGGCCTCGGCGGGTACTAGCGTTTGGCAGTATGCACGCTGAGAATTGGTTTTTCTTTGTGTCTTATCGTGGCAGAAGGGAAGTCGAGAAATGAACATTGCTGAGGTGCTATCGGGACGCGCCACGTCGGAGAGTGTCCAACGACTGTTGCTCTCCGCGTCAACCCAGGAAGTGTTGGCGGATCAGCTGAGAGCCATTCTGCCCCCAGGGGCTGCCGTTGGGCCGTTCCGCCTGACGGAAGTGCGTTTCAAGCCCGGTCGCAAGATCACAGCCTATTACGACACGTTTGTTGATACCGAAAGCCCCAAAGGACATTGCGTTCGCTCGATCGCTGTAACTTGGGCGCCAAATGCACAGGCAGATCCGTACGAAGAGGCGACTGTTATTGCCAAGATTCAAGCCGAAGCGGTACGCCGTGGCGTGGCGTTCCCATTCCAACAACTCTGGACGGATTGTCGCGACTGGAGCATGCATGTTTGGGTGTCGCCGCTAGACGCGCGATTCACCCAACTCGTCCGCTTGTCCGATCCGCAGCACGTGCACGCCATGCTCGCGAAGACTGGACTCGCGGAATCCGATCCATTCCGGAGCCGGGAATATAGGGTTACGTCTATTAAATACCGCCCCCGTAAGGGGCACGTCCTGCGTTATGACCCACTCGACGCCGGTGCCGAAACCGTATTCGCCAAGCTTTACATCCCCGAAGACCGAGCCCGCGTCTTTCGCCGGGAAGACGCGGCGCGCTGTTTTCGTGTAGCAAGCACAGCAGCAGAGTGGCTCGAAAAACATGGGGGCCCGGCGCACTGCTTGCGGCCGCTGGCCTGCGTGGCGGAGGACGCAGTGGTTCTTTACCCACGAGCGGCGGGCACACCCCTGTGTGACTTCGCGCGGCACCAGGTCGGCGAGGTCGCACCGTGGTTACGGCGCTTCGGAGCGGCTCTCTGCACTTTGCATCAGATGCCTGTGGAGGTTTTCGGACCCATCGGTCACTCACACGATTTTGCTGCTGAGATTCGGTTGATTGCCCAGAAGGGTGTTCACATTCCCGCGCTACTCCCGCAGGTAGGCTCGGCGATTGAGGCGTTGCTCGACCGTGCGCGAGAACTGCACGAACAACTCCCCCAGGAACCCCCGACCTTTACCCACGGTGACCTCAAATCCGAACACATCTGGGTCGCGCCTGACCGGCTCACCATGATGGATTTCGGTACTGTTCATTCAGCCGATCCAGCGCTCGATGTGGGGTGTTTTCTGGCCGATTGGCAGTTTTGGAATGTCGTGTCTCATCAGGCTGCATTAGAAAAGATGCAAGAGAATTTCCTCGCGGGTTACGCCCCCGGTGTCCCGAAAGAGCGGCTGATGCGCGCTCGTCTATACGAAGCGATCGGGTTGATCAAATGTGCTGTTCGTCGGGTGCAACTCTTCGAGCACGATTGGGCGTCCCGCGTTGCCGGGCTGGTTGAACGCTCTCAGGTGGCGTTAAATGACCTTCAGCTTTGCCTCGGCATGCCTGTGAAGCAGCAATCCCTGAAGGTAAGCGCACGAACATGAAACTCAGAGATCTCTACTCTCTACATCCTCCTTGTGCTGGTCCTGTTAATTCCAGCTGCCGTTGAGGCCCAGGACGGACAGAAGGTGCGAGGCGGGGCGAGGGGACGTTCGCGCGCTGTTTCCGTGGCGGGGCTGCCGGCACCTCTGGAACGTGTTGCCCGGCTTTCCACCGCTCTTAGACGGAGCGCGCCAGGAGTTCTACGAGCAGTGAGCTTTCCGGGAAACCTGCTGCGCGGACCGCGCTGCCCGCCCTGCGCCCGGACCTGCTCAAGATCTTTCTCGATCGTAAGAACGCGGCGCAGGAACCTCGCGCTGGCGCAATGGCGCAATCACCGTGTTCACTTGAATCAACTTGGATACAGTAGTATCTTATCTTTCGTACAGATACGTGGAAGCCGTTATGTCGTCGCGGCCGCGTGATTCCAATCCTTCTCGCCTCGGCCGCCCGCCGCGGGGCTGGGTGCGGAAGAACCTGCATATCGACCAACGCAAGCTTGACGTCGCGCGCAAGGCGCTGGGCGTGAAGACGGAAACCGAAACAGTGGACGCTGCTCTGGACGCGATAGCGTTCCGGAAGGAGATCTCCGAAGGAGTACGGCGCCTGCGCGCAGCCGGCGGCCTAAAAGACATCTATCGGGAGTAGTAGTTGGCGATAGCTTGACCAGGACCCGTCGATGGCGCGTAAGTACGTTCTGGATACCAACTTATATATCGACGCAATTCGGGACCCCGTCAAAGAGCAAGCTCTGGAGCAGTTCCTGGAGCGCAATGCACCGATGACCTACATGAGCGCTGTTGTCATGCAGGAACTGCGCGCCGGCGCGGTAACCGACGCGCAAGCCCGAGCCCTTCAAGACGGAATCTTTGACACGTTTGAGCGGCGCAACCGTATTGCGGGTCCTTCGGTCGCGGCATTCAAGGACTGCGGACGTATCCTGGCTGCCCTGTTTCGCCAAGATGGTGTGCCATATAGAGAGCGGCCGCGCTCTTTGGTCAATGACATTCTGCTTGCGATCACTTGCCGGGAAAACGGCTTTACCCTGTTGACCGCCGACAACGATTTCAGAACGATCCGCCCTCACCTGCGAGGGTTTACATACGCTCCTCCCTGGCCGACCGAGGTCGGTCGCCGCAGGACAGGCGGAGCAAGTAAGCTCAAACCAAAGTAGCCGTTTGGTCGCGCGTGCAAGCTCATTTCAATCTATTACTGAAATCGCACATTGAAAGCGTCTCATCCCGCCGCGATGACGCTGGCCGGAACCGCCGGCACGCGGAGCTCAGACGTAAAGCTGGCGGTAACATGGCACACTTTCCTCGTTCACGGCCTCCGCGGGCAATGAATGCGACCCAAGCCACTGCACGACGACACGCGCAGGAGGAGAACCAATGGAAAACGTCCCTTCTGGATTCCCTGCGACACTCGAGATTGACTACCCAGACCGGGAGCTCGACCGACTCACGACCGTTTTCCGGCTGTTCACCATTATCCCGATCGCCGTAATCCTCGCTCTCCTAACGAGGGGCACCGTTCACGCCGGTGCGGCGAATCACGTGGTTGGGTCCGGCGGGATTGTGTTTCTGGCGACTGTGCTGATGCTGCTGTTTCGCCAGAAGTACCCACGATGGTGGTTCGACTGGAACCTGGCCCTGACGAGGTTCAGCACCCGCGTCGCCGTATATCTGGCACTGTTACGCGACGAGTATCCCTCGGCGGACGACGAGCAAGCCGTGCACATTCAAATTCCCTACCCGGATGCGAAGCAGGAGTTGAATCGCTGGCTGCCGCTCGTCAAGTGGTTCCTGGCGATCCCGCACTACGTCGTCCTGTGGTTCCTCAGCATCGCGGCATTCTTGTGCGTCATTATTGCCTGGTTCGCGATACTGTTTACGGGTCGTTATCCGCGCTCCCTCTTCGACTTCGTCGTCGGAGTGTTCCGGTGGTGGCTCCGGGTTGCAGCCTATGCGTTCCTGCTCACGACCGATCGCTATCCGCCGTTCGGCACCGGAACCTGATTGGGGAAGAGACGTGAAGATGCTGAAGCGTCGGATCATCCAGACTCTTGAGGGGGGCGCCCGCGCGTGCCGCTGAGGAATAGCTCGCCCGGCATATTAGCGAAGCAGCCCCGATCTGAACCTGCCACGTCGCTGCTCGGCTGCTCGCCCGGATGCGGGAGATCCGCTTGTCCGGTTCGATGAGCGGAGACTGGAAACGGGGCCCGATCAAAGGGCTTACCGCGCCAGTCCTCGACTCTAAACTTGAGTTCACCCGACCGAAGCGGCAGGCCAGCGTCCACCTCTGCACGCAAGCAGCCTTGCTTTCGTGACGAACCATCGCGCGACCGCCGAGTAAGTCGCCGATGAGCGCGCTTCGGCTCTGTGGCGGCGCGCCGAGTCCTGCTTTGATCGTGCACGGCAACGCGACAAAACACGCGCGGCTTGCCAAATCGGCCTTGATGCCCGTGAGGAGCCGACCTCGACAACCGTGCTCTTGATCCGCACGTCGTATGCGCAGGCTGGCATTCCAGCGTTCACGCGCGAGCTACAAGCGCAACGTCCCTCCGACGTAACAATGTGAACACCAGCGCAAACTCGCTGCAGCCGAATTCGCGTCGACGACGCCCAAAGATAAGTAAAGAGCAGCTCCCTTTTCGTCGGGCTCACCCGACACAGTGAGTTGATGCAAGTCGGCTGCTACGCTCATCGTGCTTGCTCTGAGTATCTTCCTGGGAGGATTTAATGAAACGCTCATCTATGCTTCGCGCGCTTGCCGTGGTCGCGGCTGCAGTCGCCACCCCTGCGTTGGCAGGTGGTATCGACCTCAATGGCCCGCATTACAACCTCAATATTATCGGCGTCGACAATCCGAAGACCGATGTGATGACCGGAAGCGATCGGCACACGATCTTCGTGACTCTTGGCGCCAAGAATTCCGCGGTCACCAGCAGGATCTACCTGACTCCGGGGCCCTTCGCGGTTTGCGACGGCAACGCCTTCGATCCCGCCTATGCCTGCGACGGGACCCAACTTGCGCAACAGGGCGCAGTGTTTCAACTTCCCTGCGACACGGCCGTCACGACGACCAACGGCTGCACAAGTGGCATTGCCTCGGCGTCGTATCTGATCTGGGCGCGCGCGTTGGGCACGCCTGGCGGTACGGCGACCGTGACCACATGCGCCTCCGACCTCACCGGCGCGCTCGTCTGCTCGACGGACAACGCGGTGCAGTCACGGACCAAAGGCAAGTCGA
>Ga0209474_10003667_pt1 | contig 13415 bp, 14 predicted proteins | sample GraSoiAngelo_145_FD_185902 | JGI IMG/M metagenome (GOLD analysis project Ga0209474, IMG submission 185902) | Grasslands soil microbial communities from the Angelo Coastal Reserve, California, USA - 14_1009_05_20cm (SPAdes) (version 2) | ecosystem: Environmental > Terrestrial > Soil > Grasslands...
CCACCTCAACGCGCGGATCCTCGCCTACGCAGAGGCGACCGGCTGCGACATGCTGATGACGGTCTGCAACGTCTGCACGCTCAACCTGCGCCAGGCCAACTACATGCTGCAGGGCGACTCCGCGCTGCTCGCACGCGTGAACGAGAACCTCGAGACGGTCGGCGTGCCGCGGTACTCGGGCGGCGTCGAGGTGCGGCACCTGCTCTGGGAGATCGCGGAAGGCCCGGGCTACGAGAAGCTGAAGGAGGTCGCGCACCGCGGTCTCAAGGGGCTGAAGGTCGCGCCCTTCTACGGCTGCCAGATCCTGCGCCCCTCGAAGATCCTAGGCTTCGAGGATCCCGACCGCCCGTGGTCGCTCGAGCGGATCATCGAGGCGTGCGGCGGCGAGGCGGTCGACTACCCGGCGAAGATCAAGTGCTGCGGCTTCCCGATCATCCAGGCGCGGGAGGAGACGGCGATGGGCGAGCTCATCCAGCCCATCGAGCAGGCGGTCGAGGCCGGGGCGGACGTGATGGTCACGCCGTGCCCGCTCTGCCACCTCTCGCTCGACGCGTGGCAGTCGAAGCTCGAGGCCTCGACCGGGCGGAAGTTCGACCTGCCGATCCTCCACCTCGCGCAGCTCGTGGGGGTCGCGGCCGGGCTCGAGGAGGCGGAGCTGAAGTTCAAGCGCCACATCGTCGACCCGCGGCCGGCGCTCGAGCGGCTCGAAGTCTGAGACGCCGAGGCGCGACGGTTGCGGCCGGGCTGGCCGGTGCTGGCCTCGGGTGGGGCCTGCTCGAGGCCGGCTGGCTGAGGCGGCGTGTGCTCGACGTCGAGCTGCCCGGGTTGCCGGAGGAGCTGGACGGCCTCCGGATCGCGCACCTCTCGGACTTCCATTTCGGCGTCCCCTCGCCGGGCGTCGGCGCGGCATGGCAGGCGGCCGTCTGGACGTGGGAACGGCGCCCGGACCTCGTCGCGATCACCGGTGATCTCCTGACGCATCCGCGCGGCGAGCCGATGCTGCGGCGTCTCGTGCGGGTCCTGCCCCGGCCGACGGTGGCAGTGCTCGGCAACCACGATCTGGCGATCAGCCGCGATCCGCAGGCGCGCGCGTCCAACCTGCGGGAGCTCGAGCCCGCGACGCTGCTGCGCGACGAGGGTCGGCTGCTTGAGCTTCGCGGCCGCAGCGTCTGGGTCGCGGGCGCCGACCCGCGGCTCATCGTTCGCGGCCGGCCGCGGCTCGACCCCAACAACCTTGCCCGCGAAGCCGATCTCTCGATCCTCCTCTGCCACTACCCACGCGTCCTCGACGAGCTCGAGCCCGGCCGCTTCGACCTCGTGCTCGCGGGACACATGCACGACGGTCAGATCGCACTCCCGTTCCCGGGTGGGAAGGTGCGCTTCGCCCATCCGCGCGCGCCGTTCAATGCCGGCGTCTACCGAAACGCCGCTGCGACGATGCACGTCTCCTCCGGGCTCGGCACGACGTTCGTCCCGTTCCGCTTCGCCGCGCGTCCCGAGGCGACCGAGCTCGTGCTTAGAGCGAGCTAGGCTGAGCCTTGCTATGGCCGGCCAGGCGTCGATCTCGACCGAGATCCTCGCCCGCTACGCCGCGGACGCGGCGCGAGAGGTTGAGGGAGTGCGAGGGCTTGCGGACAGTCCCCTCCCACGACGGCACGCGGTCCGGGTTTCGGGCGTCGACGGGGCGGTGCGGGTCGAGCTGCACGTCGTCACGGAGTGGGGGGCCTCGATCCCCGCGGTCGGCAGGCTCGTCCAGAAGCGGGTGCGGGAGTACCTCCTCGGCATGGCCGACGTCGATCCGGCGGCGGTTGAGGTCGTCGTCGACTCCGTGGGGCCGAGCGAATGAGTACCCGCATCTCCGGACTAACGGGCGCGACGCTCGAGACGGCGCCGACCGTCTGCCACGAGTGCATCTGGTGGCAGACGCGGAACGGGCGCAGCACCGACAAGCGCAAGTGGATTCGCGACGCCGAGGAGGAGTGGGGCGCCTGGGGAACGGTCTACCACGACGACGACGGGCGGCTGCTCGGGTCGATGCAGTACGGGCCGGCGGGGCTCTTCCCGCGAGCGCGCGAGCTGCCGGCCGGGCCCCCGAGCGACGATGCCGTCCTCGTCACCTGCGCCTACCTGACGGACCCGTCCCGGCCGTGGGTGATGCAGTCGCTCTTCCTCACGGCGATCGGCGACGTCAGGGAGCGCGGAGCCCGCGCGCTCGAGACGTTCGCCTACCGCTACCCCGAAGGGGAGACGAACTACGAGCGCTTCCACGTCCATCGGACGATCTTCCCGTCCGACTTCCTCGCGGACTTCGGCTTCCTGCCCGTGCGCGCGCACGGGCGCGTCGAGCTCGCGCGGCTCGAGCTCGGTGGGCTGCAGCCGGTGGAGGAGGGGAGGCGGGAGCAGGTGCTGGCCCGCGTGCGCGAGGCGTTCCTGCCGGCGCCAGAGCCGCAGCGGCCCTAGCCGGAGACCGCCGCGGCGACGCGCGCGAAGGGCAGGAAGACGAGCGTTCCCTTGCTGCGGAAGCGGTCGGTGCTGTAGACGACGCCGGCGCTGCTGACGTGGGCTAAGGCGACGCTGCCGCGAAGCTTCCCGATCGCCCGGTCCTTGCCACTCGAGAGGTTGACGGCATGGAGCGACGGCCCCGTCGTGTAGATCGCGATGTTGCCCTGCACGTCGAGGTTCCCGGGGGGCTGCTTCGGGCTGCCGGCGACGGCGAACGTCTTCCGGAGCTCCGCCGTGCGGGTGTCCCAGATCTCGAGTTGTCGCGTCGTCGTCAGCACGGCGAGGTTGTGACCGCCGAGCGCCGTCGCCGCCGCGCTCGGCACGCTCACCGTCAGTAGAAACATGCCGGCCGACGAATAGACGACCACCCCGATGCCGGGGTGCAGCACCGCGACGCGTCCTCCGTCTGCCGAGGCCGCTTCGACCGTTATCCCGCCGTTGGCGACCGTTTTCATAGTTGTTCCGCTGAGGACGTAGAGCCCGCCGTCGATGACCGAGCCGGCGGCATCTGTCGTCCACCGGTTGAGCGCGATCAGATTCCCGGAAGCGACGAGTCCGCCCAGCCACTGCCCGGCGCAATTCGTCTGGCTGCGACCGGGACAGCTCTCGCCGAGGCGCTGCTCGGTCGCTACCTCCCGCTCCTTCGGCTTCGTCACCGATGACGAGTAGAGGTAGTCGTCGCCCTCGGTGTTGCCGCCCACGTTGACGAGCCACGCGACGCGTGAGCCGGCGATTGCGAGCTGGATCACGCCGGAGCCGGTGCTGCTGTCGTCGGCGCTACGCGTGTGCTTGCCGCTGACGGTCGTTGTCTTGCCGGTGCTGACGTTCCAGACGAGCACCTTGTTCGCGACGCCCTGCGGGCCGACGTCATAGGCGATGCGGCTTCCGTCCAGCGCAAGGGCCTCGATCCGGCCCTGAATGTGCCGGACCTTGGGGCGGCTCTTCGAGGTGCTTCCCGCTGCAGCTCCGCCGAGCGCGAGGCCCATCGCGCCGGCAGCCAGGGCCAGAGCGACTCTCCGCAGCGTCTTCATTCGAGGCGAATGTAGATGCGGCGGATTAAGAAATGGTCAATCTTCCGGGGTTCGCGCCGCGCCGTCCGCGGAGACGCGAAGGGCCAGCACCTCGTGCTGCGGATACCGCGAACGCAACTCGTCCGAGATGTCCTGCTCGGCCCAGACGATCACCGTCGGGCCCGACCCCGAGAGAGTTGCGCCGAGCGCGCCTTCGGGGAGGTCGGAGCGCAGCTCGAGCAGATGTGGAGCCGTCGCAGCGCGGTAAGGCTCGTGCAGGCGGTCCTCGTTGCTCGCCGCGAACAGGCGCGCGTCACTCGACGCGATCGACGCGCCGAGCAGTGCCGCGCGCGCGACGGTCAAGACCGCGTCCTCGCGCGGCACGGCGTCGGGCAGCGCTTGCCGCGACGCAGCCGTCGAGAGGGACTCCTCGGGGATCACAGCGATCGGGAGCCCCGGCAGGTCGTCCGCCACTCGTGCGATATGACCGTCCCACGTCAGGCAGACGCCGCCCGCAAGCGCCGGCGCGAGGTTGTCCGCATGCTCCTCGAGCGGCAGTCCCGCCTCGAGCAGCTCTTCAACGCTCGGCTCGACACCCGCCGCCCACGCGCCGGCGACGAGGCCGAGCGCGATGATCGCCGCGCTCGAACCGAGGCCGCGCGCGCGCGGGATGCGGTCTGTCCACTCGAACTCGAAGTCGGCCGGGGACGCGTAGACGGAGAAGGCGTGCACGCCGAGATGCGACTCGTCCGCGCCGTCTCCCTCTGTCAGTTCGAGCTCGTTCCAAAGATCGAGCGCGGCGCCGGCGACGTCGAAGCCTGCACCGAGGTTGGCCGTCGTCGCCGGTGCGCGAAACCGCGTCATGCGTCGACCGCTGCCGGATCTTTCAGCCCGTGGCCGGTGACGATGCAGACGACGCACTCCTTCGCTGCCCCTGAGCCGTGGGCGAGACCCGCGATGCCTGCCGCGGACGCGGGTTCGGAGAAGACGCCCTCGAGCGTGCACAGCTCCTTCCAGGCGTCGAGTATCTCCACGTCGCTGACGGTGATGACCGCCCCGCCGGACCGCTCGACCGCCTCGTGCACCCAGTTCTCGTGCACCGGCTGGGTGATGCGGATCGCGGATGCGACCGTGTCCGGGCGCCGCGCCGCCTCCACCGGGTACAGGCGCGGCAGCGCGCCCACGAGCTCCTCGAAGCCGCGTGCGACGGCGCGCGTGTTGCCACCGCCGCCGTAGGGCAGCGTCACGACGTCGGGAACGCGGCCGAGCCGCTCGGCGATCTCGGCGGCGACCCGCATCTGCCCTTCGATTCGGTCTTCGCTCCCGCCCGAGTTCACGAAGGTGGACCCTGGCTCGGCTGCGAGCTGCTCCGCGTGTGCGAATGCCTCGGAGAAGGAGCCCTCGATCTCGATGATCCGGCCGCCGACCGCGCGCACCTGTACGAGCTTGGAGGACGCGATCGCGCCCGCGGGCACGACGATCACCGCCTCGATCCCGGCGCGCGCCGCGTACGCGGAACACGACGCCGCCGTGTTCCCGGTCGATGCGCAGACGAGCCGCGTGACACCGCGCTCCACCGCGCGTGTTGTCGCGACCGCCATGCCGCGGTCCTTGAAAGAACCCGTCGGGTTCGCGCCCTCCCATTTCAGCCAGAGCTCGCACCCGTAGCGCTCGCCGAGCCGCGGCGCGGCGAGCAGCGGCGTGTTCCCCTCGCCCAAAGTGATCGGACCCAGCGTGATCGGCGTCACGCAGCGATCACCGGCGCGAGGAACGGCCGGCCGAGCACCTCCGGCGAGCCCGCGAGCTCGTCGAGCGCGGCTTCCACGGCGCCGATCATCGCATCGTGCAGCACGAGATCGAGGGCGGCACGGCCAGGCTCGAGCTGCTGGACGAGCCGCGCGATCGAGACCCCATGCTCGGCGAAGGTTGTCGCAGCATGGGCGAGCACACCCGGCTGGTCGGCGACGTCGAGATGCACGTAGAACGGTGCGCGCCAGCCGGACGGATCGAGCCTCGGCAGCTCGCGCCAACAGGCGTCGTTCTGGAGAAAGCCCGTGCCGGACGTGCCGACGACGCTGACGAGGTCGGCGACGACTGCGGATGCCGTCTCGATCCCGCCGGCGCCCGGCCCGCCGAGCGTGACCTCGCGGATCGCGTCGCCCTGCAGCACCACGGCGTTCGAGCTTCCCTCCACGCCGGCCAGCGGATGGCCTTGCTCGACGAACGCCGGCTGCACGCGGACGTCGACCGCTGCGCCGGCGAACGTCGCTATTCCGATCAGCTTGACGGCCATGCCGAACCCGGCGGCAGCCGATACGTGCGCCGGCTCGACACTCTCGATCCCGCGGCACTCCACGTCGTCGAGCAGCACGCGGGAGCCGAACGCCACCGTCGCGAGGATCGCCATCTTCGCGGCCGCGTCGGCGCCGCTGACGTCGTCGGCCGGATCCGCCTCGGCGAAGCCGAGAGCCTGCGCCTCGGCAAGCGCTTCGGCATACGTGCCGCCTCGCTCCATCCGCGAGAGCACGAAGTTCGTCGTCCCGTTGACGATGCCGAGGATGCGGTGCACGTTCTCAGCCACCAGCGACTCGCGCAGCACCTTCACGACCGGTACCGCCGCACAGACGGACGCCTCGAAGCGCAGCTGGACCCCGGCGTCCGACGCGAGCGCGAAGAGCTCTGCCCCCTCGCGAGCCACGAGCTGCTTGTTGGCGGACACCACGGGCTTACCGGCGCGGAGCAGCTCGCGCACGTAGCCGCCGGCCGGCTCGAGCCCGCCCATTACCTCGGCGACGACGTCGACGCGAGGGTCGTCGCGCAGCTGCGCGAAATCGTCCGTCAGCACCCCGTCGCCCGGCGCGAAGCCTCGCTCCCTCGCCGGTTCGCGCACGAGCGCGCGCACGACCGTCAGCCTGTGCCCGGTCGCGCGCTCGATCTCGTCACCGCTCTCGGCCAGCATCCGAGAGACGGCCGAGCCGACGGTGCCGTAACCGAGGAGTCCTACGCCGACGTCAACGGACGCCATGCGGTGTCGAGCACCCTCTCCGCGATCTGAACGGCGTTCAGCGCGGCACCCTTGTTGAGGTTGTCGCAGGCGAGGAACAGGACAAGCCCGTTCTCGCCGGCGCGATCGCGACGCACCCGGCCGACGAGCACGTCGTCGGTCCGTGCGGACGCAGCCGGCGTCGGTGCATCGACCAAACGCACCGACGGGGCCTCGGCGAGCAACCCTTCGGCCTGCTCGGGGGTGAGCTCGTCATCGAACTCGATCCAGACCGACTCCGCATGGCCCACGAGCACGGGAACCCGCACGGTGGTGGCGCTGATCGGCAGCTCGGGGAGCTCGAGGACCTTCCGAGTCTCCGCGCGGATCTTCGACTCTTCGTCGGTCTCGTCACCCTCCCACGTCCAGTCGAAGCCGACGTCGTGCTGCTCGACAGGCTCCTCCTTAAGCTGCTCGGCGCGCTTCGCGCCCTTGCCCGAAGCGGCCTGGTACGTGGAGACGCGCACGCGACGCAGCCCCGCGGCATCGTGCAGCGGCTTCAGCACGCACGCGAGCGGAATCGTGCAGCAGTTCGGGTTGGCGAGGATCCCGTCGTGGTCGGCGACACGGTCGCCATTCACCTCCGGCACGACGAGCGGGACGCCCGGCTCGAGCCGGTAGGCCGACGACTTGTCGATCGCGACGGCGCCGCCGCGCACGGCGTGCGGGACGAGCTCGCGCGATGCCGGCGTCCCGACCGAGAACAGCGCGATGTCGATGTCTCCTGCGGCGAGCGCGTCGGGCGTTGCCTCCTCGACGACGCAGCCGTCGGCGAGCGTCGACCCCGCGGAGCGGGCGGAGGCGAAGGCACGCACGTGCTCGAACCCGCGCTCCCGCAGAATCCGCACCGAAACGCTCCCGACGGCGCCGGTGGCTCCGATCACCGCGACGCGCGCGTCAGGCATCGGCGCGCTCCTCGGCGAACAGCCGGAACTTCTCGTGCACCGCTTGCACCGCACGCTCGACCTCCGTTGCGCGCACGACACAGGAGACGCGGATCGAGGAGGTGGAGATGATCTCGATGTTGATGCCCGCCTCGGCGAGAGCTTCGAACATGTCGGCGGCAACGCCCGGATGGCTCTTCATGCCGGCGCCCACGAGCGAGACCTTCGCGACCTCGTCGTCGAGATCGACCGACGACGCGCCGATCTCGGCGGTCAGGCGGTCGAGGATCGGCCCGGCGACCGCGAGGTCGCTCTTAGGCAGGGTGAACGAGATGTCCGTCGTGCCGTTGGCGGAGACGTTCTGCACGATCATGTCGATGTTCACGCCCGCGTCGGCGAGCGCGCGGAACACACGCGCGGCGATGCCCGGGCTGTCGGGTACCGCGACGATCGTCGCCTTGGCTTCGGAAGCATCGTGAGTGACGCCTGAGACGATCGCCTTCTCGAGCACCAGATCTCCTTCCTCGGCGATCCTCGTGCCCTCGCTGTCGTTGTACGACGCGCGCACGTGGAGCGCCACACCGTACCTGCGTGCGATCTCGATCGACCGCGCCATCATCACCCGTGCGCCGGTCGCCGCCATCTCGAGCATCTCCTCGTAGCTGACCGTCGCGAGCTTCAGCGCGTCGGGGACGACACGTGGATCGGCGGTGAAGACGCCCTCGACGTCGGTGAAGATCTCGCAAGCGCCGCCGAGGGCGGCCGCGAGCGCGACGGCGGTCGTGTCGGAGCCGCCGCGGCCGAGCGTGGTCACGTCGTGGGAGTCGGCCGAGACCCCCTGGAACCCGGCGACGAGCACGATCCTGCCCGCATCGAGCGCGTCGTTGATCCGCGTGGCGCGCACCTCCGCGATCTTCGCCTTGCCGTGGGCGGTGTCGGTGACGATGCCCGCCTGCGAGCCTGTGAGCGAGATGGCTTGGTGGCCCATGTCGTGCACGGCCATCGCGCAGAGCGCGTTCGAGATCCGCTCGCCGACCGAGATGAGCATGTCGTACTCGCGCGGGTGCGGACGCGTCGAGATCTCGTGCGCGAGCCGGATCAGCTCGTCCGTCGTGTCGCCCATCGCCGAGAGGACGCCGACGACGCGCCTGCCCCGCTCCCGGGCGTGCACCAGCCGGCGCGCGACCTCTCTGATCTTCTCCGTGTCCGCGACGGAGGTGCCGCCGAACTTCATCACGAGGAGGTCTGGGCGATGCGCCGTCGCGTCGGCTGCGATCTCCGGCAGCGGCTCGTATTGCGTGCTCGCCAAGGCCTACATCTCCCTGCGGCCGGCCAGAGCCCGGCCGAGCGTCACCTCGTCGGCGTACTCGAGGTCGCCTCCGACCGGCAGCCCGCTGGCGAGGCGCGTGACCCGGATGCGCTCGGGCAGTCGGCCGGCAAGGTAGGACGCCGTCGCCTCGCCGGTCGCGTTCGGGTTCGTGGCGAGGACGACCTCGACCACGCCGTCGCTCTGGACCCGGTGCATCAGCTCGTCGATCCGCAGGTGCTCGGGCTCGACGCCGTCGAGCGGGGACAGCGCGCCGCCGAGGACGTGGTAAAGGCCGCGGTACTCCGCCGTCCGCTCGAGCGAGACGACGTCGACCGGCTGCTCGACGACGCAGATCGTGGTCCGGTCGCGCCGCCCGTCGAGGCAGATGGCGCAGAGCTCTTCCTCGGTGAGGTTGCCGCACTCACGGCAGAAGCGCACGCGTTCCTTCACCTCCTCGATCGCCCCGGCGAGCGCGAGTGCCTCCTCCTTCTCCGTCTGGAGGAGGTGGAACGCGAGTCGCTGCGCCGTGCGGCTGCCGATTCCCGGCAGGCGCGTCAGCTGCGCGACGAGGTTCTCGACCGAGGGGCTGAGCATGCGCTGAGGGTACTCGTCCGGTCCGGACGAGTCCTGTCAAGATCTTGCGGGTGAGCGACCGCGTTTCGTGGCTGATGATCAGGCCCGGTTGGAAGGTCTACGCCTCCGACGGCACGGAGGTCGGCGCGGTCGACGAGGTCGCAGGCGACGACACCGAGGACATCTTCAACGGGTTGGCGGTCACCATGTCGGCTTTGGGCCGTCCGAAGTACGTCCCGGCGGAGAGGGTCACGACCATCACCGAGGGGCGGGTCAACCTCTCGCTCACGCGGGGAGAGGTCGAGGCGTCGGACGAGTTCCTCGAGCCCGCCACGACCGCGGAGATCGAGCCCGACAGCCGCGGCGGACTGGGAGAGCAATTCGGCGCCGACATCCGTGAACTGGAGGGCAAAGCAGCCGCGCCGGTCCAGCGACACGAGCACCGGATGAATGTCTGGCGCCGGGTGGCCTTCTTCTTCCGGCGGTTCTTCGCCCGCGACTAGCGCGGCGAAAAATCGAACGCCCAGCCCCAGATCACGACGCCGATCAGAGCGAGGACGATCAGAGCCCACAGCCAGTTCGAGAAGAGGTAACGCCCGCGCACGCTCCGCCTCCCCGGGGCCGGAGGTGTACTCACTCGCCGAGCCCGGGGAGCCCGAGACCGCCGAGACCCATATCCCCGAGCATCTGCTGCGCCTTCGCCTCGACGGACACCCGGGCCGAGCGGAGCGCTTCGTTCACCCCGGCGAGGACGAGGTCGGCGAGCGCCTCCGGATCGTCCGGGTCGATTGCGTCCGGCGAGATCTCGATCGCGACGACGTCGCCGGCGCCGTTCGCGGTGACCTTGACCAGACCGCCGCCGACCGATGACTGCGCGGTCTCCTGTGCAGCCTCGTCCTGCATGCGCTGCACCTGGTCCTGCATCTGCGCGGCCTGCTGCATGAGCCGCTCCATGTCGAAAGAGGACATGGGCCTAGCTTTCCCGCTCGCGCGCGTCGAATGTCTCCTTGAGGAGCTCGAGGATCTGCTCCTCGCCCGCCGGCTCCTCGTCGGCCGCCGGCGCCTCGCGCGCCTCGCCTAGCTCGAACACGAGCTCCAGCCGGCGGCCGGTGACGTCGTAGAGGGCGTCGGAGAGCAGGCCCGCGTTCTTCGGGTCGCGGAGGAGGTCGAGGTGGAACTGGGCCGTCGGCGGGAACTCGAGCGTGAGCGTGTCGCCGCTCAGGTCGGCCGGATGCGCCTCGCGCAGCAGCGACGCCGTCGGGATGCCGCCGCGCTCCTCGACGGCGGGCAGCACCGTGCGCGTCCAGGCCTCCTGGAGTTGCGAGAGCTCGAGCGCGGGCGGCGCGCCGACGGGGACGGGAACCGGCTCAGGCTCCGGCTCCGGCTCGGCGACGGGCCTTTCGGGACCTGCCTCGGTAACTGATACCGAGACGGGTCCGCTTTGGACCTGTCCGTGTTCGAGCCGCTCGAGACGGAAGGCGATCGACTCGCGCGAGAGGTCGCTCGCGGGACGGGTCACCTTGACCAGCGCGAGCTCGAGCGGCAGCCGAGGGTCGCCGCCCTGGCGCATGTCGTCGACCGCGACCGCGAGCAGGTCGACGAGACGCAGGACTGTGGCTTCGCCGAGCTGGCTCGCCTGCGCCTGTAGCCGCTCCCGCGCTTCCTCGCTCGTCGCGGCGGCCTCGGGCACGTCACCGAGATGCTGGGCGAGCATCAGCTGCCGCAGGTGCTCAATCAGGTCGAGGACGAGACGGCCGAGGTCGTGCCCGCGCTCCGACAGCTCCTCGACGTACGTGAGCGCGCCCGCGGTGTCTCGGTCGATCACGAGGTCGCAGAGGCGGAAGAGCGCCTCTTCCTCCACCGTCCCGAGCAGCTCGAGCACCGCCGGCACCGTGACCTGGTTGCCGGTCGCGGACGCCAGCTGGTCGAGCGTCGAGACCGCATCGCGGTAGGCGCCGCGGCCGCTGCGCGCGACGAGCGCCAGCGCCTGGTCGGGCGCGTCGATCCCTTCGGCGTCCGCGATCTGGCGCAGCACTTTGACGAGATCCTGCAGGCCCGGCCGCTGGAAGACGAACGTCTGGCAACGCGAGCGCACGGTCGGCAGCACCTTCGAGAGGTCGGTCGTGCAGAAGACGAAGACGAGGTGCGGCGGCGGCTCCTCGATCAGCTTCAGCAGCGCGTTCCAGGCGGCGTCGGTGAGCTGGTGTGCCTCGTCGAGGATGTAGATCTTGTAGGCGCCCTCGACGGGCTGCAGGACGACGCGGTCGCGGATCTCGCGGATGTCGTCGATGCCGCGCTGCGACGCGGCGTCCATCTCGATCACGTCGAGCGACGTGCCGGCGGCGATCGCGCGGCAGGCGTGGCACGTGCCGTCGGGCGTGATCGTCGGCCCCTGCACGCAGTTGAGGCACTTGGCGAGGATGCGCGCCATCGAGGTCTTGCCGGTGCCGCGCGGGCCGGCGAAGAGGTAGGCCTGCCGCACCGCCTCGGTCGCGATCGCGTTGCTCAGCGTGCGGACAACCGCCTCCTGCCCGACGACTTCCTCGAAGCTCTGCGGACGGTACTTCCGGTAAAGAGCGGCCACGAGTCGATTCAAGCAGAGGGCCAGACCGAACGCACGCGTGGAAGACGAGGCTTAGCGCTGCTTCCTCCCGGATCTGACGCGGTTCACACCGCTTCCACCGTGCGGGGCCTGGCCCGGCGCCCAGTGTAGCCTCGGGCTTCATGCCGGACGACGCCCGCCGCGCCCTCCTCACGAGGTTCTTCGATCACGCGCCGATGTTCCCGCCGGCGAGCCTGCCGCCGGTAGAGGCGCTCTCCGAGGATCGGCGCGCCCGGCAGAGCGAGCACGCATGGCTGCTCGGTCGTCTCGTCTGGCCGGCGGCGCAGATCTCGGAGCTGCCGCAGGACGAGGGACGGGCCCTCGCGGTCGTCGACGGCGCAACCGAGAGGCAGGACGAGGCCGTGTACCTCGAGGGCGTTCCGCTCGAAGAGGTTGCTGCGGGCGGGCTGCGCGCGAAGATCCGCTGCGGCGGGCAGCGCGTCCCCGGCGTCGACGAGCTCGCAGACTTCATCCGCGGCTGCCGCGCGCGGGGGCTCGTCTTCAAGGCGACGGCCGGCCTCCACCACGCGTACGCGACCGAGCCCGGCGAGCACGGCTTTCTCAACCTCCTCGCGGCCGCCGTCTTCGGCGACGAGGAGGAGGCGTTGCGCGAGCGGCCGCCCGCCTTTGCGCTCGACGCCGCCTCCTTCCGCTGGCGCGACAAGGAGGCGCCGCCGGCCCGGCTCGCCGATGTGCGCGCCTCGCTCTTCAACTCGATCGGCACGTGCTCGTTTTTCGAGCCCGTGGAGGAGCTCGAGCAGCTGGGGATTCTCGCTTGACCGGGTTCGGTGCGCTCGCCGGCGGTGGCCTCGCCTGGTGTGAGGAGGGCGAGGTCGTCGACCTCTCCGGTCTCGGCGACGTCTTCGCCCGGCCGACGCTGAACGAGCTCCTCGCCGCGGGCCGCTCCGCGTGGCAGGGGGCGATCGCGGCTGCACGCTCGCACGACGGGCCGCGTGTCCCGGAGCGCGAAGCCCGCCTCCGCCTCCCGTTCGAAGTCGCGGACTACGTCGACTTCTACTCCTCGCTCGAGCACGCCACGAACCTCGGCCGCATGTTCCGCCCCGACCAGGAGCCGCTCCTGCCGAACTGGCGCTGGCTTCCCGTCGCGTACCACGGGCGCGCCGGCAGCGTGGTCGTCAGCGAGACGGACGTCCTCCGGCCACGGGGCCAGCGGAAGTCGCCGGACGAGGACGCGCCCACCTTCGGCCCGAGCCGCCGACTCGACTTCGAGCTCGAGCTCGGGTTCGTCGTCGGCGTCCCGACGCAGCTCGGCGAGCAAGTCCCGGTCGAGGCGTTCGCCGATCACGTCTTCGGCGTCGTACTCGTCAACGACTGGAGCGCGCGCGACATCCAGGCCTGGGAGTACGTGCCGCTCGGCCCCAATCTCGGCAAGTCGTTCCAGACCTCGATCTCGGCTTGGGTGACGCCGCTCGCTCTCCTCGAAGGTGCGTGCGTCGAGGCGCCGCCGCAGGAGCCGCCGCCGCTGCCGCAT
>Ga0209474_10003669_pt1 | contig 13411 bp, 16 predicted proteins | sample GraSoiAngelo_145_FD_185902 | JGI IMG/M metagenome (GOLD analysis project Ga0209474, IMG submission 185902) | Grasslands soil microbial communities from the Angelo Coastal Reserve, California, USA - 14_1009_05_20cm (SPAdes) (version 2) | ecosystem: Environmental > Terrestrial > Soil > Grasslands...
CATGGAACGCGCGCTCGAGGTCTGCGGAGGCTCTTCCTACTTCCGTGCAAACGGCATCGAGCGCCTCTTTCGCGACGTGCAGGGCGCCCGTTTCCATCCGTGGCCGGAGCACAAGCAGCACGCCTTCGCGGGCCGCATCGCCCTGGGGATCGATCCGGTCTGATCTAGAGCGGCCTCAGGCCACCCGATCGCCGAAGATCCTCTGCAGCGCCGGCGTCGCGCGCACCAGATCGAGCGCGAGCTTCGCATGCCCCTGCGCGTACCCGTTTCCGATCGTCAGGTGCACGTCCTTGCCCGCGCCCTCCGCGCCGAGGGCGGCCGCGGTGAACGAAGTGGCCATGCTGAAGAAGAGGACCTCGCCGCCGTCGCGCGCGGAGAGGATGCTCGCCATCTCGGTGCCGGGAACGCTCGCGCAGTTCACCACCAGGTCGAACGCACCACGCGTCTGGGCGTAGACCTCGAGCGGCTTCGTCGCGTCGGCGGCGATCCACGCGTCGGCGAGACCGTCGGAGACGAGGCGCTGGGCGGCGTCGCGGCGGTAATCCAGGGCGGTGACATGCGCCCCGTTCTTTCGCGCCTGCGCGCAGGCGAGCGAACCGCTCTTGCCAGCGCCCAGGACCAGGATCCGCTGGCCTTTCGAGGCGAGCCGCGCCACCCAGGCCGGCGCCCCGCAGACGTCGAGGACCGCGAGCGCGGTCGCTTCCGGCAGATCTTCCGGCATGCGCGCCCAGAGGCCGCTCGCGAACAGAACGGCGCGCCCTTTGACGTCGACGCGCTCGGCGTGCGGATGGACGGCCTGGATCTCGTCCAGGACGAGCGGGGTCAACGTGAGCGAGACCAGGGTGGCGATGCGGTCACCGCGCCTCAGCTCCGCGCGCGCGGGATGCTCGGGTCCGATCTCCGCCACGCGCCCGATGAGCATGCCGCCCGACCCGGTGACCGGATTCTGCATCTTGCCGCGCGCCGCCACGATCGCGCGGATCCGGGAAGCGATCCGAGGCACATCGCCCGCGCACTCCTGCTGCAGCTGCCGGAACGAGGCCGCGTCGATGTTCAGGCGCTCGACATCGATCGACAGCTCGTCGGGCCCGAGCGGCAGGCGGGGATCGATCACCTCCGCCTGCTGCGGCAGCGCGCCCTGGGGGCGCACTACCCGCCGCAGCCCGTACGGGTCACTCACGCGTGACCCCGACGGGCAACCGCTGAGGAGAGACCTGCTGGTCGGCGGCGCCCTGGGCAAGCTTGATGAAGGGCGTGAGGAGATCGATGGGCACCGGAAAGATTGTAGTGCTCGCCTTCTCGGCGCTGATCTCGACCAGCGTCTGCAGATAGCGCAGTTGCAGCGCGGAAGGGTGGGCCTGGATCACGTCCGCGGCCATCCCCAGCTTCTCCGCCGCCTGGTACTCGCCCTCGGCGGCGATGACCTTGGCGCGCCGCTCGCGCTCCGCCTCGGCCTGCCGCGCCATCGCCCGCTGCATCTCCGGCGGAAGGTCGATAGCCTTGACTTCGACGGCGGTCACCTTGATGCCCCAAGGCTCGGTGTGCAGGTCGAGGACCTGCTGGAGCTCCTTGTTGATCTTCTCGCGCTGGGCCAGCAGATCGTCGAGATCCAGCTTGCCCAGCGTGCTGCGCAACGTGGTCTGCGAGAGCTGCGAGGTGGCGTAGAGGAAGTTCTCCACCTGGATGATTGCCTTCTCCGCGTCGATGACGCGGAAGTAGATGACGGCCGAGACCTTCAGGCTGACGTTGTCGTGGGTGATCACGTCCTGGGGCGGCACGTCCCGGGTGACGGTGCGCAGATCCACCTTCACCATCCGGTCCACTCCGGGGACGATCCAGTTGAGGCCCGCGCGCTTCACCTCCGCGAAGCGCCCGAGGCGGAAGATGACTCCCGACTCGTATTCCTGGATGACGCGCAGGCCGGAGATGATCCAGAACAGGACGGGAACGACGAATACCCAGGCGATCATGACGTTGCCTTTGTCAGTGCGGCGCCCTCGGGCGCCACTTCGAGGGTGAGCCCATGCACAGCGAGCACGCGAGCCCGGCCGCCGGGGGTCAATGGCTGTGCGCTGGACGCCTTCCACAGCTCGCCGGCGACCAGCATGGTTCCATCTTCGCGTACCTCGCCGATCTCCCCGATCAGCGAGTAGCCACCCGCGCGCAGCGGTTGCCGCGCGCTGGAGGAGAGCTTCCAGGCCAGCGTTCCAGCGATTACCGCCATGGCGGCGCCCACCGGCGCGACGATGCGCCAGCCGAGCCCGAAATCCGCATCGGCGTAGAAGCTCTTGTCCACGGGCCCGATCAGCAAGAGCGAGCCGATGACGACGCAGACCAGCCCCGCGGCAACGAACCCGCCGTGGCCGCCGACGTACATCTCGGCGACGAAGAAACCGATCCCGAGGACGATCAGCAGCAGCGCGCCGGCGTTCACCGGAAGCATCTGGAAGGCGATGGCGGCGATCACCAGACAGATGCCGCCCACCACGCCCGGAACGACGGTCCCCGGATGGAACAGCTCGAGCATGACGCCGATTACCCCGAGCATCGCGATCAGGTACGCGACCTCGGGATTGGCGAGCCCGTGCAGGACCTCGTCCTTCACCGCCCAGGGCACGTTGCGTACCTCCGCGCTGGCGGTGTGGAGCGTGCGCTTCTCGCCCCCGCCGAGATCGATCTTGCGCCCGTCGATCTTGCGCAGGAGCTCCGGCAGGTCTTCGGCGATGAGATCGATCGCGTGCAGCTCGAGCGCCTTGGAGGCCGTGACGCTCTCGCTCTGCCGCACCGCCTTCTCCGCCCATTCGACGTTGCGCGACCTGCGCTCGGCGATGCCTTTGACGAACGCCGCGGTGTCGTTCTCCAGCTTCTGGAACATCGTGTTCTGCTCGCCCTTCTTGTTTTCGTCGGGCGAGCCGAGCGCCACCGGATGGGCCGCGCCGATGTTGGTGGAGGGCGCCATCGCCGCCACGTGCGCCGCCATGGTGAGGAATACTCCGGCAGACCCGGCGCGAGCCCCGGGCGGGCCCACCCAGAACACGATCGGCACCTTGGCGTTCAACTCCGCCTGGACGATGTCGCGGGTCGTGGTGAGCAGGCCCCCGGGGGTGTCGATCCGGACGACCAGCGCTTCGACGCCCCTCTCCTGCGCTCCGTGGATGGCGGCGATCAGATACGCGCCCGAGCCCGGATCGACGGAGCCGGTGAACTCGGCGTAGTGCACGACGGGGCCGGCTGCGAGCAGGAGTGCGAGGATCACGACGCGCCTCCGTTGGGGATGGGAAGCCGCAGCCTCTTCATCACCTGCTTCAGATCATCCCACACCTTGCCCTTCTCGGCGGGGCTGCGCAAAAGGTAGGCGGGGTGGAAGGTCGGCATCACGGGGATGCCTTCGTACTCGCGCCACTGGCCGCGCAAGCGGGTGATCGGCGTCTGCTCGCGCAGGAGCGCTTGAGCCGCGAACTTGCCGAGCGTGACGATCACCTCCGGCTTCACCGCGCCGAGCTGCCCCTTGAGGAACGGCTCGCAGGCGAGCAGTTCGTCGGGCTCGGGATTGCGGTTGTTCGGAGGGCGGCACTTGACGGTGTTGCAGATGTAGACGTCCTCGCGCTGCATGCCCATCGCCTCGATCATCTTCGTCAGCAGTTGCCCTGCCTTGCCCACGAACGGGTAGCCCTGCAGGTCCTCGTCCTCGCCCGGCCCTTCGCCGACGAACATCAGGCGCGCCTCGGGGCTGCCGACGCCGAACACGATGTTGGTGCGCGTCTTGTGCAGCTTGCAGCGGGTGCACTCGCCCAGCTCGGTCCGGACCGCCTCGAGCGCTGGGAGCTTGATCACCGTCTCCACCCTCGCCGGGTCGGCGCGGCGCGCCTGCGGCGCCAGGTTCTGCAGCCCGCTCTCCTGTGCCCAGGCGAGCCAGGCACGCACCTCGTCCACCAGCTCGCGCATGATGCGAGTCTAACCGCCAAGCCGTTCCCGGACCATGTCCCAGATCGCGTGTGCCACGGAGAGCTTGGGACCCTGCAGCTCGCGGCGCGCGCCGTCCTTTCCAAGGATCAGTACCCGGTTCGTCTCCTTCCCGAACGCGTCCGCGACGTCGTTCGCCACGATCAGATCGAGGTTCTTGCGCAGGAGCTTGTCACGGGCGTTCTCCTCGACGTTCTCCGACTCGGCTGCGAAACCGACCAGCATCGGACGCTGCGCTCTTGCCCCGAGTGCGGCGAGGATGTCCGGGGTACGCACGAGCGTCATGGTCTCGTCGCCCGGCTGCTTCTTCACCTTTCGCGCGGCGCGGGTCGCCGGCCGCTGGTCGGCGACTGCCGCGGCCATCACCACCACCCGCGCGCCGTCGGCGTGCTCGTCCACCGCGCGCGCCAGCTCTTCCGCCGACACCACTTCCACCACCTCGACATCCGCCGGCCGGGGGAGCTCGACCGGCCCCGAGATGAGCGTGACCCGCGCGCCGCGATCGCGGGCGGCCTCCGCGATCGCGTATCCCATGCGCCCCGAAGAAGGATTGGACAGATAGCGGACCGGATCGAGCATCTCCCGCGTCGGTCCGGCGGTCACCAGCACCTGCACGTTCTCCAGATCGTGCGGCGCCAGAGCGTCCGCGCAGGCCTTGAAAATCTCGCCCGGCTCCGACATGCGCCCCGGACCGACATGGCTGCGCTCGGCCATCTCGCCGATGGCTGGCCCCACGAACCGCGCTCCTCGCTCCTTCAACACCCGCACGTTCTCCTGGACTGCGGGGCTCGCCCACATCTTCTCGTTCATCGCCGGCGCGACCAGCCAGCGGTGGGGATCGATTGCGAGCAGCGCCGCGGCTGCCATGTCGTCGGACTGGCCGATGCGAAGGCGCGCGAGCAGGTTTGCGGTCGCCGGCGCGACCGCCGCCAGCTCCGCCCAGTCCGCGAGCGCGATGTGGCCGGCGGCCAGATCCTGCTCGGCGGAAAAGAGGTCGGTAGCGACGGGCGATCCGGTCAGCGCCTGGAAGGTGAGCGGGGTGACGAAGCGCTGCGCCGCGGGCGTCAGCGCGACGCGCACCTGCGCGCCGGCCTTCACCAGCAGACGGGCCAGCTCGCAGGCCTTGTACGCCGCGATCCCGCCTCCCACGCAAAGAAGCACCCGCCGCCCTTGCACGCTCATGGGGGGCATGATGGATCGCACGCCCTGTGCATTTCCACTTCTGCTATATGGCCCGCGTGCAGAAGCGGCGCCCGACCCCCCCCGGCATCCTCGCCGCGCTGCGCGCGCGCAAGATCGCCGTGGCGGCCCTGTACTGGGGCCCGATCATCTTCCTGCTCTCGACCATCGTGCTCGTCGTCTCGCTCTGGAAAGGGATCAACCTGGGCGGCCTGCAGTACCTGGCCGTGCTCCTGCTCGCGGCGGGCGGAGTGGCCTCGGCCTGGACGCTGCAGCGGCGGCTGGCGGAGATCTCGGTAGCGCTGGAGCGCGCGCAGCGCACCAGCACCGTCGGCCTGCTCACCGCGGGATTCGCGCATGAGATGAAGAACGCGCTCACCGTCGTGCTCGGATTCGCCGAGCTGGCGCGGACCGCGGCCGAGCGCGCGCAGTCGGATGCCAAGGTCACGCGCCATCTGAAGGAGCTGGAGAACGAGACACGCCGCACCGTCGCGCAGCTGCAGAGCTTCCTCAGCTACTCCGCGGGGGAGAAGGTCGCGCGCAGACCGCAGGACGTGAACGAGCTGGTCAACGAAGCGCTGCAGATGGTGCGGCCGATGGCGCGGATGAAGGACCTGCAGCTCGAGCAAGCCGCGGGGGAGCCTCCGCGCGTAGATGCGGACCCGTTCGCCATCCGGCAGCTGCTGCTCAACCTTCTCCTGAACGCGCTCGACTTCGCCCGCAGCCGCATCAGCATCAGCACCACCCGCACCAAGGAGGGCCGCGCGGAGGTGGTGGTCGCCGACGACGGGGCCGGCGTTTCGCCCGAGAACCGCGAGCGCATCTTCCAGCGCTTCGTCACCACCCGGCCCGGCGGAAACGGTCTGGGACTATCGACCAGCCGGGACATCGCCCGGGCGCACGGCGGCACGCTCACGCTGCGGGACGGCGGAGGCGGGGCCACGTTCGTGCTCACCCTGCCACCGGCGTAGTAAGTGCTTTCTCCGCGCGATCCTCTCGATTATCCTCTCGCGCGCCATGAAGCGGGCAGCAGCTCTCGCATTGGCGCTGGCCGGCGCTTGCAATATGGACCCGTCCGCGCCGCACCTGGCGCGCGGCAACGTCCTGGTGAACACCGGGCACCGCGACGAAGCGGTCGCGGAGTACCGGGAGGCCGCGCGACTCGCGCCACGCAGCGCGCTAGCGCGCGAGCGGCTCGGCGATAGCCAATACGATCTCGGCCGCAAGGCCGAGGCTCTCTCGTCCTACCGCGAGGCGGCGGCCATCGACCCCGGCTCGGTGACCGCCCGCATCGGAGCGGCGCGCGTGCTCGCAGACCAAGGAGATCTCGCGGGCGCACGGGCCGAGCTGAGCGCGGGGCTGGAGCGCGCCCCGACCAACCTCTTCCTGCTGCTCTCCCGGGGAAACCTGGCGGCGCGGGCGGGCGACCGGAAAGCCGCGCTGGCCGATTACGAGCGGACGGTGCATCTGAAGTCCGACAACGTGCCGGCCCTCTACCAGTACGGGCTCGCCCTGCTCGAGGACGGCCAGCTGCACGAGGCGAGCGCCACCTTCGATCGCCTGCTCTCCGTCGCGCCTGCGTCCCCGCAGGGCTTTTACGGGCGCGCCCGCGTCTTCGCGGCTCGAGGAGAAGGTGTGCTTGCCGGCGAGGCGCTGGGCGAGGCCTCGAGGCTGGTCGAGCCCGACGCTCGGATTCGGCTAGCGGAGCAGGGGCTGAGAGGCGCCGCGCTCGACAATGGGGTCCGCGAGGCGACCGATCGATCCCTCGCCCAGATGCAGAGCGACCCGGCGTTCTTGCGGTGGGCGCAGGATCCTGCGTTCAGGCGCGCGGCGTGGCGGCAGGCGAGTCGGTAAAGGCTTCAGATTGCCCCCTTCGCGCCGAGATTTCGTTTCCTCGCCAGCCTTTCTAACACACTGCGTCACACAGGCATGCCCTGCCGGCGCAGGAAAGCCGCCCTAAATCGCCAATTCAGCAAACTTTGCCGGCGAGGCTTGCCATCGACGGCTCCTCGGGTACGATGGTTCCGTGGGAGAAGTCACCCGACCGCCGGGAGCGGCGCCGCAGAAGCGTTCCGCCGGAGAAACGCCATCAACGGCACAGCAGAAGCCTTCCGGCGGAGAAAAGTCGCCAGCGGCAGCGCAGAAACGTCCCACCGGAGAAATGCCGCCAGCGGCGCCGCAGAAGCGTGCCACCGGAGAAACACCGCCAGCGACGCCGCACAAGCGTTCCTCCGGCGGTGCCGTCGCGAACGGCCTCGCGGGGGCCGCAGGTGGACTGATCTTCATCACCAGCCGGATCTTCGGGTCGGTCGCGAGCCGTAGCGGCAGCGCGCTGGCCGGCTTCCGGGCCCGCCCCGAGCACTCCCGCTGGCGCGCGTATGCGCTCGGGAGTTACTTCCTCATCGTCGCGGCGACCCTCGCCGGCCAGCTTTATACCGACAACGTCCTCGGCGCATATGTGCGCGTCCAGCACGTCGACCTGCCGGCGATGACGCAGATCTTCGTCCGCAACGACTCCGGGAAATCCTGGCGGAACGTGCGACTCACACTCAATGGAATCTACGAGTACCGGACCGAGGAGGTCGGTCCGGGCGGACATGTGATGCTCACCGTGAACAAGTTCGCGATTCGCGATCAGCTCGGCAAACCGACCTATGCGCCGCGCAATCTCGAGCCGAAGACGTTGCTCGTCGACACGCTCGCCGGCCGATACGAAGCGGAGTTCCGCGAATGAGTGCGGCCGAAGAGCGGTCGCTGCGCCGGCGCGTCCTGGTGGTGGATGACGATCCGGAGATCGTCACCTTCCTCGCCACCCTGCTGGAGCTGGAGGGCATCGACTCCACCGTCGCGACCAGCGCCGCGGCGGCATTGGAGAAGCTCGAGCACGCGGTCCCGAATCTCGTCCTGCTCGACATCGCGATGCCGGATCGCGACGGCCTCGATCTATGCCGCGCGCTGAAGAAGGATCCGCGAACGCGAGACGTGCCGGTGTTCGTCGTCTCCGCGCGGCCGGGCAAGGACGTCGTCGAGCGCGCGCTCGCGGCGGGAGCGGAGGAATTCATCCGCAAGCCGTTCGAGAACCAGGAGTTGATCGAGCGGATTCGCGTTCGCCTGAGCGCCTGACGCTTCAGCGCGCGATCTGCCGCAGGATCCGCGCGGCGTGATCCTCGTCGATGGCGCGGAAAGCGCCTGCGCCGGGATCCCAGGCGTGGACCTCGGCTGCGCCGATCTCGAACCACCAGGCATGGAGGGTGGGCGCGCGGCGCTTCACCGGCTCGTAGCTGCGCAGATGCTCGAGCTGGAGGAGCACGTTGAGCTGCGAGAGCCGGTCCTGGGGCGGGCGTTCCTGATCTCCTTCTCCCTGCCGCAGCCTCTCCAGGGCAGCGTCGGCGTGACGCATCCAGGAGCGAAGGTGCGGCCAGCGGACATTCTCCCGCCCATGTTCGAGAGCGGCCATGACGCCGCAACCCGAGTGGCCGCAGACGATGATGTCGCGCACTTCCAGGACATCGAGCCCAAACTCGATTGCGGCCGCCTCCGATTCGTCGGCGACCGATCTCCCATCCGGACCCGCGGGCGATACAAGATTTCCCGGGTTGCGGACCACGAACAGATCGCCCGGCTCGGTGGAGGCGAAGACGTTGGCCTGCACGCGGCTGTCGGAGCAGGAGATGTACAGGGCGTCCGGTTTCTGCCGCAGGGCGAGGCGCGAGAACGTCTCGGCGTAATCCGGACGGCGCTTCCGCCGGAAATCGACGATCCCCTGCACCAGCTTGCGCATCCGGCTCCCGGTCGCGGCCGCCGAAAGGCGGCTTAGCGACTGCGTTTGAGGGTGGACCCCGTCATGAGATGCCGCTTCCTATCTCTTTTTCTCCGCCTCTTCCTTCTTGCCCTTCTTCTCCTTCGCCGGCTTCTTCTCGCCCGCGCCCTGGTTGCTGCTCTCCTTCGCGGCCGCCTTCTTCTCCGAAGCAGGCTTCTGCTCCGGTTCGGTCTTCTCGCTCTTCTCCACAAGCTCGAGAATCGACATCGGGGCATTGTCGCCAACCCGATTCTCGACGTGCACGAGGCGCGTATACCCGCCCGGCCGCTCCTTGAACCGGGGCCCGAGGCTCTGGAACAGCTTGGCGAGCGCCGCCTGGTCGCGCACCGTCTTGTGCACGACCCGGCGCGCCGCCAGCGTGTTCACCCGCGCCTTGGTGATCACCCGCTCCACCAGCCTGCGCGTCTCCTTGGCCTTCGGAGTGGTGGTGCGGATGCTCTCGTTCAGGATCATCGCCCGGACCAGGTTGTCGAGCAGGGCCTTGCGATGGCTGGAGTTCCGGCTCAGCTTGCGGCCGGCATTGGCATGGCGGGACATCGCGGTCTCCTTACTGCTTGAGGGCAGGGGCCTGCGCGGTCGGGGGCTTGGGCGGCCAGTTCTCCAGCTTCATGCCCAGCCCGAGACCCATCTCGGCGAGGATTTCCTTGATCTCCTTCAAGGACTTCCGCCCGAAGTTCTTCGTCTTCAGCATCTCGGCCTCGGTCTTCTGCACCAGGTCGCCGATGGTCTTGATGTTGGCGTTCTGCAGGCAGTTGGCCGAGCGGACCGACAGCTCCAGCTCGTCCACCGAGCGGAACAGGTTCTCGTTCAGCTTCTCCTCGTTCTTCGGCAGCTCGACCGGGGTCGGCTCTTCCGTCTCGTCGAAGTTGATGAAGATGGAGAGCTGTTCCTTGACGATCTTCGCCGCGAAGGCTACCGCGTCTGCCGGCGTCACCGATCCGTTGCTCCAGACCTCGAGCGAGAGGCGGTCGTAGTCGGTGGCCTGGCCGACGCGGGCGTTGGTAACCTGGTAGTTGACCTTCTTCACCGGGCTGAAGAGCGAGTCGATGGGCATGACGCCGATGGGCGCGCCCACCACCTTGTTGCGCTCGGCCGGCACGTATCCGCGGCCGCGGCGGCAGGTCATCTCCATCCGCACCCGCCCGCCCTCGGCCACCGTGAACAGATGGTGGCCGGGATTGAGCACCTCCACGTCCTGGTCGACGATGATGTCGCCTGCCTTCACTTCCTTGGGACCCTCCACCTCGATGCGGATGATCTTCTCCTCCTGCGTATGCATGCGGAGGAGCACTTCCTTGAGGTTGAGGATGATGTCGGTGACGTCCTCGGCCACGTTCGAGATGGTGGTGAACTCGTGCTCCACGCCCTCGATGCGGACGCTGGTCATGGCCGCGCCCTGCAGCGAGCTGAGCAGCACGCGGCGGAGCGCGTTCCCGAGCGTGATGCCGAAGCCGCGCTCGAGCGGCTCGGCGACGAACTTGCCGTAGGTGTCGGTGAGCGTGTCCTGCTCGACGTGCAGTCCGCGCGGCTTGATCAGGTCACGCCAGTTCTTCGCGATCAATGCTTCTGCCACTTTTCTTCTCCTTGCAACGCCGCCCTGCTCCCCGCGGAATTGCGGGGCACCATCGGGTCGTCCGTTGCGGCCCTTCGTTCAACTACTTCGAGTAGAGCTCGACGATCAGCTGCTCCTGGATGGGCATGGTGATGTCGTCGCGGCTGGGCGTGGACTTCACGGTCCCCTTGAAGCCGCCCTTGTCCAGGTCGAGCCAGGCAGGGACGCCGCGGCGGTCCACCGCCTCCAGCGCCTCGTTGATGCGCACCACCTTGCGCGACTTCTCCTTCACCGCGACGACGTCGCCCACCTTCACCTGGAAGCTGGGGATGTTGACCTTGCGATCGTTCACGCGGAAATGCCCGTGGCGCACCAGCTGGCGCGCTTCCGCGCGGGTGTCCGCGAAGCCGAGACGGAAGACCACGTTGTCGAGGCGCTGCTCGAGGAACTGGAGCAGGTTCTCGCCCGTCTTGCCCTTGGCTGCGCTGCCGCGCAGGTAATAGCCGCGGAACTGCGTCTCGAGCAGGCCGTAGAGCCGCTTCACCTTCTGCTTCTCGCGCAGCTGCACGCCGTATTCGGAGAACTTGGCGCGTCCCTGCCCGTGCTGGCCGGGAGGATACGGACGCCGCTCGATGGCGCACTTGTCCGTGTAGCAGCGGTCGCCCTTCAGGTACATCTTGAGATTTTCACGCCGGCAGATGCGGCAAGACGATTCGGTATACCGAGCCATTCCGGATGCTCCTTAAACGCGGCGGCGCTTCGGCGGCCGGCAACCGTTGTGCGGGATGGGCGTGATGTCCCGGATGAGCGTGACCTTCAGGCCGGCGGCCGCCAGCGCGCGCAGCGCCGACTCGCGGCCCGCCCCCGGACCTTTCACCATCACGGACACGTTCTTCAGGCCGTGCTCCATCGCCTTTGCGGCGGCGTCGCCGGCCGCCACCTGCGCGGCGAACGGCGTCGACTTGCGCGAGCCCTTGAAGCCGCGCGCACCGGCGGAGGACCAGGAGATCACGTTCCCGGAGACGTCGGTGATGGTGATGATGGTGTTGTTGAACGTGCTCTGGATGTAGACGATCCCCGTCTGCACGTTCTTGCGCGTCTTCTTCTTTCCCTTGCGCTCGGCGACCGCCGGGGTCGCGGCGGCGCCTGCTGCGGGCGTCGCGGGAGCTGCAGGCGGCTTCTGCTCTTCGGCCATGTCGACGTATCCTTACTTTGGGGGAGGCGCGGCGGAGACGACGCGCTGCCGGACGATTCCGCGCTTGGGGCCCTTGCGCGTGCGGGCGTTGGTGTGGGTGCGCTGGCCGCGGACGGGCAGCCCCTTGCGGTGGCGCAGGCCGCGATAGCAGCCCAGGTCCATCAGCCGCTTGATGTTCAAGCTCACCTCGCGGCGGAGGTCGCCTTCGACCTTGTGTCCCTGCTCGAGCGTCTCGCGGATGCGGTGGATCTCGTCCTCGGTGAGGTCCTTGGTCCGCTTCTCGGCCGGGATCTGCGCCTTCTCGCAGATCTGCTTCGCGGTGGTACGGCCGATGCCGTACAGGTACGTGAGCGAGATCTGGATCTGCTTCTCGCGGGGGAGGTCCACACCTGCAATACGCGCCATCTACCGTCTCCTCATCCTTGCCGCTGCTTGTGACGGGGGTTCGCGGAGCAGATCACGCGCACGACGCCCTTGCGGCGGATCACCTTGCACTTCACGCAGATCTTCTTCACCGAAGCACGGACCTTCACGGCTTCCTCCAGCCGATGAAAAACGCCCCGAAAATCGCTTTCCTTCCGTCCGCACCCCTACCGCGGCTCACGCCGCCGGGGCCAACCCGGAACGAAGGGAGCGAGGCTATTAACAGCCGCGCCGCAGCATGTCAAGAAGCTCCTGGCCCGCGGAGGGCGGGCCAGGGAGCAGAGTCAACGCCGGACCTGGATCCATTTACAGGACCGTGGGCCGGTAAACGCCGCGACCCAGACCTGCATGGACTTCGAGAGCAACCCCGGACGGATATCGACCAGGGTCTCGCCTGGCTGCAGCAAGACCTGGGGACCGGCGCCAACGCAGCTGTCGTCGGGACGATTTCGCGCGGCGACGGCGTCTCCGATCAGGATCGGACCGGAACCGCCGTTCTTCAGCTCGACCCGGACGTTGTTCTTCACCTTGGTCGCCGTGGCGGAGCGGCCCGACGGGCTTGTCCGAAGCGCGTCCGCCGCGATGGCTTCGGCTCGCAGCGTCGTCTTGTGTCCCTTTCCACTGGCACCGCCGCCCTGAAGCGTCCAGGCAACTTCGACCTCGGCGCCCGGGGCCGCCTTTCCCGCGTCCATCCACGCCGGCAGCAGGGAATCCGGCTGCACGGACTGGCGGAACTCGCAGGAGGCGTGGGATCCGGCGCTGCCACTGCTCCAGGACCCGTCGGGGGCGCCGAAATTGACCCGGCCGACGCCACAGGCGTTCTCGCCCTCGGCCGGAAGCAGGAACAGGGCCTTGGGCGGCTCGCCCGGCCACTGGAACAGGTAGAGGTGCGCCGCAGCAATCAGGGCGATCACGGCCGGGTCAGGACTTGGGGGCCGTTCTCGGTAACGGCGATGGTGTGCTCCCAGTGGCTCGAGAGCTTTCCGTCGCGCGTCACCACGGTCCAGCCATCGGGCAAGGTGTCGACCTCGTGCGTACCGAGGTTGATCATCGGCTCGATGGCGAGGACCATCCCGGGCCGCATCCGGGGATTCGGCTGACCACGCGACCAGAGCGAGAGACCGTAGTTCGGCACTTGCGGCTCCTCGTGCAGCTTCTTGCCGATGCCGTGGCCGACGTAGTCGCGGACGATGCCGTAGCCGAACGGCGACACGTGCGCTTCGATGGCCGAGCCGATGTCGCTGATCCGGTTGCCGGGCACCATCGCGGCGATGCCCTT
>Ga0209474_10003671_pt1 | contig 13406 bp, 9 predicted proteins | sample GraSoiAngelo_145_FD_185902 | JGI IMG/M metagenome (GOLD analysis project Ga0209474, IMG submission 185902) | Grasslands soil microbial communities from the Angelo Coastal Reserve, California, USA - 14_1009_05_20cm (SPAdes) (version 2) | ecosystem: Environmental > Terrestrial > Soil > Grasslands ...
AGCACTTCGGAGACCTGCGCGCGGTGGACGGCGTGAGCCTGTCGATCCGCGACGGGGAGTTCCTCGTGCTGCTGGGTTCTTCCGGCTCGGGCAAGACGACTCTGCTCCGGATGATCGCCGGTCTCGAGCGACCCACGTCGGGGGAGATCCACATCGGCGACCAACGTGTGGATGGCGATGTGCCGCCCCGCGCGCGCGGCATCGCCATGGTGTTTCAGAGCTACGCCCTCTATCCCCACCGCACCGTATTCCAGAACATCGCCTTCCCGCTCGAGGCGGCCCGCGTGCCTCGTAAACAGATCGACGAGAAGGTACGGTGGGCGGCGGAGCTGTTCAGCATCTCCCGTTACCTCGATCGCTACCCGCGCCAGCTCTCGGGGGGCGAGCGCCAGCGCGTGGCCCTGTGCCGCGCGCTGGTGCGCGACCCCAAGGTGTTCCTGCTGGATGAGCCGCTCGCGAATCTCGACGCCAAGCTGCGCAACACGGCCCGTGACGACCTGAAGCGGTTCCAGCGCCAGATCCAGACGACGACCGTCTACGTCACCCACGATCAGGTGGAGGCGATGGGCCTGGGCGACCGCATCGTGGTCATGGAGCATGGTAAGGTGCGGCAGGTCGGGACTCCACAGGAGGTGTACGAAGACCCGGTCGACACGTTCGTAGCGACCTTCGTGGGGCAGCCGCCCATGAACCTGCTCGAGGGGCGCGACCCGTCTCTGCCGCCGCGCACGGTCGTGGGCTTTCGCCCCGAGCATTTCCTCCCCAAGAGCGTGTTTGGTCCGGCCGAGGATACGCGCACGTTTCGCTTCGCCGTGCGGCGCGTCGAGTATCTCGGGTCCGACCGCTACGTGTACGGCTCGGTGGTCGAGCCTGGTGCTCCCCCGTCCGACGTGACGGTGATCGCCAAGCTGCCGGCGACCATCGCCCTCTCCATCCCCGAGGGCGAAACACACGAGTTCGCCGTACCGCGACGGGCGCTGCGCTATTTCGACGCCGACACAGGATTGAAGCGGGCGCCATGACGCCGCACCGCACCATCGCCGACCGGGAAGACGTGCTGGGCGCGCTGATGCTCGCGCCGTCGCTCGGCTACGTGATCCTCCTGGTCGCCGTGCCGTTCGCGTTCGCGATTCTGCTCAGCTTCAGCGATGCGACCGCCGGGAGCCTGCACTTCGGCTGGGCCGGCCTCCGCAACTACGCCGCCATCCTCGGCGACCCGATCTTCCTGCGCGCGCTCAAGAACAGCGCGATCGTCACCGTCGGGTCGCAGGTGCTGGTCGTCGTGCTCGCGACGGCCGCGGCACAGGTGCTGCGCGCCACGTTCCGGGGCAAGCGGTTCGCGCGTTTCGTGCTGCTCCTGCCGTGGGCCGTGCCGGTGTCGCTCGCCGCGATCGCCTGGACGTGGATCTTCGATTCCACGTTCAGCGTGATCAACTGGACGCTCAAGGCGACGGGCCTCATGCACGGCTGGCTGTACTGGCTGGGCGACCCGACGCTCGCCCTGCTCGCCATCATCATCGTGCAGGCGTGGCGGATTTTTCCGTTCGCGACCGTGATCGTGCTCGCGGGACTGGCGTCGATCCCGCAGGAGATCGTCGAGGCGGCGATCGTGGACGGCGCCGGGTTCTGGCGGCGGCTGATCCAGGTGGAGCTGCCGCTGCTCATGCCGGTGGTCGCGGTCGCCGTGCTGTTCGGGGTCGTGTACACCGCGACCGACCTGGGCGTAGTCTACATCCTCACGGGCGGCGGGCCGGCCAACACGACGCACGTGCTCCCCACGCTCGCGTTCCAGCGCGGCATTTTGGGCGCCGACCTGGGCCAGGGCGCGGCGATAGCCGTGTTCCTGCTGCCGTTCCTGATCGTGGTGGCCGTGGCGATGCTGCGATTGGCGCGCCACACCGAAGTGGGGGCGCGGTGAAACGGGTGGCGCTGTACGTCGCGGCGCTCGCGTTCGTCGTCTTTGCCGGATTCCCGTTCTACTGGATGCTGATCACAGCGTTCAAGCAGAACCGCGACCTGTACGTGGGCGCGTCCGTCACCAGTCATGTCCCCTGGATCTTCAACGACCCGCCCACACTCGACCACGTGAAGCTGCTGCTCGGCCAGACCGACTTCCCTCGCTGGGTCCTGAACACGCTCGTTGTGGTCGCGGCGGTGGTCGTGATCACGGTGGCGGTGGCGGTGCCGGCGGGGTACAGCCTGGCGCGGCTGGTGGGCCGCTGGGGCGAGCGGCTGGGTATGGGGATCTTCTTCACGTACCTCATCCCGCCCACGCTGTTGTTCGTACCGTTCTCGCGGTTGATTTCGCTGCTCCACCTCCAGGACTCGCTGGGGGCGCTGATCCTCATCTATCCGACCATCACGATCCCGTTTTGCACTTGGCTCGTCATGGGGTTCCTCCGCTCGGTCCCGTGGGAGATCGAGGAGCAGGCGATGATCGACGGCCTCAGCCGGCTGGGGGTGATCCTGAAAGTGGCGCCGCGGCTGATCGTTCCGGGGATCTTGACGGTGATCGTGTTCACCTTCACGCTGGTGTTGCAGGAATTCGTGTACGCCCTGACTTTCATCAGCTCGGTGAACAAGATGACGGTGAGTCTGGGCGTCCCGATCGCGCTGGTGCGCGGGGACGTGTACCACTGGGGGGCGCTGATGGCGGCCGCGCTGTTCACCAGCATCCCCCTCGCCATCGTCTACAATGCGTTCATGGACCGCTTCATCCAGGGGTTCACGATGGGGGCGGTGAAGGGATAATCGAGACTGAGCGTGCGGGCTCTGGCGCGCCCGGGTGGAGGCGCGCGGTAGCCACTTTTTTACGCGAGGGGGTGTCATGCGAACGCGGATGGCATCGTTCTCTACGCTCGCCGTCACGGGCGTCTTGATTCTGGGAGGAGCACGGGCCGTCTCGGCTCAGCAGGTGGTCAAGCTGGCAGAAGGAGAGACGCTCACGATCAGCGGCTTCATTAGCGCCACGCTGTTCAACGACCGTGGGCTGTTCAGCTCGTTCGGACAGGGGCAGAACGCGGAGATTGCCGCTTGCCCAGTTCCGATACCGGGATGTACCGGACAGCCCGGCGCCAACCGGGGGATCTTCGACGGTGACGTCCGGAACACCCGCATCAACTTTACGTTCAATGCTCCGCCGGTGCTCGGGAAGTGGGCACCTCGAGCCACGATCGAGGCCGACTTCTTTGGCGCGTTCAACGGTGTGCCCCCGTTCGGCGACGAGCAGTCGCAATTCCGCATCCGTCACGCGTTCGTGGACCTCTCGAACGGCCGCACCACGCTCCGTATCGGGCAGTACTGGGCACCGCTGTTCGGCGAAACCGCCGCGTTCATTCCCGTTTCGGTGACGCACATCGCCTTTCCGGTGGGCCTAGGCGCGAGCATGATTGGCTGGCGGTTCCCAGGCGTCTTTCTGTTTCACGACCTGACGCCCACCAGCCCGCTCAAGCTCCAGCTCGAGGTCGCGGCCTTGAAGGGCTCGGGGGTTGCTGCCTCGCTCAGGGACACGACGAACGGCATCGGCAGCGGCGAGGCGTCGGGGTTGCCGCAGGTCGAGACACGGCTCAACGCAGCGAGACGATTCGCCAACGGCAGCTGGAACGGCTTCGTCGCGTATCACCTCGACTGGAAGGACGCGAACGGGACGGGCGTCCCAGGCTCCAACATCACGGACTGGGGCGTCGAGACGGGCCAGTACATCGCCATCAGCAGCTTCACGCTGCACGGCAGCTTCTACTACGGGAAGGGGCTGGGATCCCAGTTCGGGATGATCACGCAGTTTCAGCCGCAGATTCGCGGCTGGGGCGCCTGGGGCCAGGCAGGCTACGACTTCACCTCGCATTGGAGCGTGTGGGCCGACTACGGGATCGATCAGCCGGACTACGCGCGATTCAGGACCGAGACGGGGGGGACCCTTGCTCGTCAGCTGAACCACGTTGGCTCGGCGCTGCTGCGGTTCCGCGCCGGGCGCTATGCCGCCGGCCTGGAGTATTTCCGGAGCGTGACCCGGTGGAGCACGGGCGTCACGAGCGCTGACCAGTACTCCCTCAGCGTGCTGTACACGCTCTGAGGAGACCGGACTCGCAGCGGAGCGAACCGTGCTCCGCTGCGAGCACTGGTAGCGGTATGGACATCGCCTGGCGTCCGACCGAGCGGTATCGCGCCCGCAGCCGGCTGCGCCGCTTCGCCGAGGAATACGGCCACGGCGACTTCGCGTCGCTGTACCGCTGGTCGGTCGAAGACCTCGATGGCTTCTGGCGCGCCGTCGACCGCGACCTCGGGCTCGTGTGGCGGTCGCCCTACGAGCGCGTCCTCGACTCGTCGCGCGGCATCCCCTGGACCACGTGGTGGATCGGGGGTCGCATGAATTACGTCGCCACAGCGCTGCGCCACGATCCGTCACGGACGGCGCTCGTGTTCGAGGGTGAAGAGGGCACGACGCGGCGACTCACCTACGGGGAGCTCGCGGCAGCGGTACGCCGCTTCGCTGCCGGTCTGCGCGCGCTCGGCGTTCGTCCCGGAGACCGCGTGGGCATCTTCCTCCCCATGATCCCCGAATGCGCGATCGCGACGCTCGCCGTCTCGGCGATCGGCGCGGTCTACACGCCGATCTTTTCGGGATACGCCGCGGAGGCGATCGCGGGCCGGTTGCGCGACTGCGAGGCCAGCGTGCTGATCACCGCCGACGGGTTCCACCGGCGCGGCCAGGTGGTGCAGATGAAGCAGACGGCCGACGCCGCCGCCGACCGAGCGGGCATCCGCACGGTGATCGTCGCCAGGCGGCTCGGCTGCGAGGTGCGCATGCACGCGCGCGACCGGTGGTGGGATGACGTCGTGGCGGGCGGAAGCGGCGCCGACGACACGCTCGCCGATGTGTCCGCCGAAGATCCCTACATGATCATCTACACGTCCGGCACCACGGGCCGGCCCAAGGGCGCCGTGCACGTCCACGGCGGCTTTCCCGTGAAGGCGGCGCAGGATCTGGCGCACTGCTTCGACCTGCAGCCAGGCGATCTCATGTGGTGGTTCACCGATCTCGGCTGGATGATGGGGCCCTGGCTCATCGCCGGCGGGCTGATCCTGGGCGCGTCCATCCTGCTGTACGACGGCGCACCCGATTTCCCGGACCCCGGTCGCGTCTGGTCGATCGTGGAGCGACACCGCGTCACTCACCTTGGGATCTCGCCCACGGCGATCCGCGGGCTGATGCGCGCCGGGGAGGAGCCGGTGCGCGCGCACGACCGCTCGTCGCTCGTCGTGCTGGGCTCCACCGGCGAGCCGTGGAATCCCGAGCCGTGGTGGTGGTATTTCGGCGTCGCGGGCGAGGGCCGCGCGCCGCTCGTGAATTACTCCGGCGGGACCGAGGTCTCGGGCGGCCTGCTCGGCTGCACGACCTGGACGCCGATCAAGCCGACCTCGTTCTCCGGCCCCGTGCCCGGCATCGCCGTGGATGTGGTCGACGAGCGTGGTCATTCGGTGCGCGGCGCCGTGGGCGAGCTCATCGTGCGAAAGCCGTGGCCGGGCATGACGCGAGGATTCTGGCGCGCCCCGGAGCACTACCTGGCGAGCTACTGGCGACGCTTCCCCGACATCTGGGTCCACGGCGACTGGGCGCGGACCGACGGTGACGGCTTCTGGTACATCGACGGGCGCAGTGACGACACGCTGAAGGTGGCGGGGAAACGCGTCGGCCCCGCAGAGGTCGAGTCGGCGGCCACGGGACACCCGGCCGTGCTCGAGGCCGCGGCGATCGGCGTCCCGCACGAGATCAAAGGCGAGGCGGTGATCGTGTTCGCCGTGCTGCGCCCCGGCTGCGAGGCATCCGACGCGCTGGAGCGCGCAATCGCGGACAAGGTCATGGAGCTGCTCGGCCGGCCCCTGCGCCCGGACGCCGTTCGCTTCGTGGCCGAGCTGCCGAAGACGCGCAACGCCAAGGTCCTGCGCCGCGTGATCCGGGGCGCGTACCTCGGCAAAGCGGATCTCGGGGATTTGTCCGCGCTCGAGAACCCCGCCGCCGTGGAACTGATCAGGGAGCTCGTTGCCGCGAAGGCGTCCTGAGGGGAGACCCGCACATGGTCGACACGTCCGCTGTGAAACGCCCGCGCGAGCCCGCGGCGATCCGGCTCGGTCTCGCGATCTCGGACTGGACCGAGCGCTGGTTCCCGGACGCGTTCGTCTTCGCCCTCATCGGAATCGTGATCGTGTTCGTCGCGGGAGTCGTCCTGGGGCGGAGCCCCGCGCAGATGACGCGCTACTTTGGAGGCGGCTTCTGGTCGCTCATCCCCTTCACGATGCAGATGGCGCTCATCGTCATCTTCGGCTACGTCGTGGCGTCTTCACCCCCGGTCTATCGTCTCGTGCAGTGGCTCGCCACGATCCCGAAGACACCCCGCACCGCGGTCGCGTGGATCGCCTTGTTTGCAACCGTCTCGTCGCTCCTGTCGTGGGGGTTCAGCCTCGTGTTCAGCGGCCTGCTGGTCCGTGAGGTGGTGCGGCGCGTGCCGCAGACCGACTACCGTGCCGCGGGCGCCGCCGGTTACCTCGGCCTGGGCAGCGTCTGGGCGCTGGGCCTCTCGTCGTCCGCGGCGCTGCTCATGGCGACCCAAGGCTCGATCCCCGCATCCCTGCTGCCGATCTCCGGCGTGCTGCCGTTGTCGCGGACAATTTTCCTGTGGCAGAGCATCGTCACGGCGGTCGTCCTCATGGCGGTGTCCGTGCTCGTCGCCTATATGACGGCGCCGGACGGGCGGACCTCGCGCACCGCGGAGAGCTACGGGATCCGCCCCGAGCCTCTGGAGATCCGCACCCCCGAGCGGCAGCGCCCCGGCGAATGGCTGGAATACAGCCCGCTGTTGACGATTCTGATCGTGATCGCGGGGGTCGCGTACCTCGTGCAGCTGTTCGCCTCCAAGGGCGGCGGGGTCGCCGCGGGAATCGCGCAGGCGCTCGACCTGAACACGTACAACTTCATCTTTTTGCTCGCGGGCCTACTGCTGCACTGGCGACCGCGGCGGTTCCTCGAGGCGGTCACGCGATCCGTCCCCGCCACGGCGGGCGTGCTCATTCAGTTCCCGTTTTATGCGGGGATCTTCGGCATGATCACGGGCACCGCGTCCGACCCGTCGCCGATCTCACCGTGGCTCGCGGGGCTGTTCGTGCGCGTCTCGGACACGAACAGCTATCCGATCCTCGTGTCCATCTACTCGGCCGTGCTCGGCCTGTTCGTGCCCTCGGGCGGAAGCAAATGGGTCATCGAAGCGCCCTATCTGCTGCAGGCCGCGAGCGCGCTCCACGTGAACCTCGGGTGGGTGGTGCAGATGTACAACGCCGCGGAGGCGCTCCCTAACCTCGTCAACCCGTTCTGGATGCTGCCGCTCCTCGGGCTCCTGGGCGTGCGCGCACGCGACCTTGTCGGCTACGCGGCGGTGCAGCTACTCGTGCATCTGCCGGTGGTCCTGTTTCTGATGTGGCTGTTCGCGAAGACCCTGCCCTACGTCGCGCCCGCGCTGCCGCCGTGACGCCTTGCGACGGCGATGGCACGACGCGACTTTGTCCACACGGAGGAAGATCCATGACCAACCGGAAGCGAATCGATCGACGCGAGTTCGTAACGACGACCGGCGCGGCCATTGCCGCCAGCGCGCTCGGGCCCACCATCCGGGTCAACCGCCCCCAGAAGACGCTCAAGATCCTGCAGTGGAGTCATTTCGTCCCCACCTACGACGTCTGGTTCGACAAGTACGCGAAGGATTGGGGGACGGCCAAGGGGGTCGACGTGACGGTCGATCACATCTCCCTCGCCGACCTGGGGACGCGCGCCAACGCCGAGGTCGCCGCGCAGCAGGGCCACGACCTGTTCCAGTTCCTCTCGCCTCCCGGGGCCTTCGAGGAGCAGGTGCTCGACATGGGAGACCTGGTGCAGGAGGCCGAGCGCCAACACGGCCCGCTGCTCGACCTGTGCAAGCGCAGCACCTACAACCCGGTGACGCGCAAGTGGTTCGGCTTCAGCGACAACTACGTCCCCGATCCCGGCGACTACCTGAAGAGCGTGTGGACCGAGATCGGCATGCCCAACGGCCCCGTCACGTGGGAGGATCTGGTCAAGGCTGCGCCGCTCATCAAGAGCAAGCATCCGGAGATCCAAATTCCGATCGGGATCGGGATGTCGCAGGAGCTCGACACCAACATGGCCACCCGAGCCATGCTGTGGTCATTCGGTGGCTCGATCCAGGACGCCAACGAGAACGTGGTGCTGAAATCGGATCAGGCGCTCGCGGCGCTGGAGTTCGGCCTGCGGCTCTTCAAGGCGGGCATGAACCCGGCGGTGTTGAGCTGGAACGCCGCCTCGAACAACCAGGCGCTCAACGCCAAGCAGACCGCCTACATCCTCAACTCGATATCCGCCTATCGCACGGCGCAGGACAACAAGCTCCCCGTGGCCGACGACATCTTCTTCGTGCCCGCGCTCAAGGGGCCCCAGGGCACGGGGTGGGCGAGCGAGCACGTGATGGGGATCTATGTCATCTGGAAGTTCGCGCAGAGCCCCGACCTGGCGCAGCGGTTTCTCATCGATCTCATCGCCCATTACCGCGACGCTGTGCTCGGGAGCAAGCTGTACAACTTCCCGTCGTACACGGGCTCGGTGGCTGACCCCGGCGTGCCGCTCGCCCAGAAGCCCGCCTCGGGCGGCAAGTGGCTCGAGCAGGTGACCGCGAGCGATCCGTTCGGCTCGAACCCGCCATCCAAGCTCAAGCCGATCAGCACGGCGCTCCAGTGGGCCACGAACATCGGCCATCCCGGACCCGCCAACCCGGCGGAAAGCGAGATCTTCGACACGTTCGTCCTGCCCACCATGTTCGCCAACGCGGCCACGGGGCGGATGAGCGCCAAGCAGGCGCTGGAGGAGGCGCACCAGCAGGCGAAGAAGATCTTCGAAAAGTGGCGCGGCAAGGGCCTCGTGGCCGGAGGCTCGCGGGACATCTAGGCATGACGGCGGCGGCCATTCCGTCCGACCGCGCCACGCCGCGCGTGGCGATCCTCCCGTGGTACGTCGCCGCGACGCTCGTCGCGGCGACGAGCGCGAAGGTCGGCATCATCTGGGACATTTCGTGGCACCGCTCCATCGGGCGTGACACGTTCTGGACACCCGCGCACATGGCGATTTACCTGGGCGGCGTGCTCGCCGGCACGGCTTGCGGCTGGCTCGCGTTGCGCACCACGTTCGCGGCAAGCGGGCAGGATCGCGACGCGAGCGTCCGGTTCTGGGGCTTCCGCGCGCCGCTGGGCGCGTGGGTGTGCGTGTGGGGCGCGCTGGCGATGATCACGTCGGGCCCGTTCGACAACTGGTGGCACAACGCCTACGGCCTGGACGTGAAGGTGCTGTCGCCGCCGCACGTGATTCTGGCGCTCGGACTGTGGGCGATCCAGCTCGGCGCTCTGTTTCTCGTGCTCTCCCTGCAGAACCGCACGGTCGCGACGCCGCGCCTGTACGGTGTCCTCGCCGCGTACATGATCGCCATCCTACTCCAGAATGTCGCCACGATCGGGATCGAGCAGATCGGGTTCGCCAACCTCGCCCACAACGCGCTCTACTACCTGGTGGCGGCGGGCGCCGTGCCGCTGCTGCTCGTCGCCGCAGGTCGAGGCGTCCGGCTGCGCTGGTCCGCCACCGTCGCAGCCGCCGCCTACATGGCCTTCTCGCTCGTGATGATCTGGGTGTTGCAGCTGTTTCCCGCGACACCGAAGCTGGCTCCGGTGTTCAACCCGGTGCGTCACATGGTGCCGCCGCCGTTTCCGCTGCTGCTCGTGCCGGTCGGCCTCGCGATCGATCTCGTGATGCAGCGCGTGGGCCCGGAGCGCGACTGGCGGTTGTCGGCTCTCCTGGGCGCCGCCTTCGTCGCCGTGTTCTTCGTCACCCAGTGGTTCTTTGCCGAATTTCTGCTCACCCCCTACGCCCGCAATTTCCTCTTCGGCGTCGACCAGTGGGACTATTCGAGCCGCGTCGGCCCGTGGCGATATCGCTTTTGGCGCATCGACACAAACCCCGTGACTCCCCGCTCGCTGCTCCTCGCCGCGCTCGTCGCCGTCGTCTCCGCCCGCGTCGGGCTGTGGTGGGGCAACTGGATGGCGCGGCTGCGCCGATGAAGTCACCCGCGCCCCGCCTCGCGGCGCTCGCGGGAATCGTTCTGGTCGCTTCGGGGCACGTCGGCAGCCCCGACACGTATTTCGAGGGCGCCGCCGGCCCCTACCCGGTTCGCGTGATCGTGCGGAGCCCCGGCGTCGTTCCGGGGCTCGCTCAAATCACGGTCCGCCTGCTTGCCGCGCACACCGTTCGGCGCGTGCTCGTCCTACCGGTCTACTGGGACCCGCGCACCGCCGCACCCCCGCCACCCGACGTCGCCGACCCGGTGCCGGGCGATGCGACCCTCTACAGCGCGGCGCTGTGGCTCATGACAGGCGGCTCCTACAGCGTGCAGGTAACCGTCGAGGGCGAGGCGGGAGCCGGCACGACGCTGGTCCCCGTCATGGCCGTCGCCACGCAGCGCCTCGAGCTCGCGACGCCGCTCGGCGTGGCGCTGCTCGGGCTAGGGGCCTTCCTGGTTCTGGGAGCGCTCAGCCTGGTCGGCGCGGCCGTGAGGGAAAGCGGGCTCGAGCCCGGTGCGACCCCCGACCGGCGGCGCACCCGGCGCGCGCGCATCGCAATGGGCGTGAGCACCGCGGTCGTCGCGGGCGCGCTGCTTGGCGGCCGGGCCTGGTGGAACGCCGTGGACGCCGCGTATCGGTCGGGGTTGTATCGGCCACCCGACGCGACGGCGACGGTGCGGATGCAGGGCGAGGGACGCGTGCTGCGGGTCGCCATCGACGACACGTCGTGGACCAGTTCACGGCGCCAATGGACGCCGCTCGTGCCCGATCACGGGCATCTCATGCACCTCTTCCTGGTGCGCGACTCGAGCCTCGACGGGTTCGCGCATCTGCATCCGCTTCCCCTCGATTCCACGACGTTCGAGGCGGCCCTGCCGCCGCTCGCGGCGGGCCGCTACCGCGTCTACGCCGACATCGTGCACGAGAGCGGCTTCGCGCAGACGCTGGTGGCGAGCGTCGAGCTCGGCACGCCCGCGAGCACGTGGCGACTGTCCGATCCCGATGATGCCTGGACGTCGGGAACCGGGAAAGGGGAAACGAGAAACGTCTCGGACTTGGCCGACGGCTCGGCGATGGTGTGGGAGCGCGGCGACGCGCCCTTAGTGGTCGACCGGGACGCCCCGCTGCGTTTCGCCGTGCGCACCGCCGACGGCAAGCCAGCCGTGCTCGAGCCGTACATGGGCATGGCGGGTCATGCGATGATCGCGCGCCAGGATGGCGAAGTGTTCGTCCATCTCCACCCCGCCGGCACGATCTCGTTGGCGGCGCTCGAGACCTTCGTGTTGCGACAGCCGGGGGATACGGTCCGCGGAGCGTTGGGGAAGCGGCTGAGGGCGATGCAGACGGGAATGAGGGAACCGGGCGCGGTCGGGTCGGGCGTCGTCTCCTTCCCCTACGCTTTCCCCAAACCGGGGCAGTATCGGATCTGGGTCCAAGTCAAGCGCGCGGGCCGCATCCTCACGGGCGCGTTCAGCACGGAGGTGGACGCCGCGCCGCCCCCCGCTCCCTGATCCGACTCGCGACCGCGCGGCACGTGTGTTGCAGCACCGCCCGATTGACAAGCACACGCTCCCACCTGAGTTTGACTCGAGCGGGCTGTGACGACGAACGTCATGCGGACACTGCGCAATCAAATCGGCGGCGACTGGGTCGACTCCTCGGCTAGCGACTGCCTCGAAGTCACGAACCCCGCCACCGCGGAGCCGCTCGCTCGGGTACCGCTTTCGACCCGCCGTGACGTCGATCAAGCGGTCGCGGCAGCCCGGGCGGCGTTCCCCGCCTGGCGTGCCGTGCCCCCCGTGGTACGCGCGCGTCACCTGTTCCAGCTCAAGCAGGTCCTCGAGCAGCACTTCGACGACATCGCGGCCACCATCACGCGCGAGAACGGCAAGACACTCGACGAAGCTCGGGGCTCCGTGCGGCGCGGCATAGAGAACGTGGAACACGCGTGCGGCATCCCCACCCTGATGATGGGGCGGGCGCTCGAAGACATCGCCCCCGGGATCGATTGCGAATACGTGCGTCAGCCGCTCGGCGTGTTCGCCGCGGTCACGCCCTTCAACTTTCCGGCGATGGTCCCGATGTGGTTCCTGCCCTACGCCATCGCCACCGGTAACACGTTCATCTTGAAGCCGAGCGAGCAGGTGCCGCTCACCGCGACACGCCTCGCGGAGCTGGCGCAGGAGGCCGGCCTGCCGCCGGGCGTCCTCAACGTGGTGCACGGGGGGAAGGAAGCGGTGGACGCGCTGCTCGCGCACCCCGATGTGGCCGGGATCTCGTTCGTGGGCTCTTCGGCCGTCGCCCGGCACGTCTACGAGGAGGCGGCGAAGCACGGCAAGCGCGTCCAGGCCCTCGGCGGCGCGAAGAACCACGTCGTCGTGCTGCCCGACGCGGACCTCGACCGGGCCGTGACCAGCGTGAGCGAGTCGCTGTTCGGCTGCGCGGGCCAGCGCTGTCTGGCGGGGAGCGTGGTGGTCACGACGGGCAACGCGTACGCCCCATTCCGCGATCGGCTGCTCGGGGCGGCGAAGAACCTGCGGGTCGGATACGGTTTGGATGCCGGAGTGACCATGGGCCCGGTCGTTTCGGGACGGCACAAGGAGCGGGTGCTCTCCTACGTCGAAGCGGGCCGACACGACGGCGCCGAGCTGCTGCTCGACGGGCGCGCCACCCGGGTGGAGCGGTATCCGCGGGGCCACTTCGTCGGCCCGACCGTATTCGATGGCGTGCGGCCGGAGATGACCATCGGGCGGGAGGAAATCTTCGGACCCGTGGCGAGCGTCACGCGCGTAGCCGACCTGGACGAAGCGATCGACGTAATCCAACGGTCGAGCTACGGAAACGCGACGTCGATCTTCACCACGTCGGGCAGGGCGGCGCGCGAGTTCCGCTACCGAGTGGGGGTGAGCATGATCGGGGTAAACCTCGGCATCGCGGCGCCCATGGCGTTCTTTCCGTTCGGAGGCGCGAAAGGGTCGTTCTTCGGCGACTTGAAGGCGCACGGCCAGGACGCGATCGAGTTTTACACCGACAAGAGGGTGGTGATGTCGCGCTGGTGAGCCGCTAGGGAACCTCTGCACAACCCGGTGCGTGGCGCTGGGGGTCGGGGCTAGGGGCGCCTACACGCGCGGGCACTCCGAAACACGCCGTGGCGCCCTCGCGTGTAAAGCGCCCTCCGCCCCGACCCCCAGCGCCACGATCACTTGTGCAGACGTTCCCTAGCGCACCGCCAGCGGCGCTGGGTGACGCACGCGGCCGTC
>Ga0209474_10003673_pt1 | contig 13406 bp, 8 predicted proteins | sample GraSoiAngelo_145_FD_185902 | JGI IMG/M metagenome (GOLD analysis project Ga0209474, IMG submission 185902) | Grasslands soil microbial communities from the Angelo Coastal Reserve, California, USA - 14_1009_05_20cm (SPAdes) (version 2) | ecosystem: Environmental > Terrestrial > Soil > Grasslands ...
GGTGGTGCGCGTAGTACGCGTGCAGCATCATTCCGATCGTCAGGAACAGCGCGAACTGCGCGAAGACGACGAAACCCGAGACGATGAGCGCGATCTGGCTCTCGCGCTGGTTGCGGCACGTGAGGAGCCGCTGGACGAGCAGCTGATCGGTGCCGTGCGAGGCCATCGTGAGAAAACAGCCGCCGATGAGTCCGGCCCAGAACGTAAACGGCACCGTGAGATCCCACGACCACGAGATCGCCTGCAGCTTGCCGGCCGCGCGGGCGTCGTCGACGACCGCGGCCCAGCCGCCGGGCACGAGCTGCACCAGCATGTACGCGGCCAGCAGCGAGCCGCCGACGTAGATGACGAGCTGCACGAGATCGGTCCAGATGACGGCGGCGATGCCGCCTTCGTACGTGTAGACGAGCGTCAGCAGGCCGACGATGACGATCGACCAGAGCCAGAGGTGCGGGAGGCCGGGCATGCTCGCGCCGAGTACCGCGGCGAGGACGAGCGACGCCGCGAACACGCGCACGCCCTCGGCGAGCGCGCGCATCACGAGGAAGAGCGACGCGGTGAAGTGCTTCGCCTGCGGGCCGAACCGCTGGTTCAGCAGCTCGTACGCCGTCAGCATCCCGCCCTGAAAGTACGCCGGGATGAACAGCCAGCTGATGGCGAAGCGCGCGACGATGTAGCCGGCGACGACCTGCAGATAGGTGAAGCTGCCGCCGAGCTCCGGGCGCGGGTAGACGGTGTAGGCGAGCGCCGGCACGCCGATCAGCGTGAGCGTGCTCGTCTCGGTGGCGACGATGGACAGGCTGATGACGAGCCACGGCGTCCGCCGCGATCCGACGAAGTAGTCCTTGACCGAGCGGTGCGATTTCCTGAAGCGGCTGCCGAACCAGGTGATGCCGACAAGATAGGCGGCGAGCACCGCGTAGTCGACGGCAGAGAAGCCCACTTACGAGGAATGCCGCGCAGCAGGCACGGCGATCGAAGTGCGCACGGCTGCGCGGACCATGAAAGGCAGCGGAGCGTAGCATAGAATCGATCGAGCATGCACGTTCTCGGCATCGATGCGGGCGGCACCAAGACGATGTGTCTGCTCGCGGACGAACACGGCGCGATCGTCTCGGAGGCGCGCGGGCCCGGCGCGAATCTGCACGCGGCGGGCGAGCTCGCCGTCGAGAAGGCGCTCCACGACGTGATGGAGCGCGCGATCGGCGATCGCGCGATCGTGCCCGCCGCGATCTGCCTCGGCATCGCCGGCGTCGACCGCGACGACGAGGCGCAGGTCGTGCGCGCGATGATGCGGCGCATCGGCTACAAGTCGCGGATCCTCGTCGTCAACGACGCGCTCATCGCGCTCGTGGCCGGCGCGGGCGACAACCCGGGTATCGTGGTCATCGCCGGGACGGGATCGATCGTGTACGGCCGGAGCGCGGCCGGCGAGGCGGCGCGCGCCGGCGGCTGGGGCCACATGATCGGCGACGAAGGCAGCGGCTACTGGATCGGGCGCGAAGCGCTCGCGGCGGTGATGCGCGCCGCCGACGGCCGCGGGCCCGAGAGCGCGCTGACCGCGCAGATCCTCGCGCACTTCAAGGTCGACGACGTGTCGCGGCTGCCGCGGATCGTGTACGACCGCGCGCACCCGCGCATGAGCGTCGCGGCGCTCGGGCCGATCGTGCAGCGCGCAGCGGAGCAGGGGGACGCGGTAGCGATGCGCGTGCTCGAGCGCGCCGCCGACGAGCTCGTGCTCGGCGCGCGGTCGGTGACGACGCGCCTCGAGATGCGCGGCGATGCGTTCGTCTTCCATCTGGCCGGCGGCGCCTTCCGCGTCGTGCCGTGGCTCGCGCACGAATTGACGCGGCGGCTCGTGGAAGTCGCGCCGCGGTCGACGGTCCAGATGCTCGACGCCGAGCCGGCGGTCGGCGCCGTGTGGCTGGCGCTGGCCGAGGCGCGCGGCCGCGCAGTGGTGCCTCAGTACAAAGCCGTCATGGCTGACGAAACACAAAGCCGTCATGGCTGACGAAACACAAAGCCGTCATGGCTGATGGCTGATGGCTCATGGCTGGCCTTTGCGCCATCAGCCATCAGCCATCAGCCATCAGCCATCAGCCATCAGCCATCAGCCATCAGCCATGATGCGCGTCAGAGTCTTTGACACCGCCAGCCGTCTGGCCCGCGCCGCGGCGCGCGACGTGGCGCGCGCGCTGCGCGCGAACCCGCGCCTCGTCCTCGGCCTGCCGACCGGCCGCACGCCGATTCCGCTGTATGACGAGATCGTGCGCCTGCACGGCGCCGGCCGCGCGAGTTTTCGCCGCGCCACGACCTTCAACCTCGACGAGTTCCTCGGCCTCGATGGTCGCGATCCGCGCAGCTATCGCGCCTTCATGCAGCGGCATCTGTTCGACCACGTCGATCTCACGGCGCGGCGGATCCATTTTCTGAACGGCACCGTGCGAGACGTCGCGGCCGAGTGCGAGCGCTACGAGCGCGCGATTCGCCGCGCGGGCGGGATCGATCTGCAGCTCCTCGGCCTCGGCACCAACGGCCACATCGGCTTCAACGAGCCGGCGCGCGCGCTGGCCGCGCGGACCCATTGCGCGCGCCTGCGCCCGGCGACGCGGCGCGCCAACGCGGCGCTCTTCGGCAACCGCCTGCGCGCCGTGCCGCATCATGCGCTGTCGATGGGGATGGCGACGATTCTTCAGGCCGACCGCGTCGTGCTCATCGCCACCGGCGCGTCGAAGCGCGCCTGCGTCGAGCGGATGATCGCGGGGCCGGTGACGACGCGGGTTCCGGCCTCGTTCCTGCAGCTGCACCGGAATACGGAAGTCTGGCTGGATCGCCTTGCGGCCAGCCAGCTGTAATTAAGAATTTAAAGAATTCAGAATGAAGAATGCGTGACGACGAATTCTTAATTCTCAATTCCAAATTCTTAATTGCGTCTATCCGACTTTTAGCAACTCCCTCAGCCGCGCCTCGACATCCTCGCCGATCGCGTCGCGGACGAAGTCGTGCGCGCGCCGCAGCCGCGTCAGCGCCTGCGCATGCGTAAGGCCCCCCTTCTGCATCACGATCGCCGCCTTCACGTTCCAGTGCGCCTTGCGCAGCAGCGCATCCGCCGCGTCGTAATCGAGGCCGGTGACGATGCTGATGATCCGGCGCGCGCGATCCTTCAGCTTCTCCGATCCCATCTGCACGTCGACCATGAGGTTGCCGTAGGTCTTGCCGATGCGGATCATCGCCGCCGTCGTCAGCATGTTCAGCACCATCTTGGTCGCCGTGCCGGCCTTGAGGCGCGTCGAGCCGGCGATCACTTCCGGACCGACGGCGGGCGCGATCGTGAGATCGACGAAGGTCTGCAGCTCGGTCCGCGGATCGCACGTGACGAAGATGATCTTCGAGCCGGCGCGCCGCGCGCGCGTCAGCGCGCCGCGGACGAACTGCGTCATCCCCGACGCCGACACGCCGATGACGACGTCCTTCTTCGTCGGGCGCAGCCGGTTGATCGATCGCATGCCTTCTTCGTAGTTGTCCTCGACCCCCTCGCGCGCGCGCAGAACGGCGCCTTTGCCGCCGGCCATGACCGCCTGCACCAGGTCCGGGGCATCTCCGCCGACTCGAGCACGCCCAGCCGTCCGCTCGTCCCGGCGCCGACGAAGACGATCCGGCCGTTCTTTCGAAGCGCCTGCGTGATGATCTCCACGCCGACGGCGATGCGATCCTTCTCGCGCTGCACCGCCGCGATCATCTTGCGGTCTTCGTTGAGCATGCCTTCGACGATGTCGGCGGGGGCGAGCTTGTCGATGGCGAGCGTGGCAGGGTTGATCTGTTCGGTCGGTAGCGACTGCCACTTCGAACGCACAGCCATGCGTCAAAACCTCAGCAGCAAACGGCGGATACTATCATAGCCGCGATGCAGGCCCGCGAGCGCGGACGCGAATGATCGACGCCTTCCTGGATCATCTGCGCGTCGAACGCCGCCTGGCCGATCACACGCTCGAAAGCTACGCGCGCGACCTGACCGCGCTCGGCCGCTACGCCGCCGCCGCCGGCCGCGACATCGACGCGCTCGATCGCGCGGCGCTCGAGGCGTTCGTTCGCGAACAGCGCACCAACGGGCTGTCGCCGCGATCGGTGGCGCGCCGCGTGGCCGCCGTGCGCGGCTTCTACCGGTTCCTCGTGCTCGATCGCCGCATCCGCAGCAGCCCGGCCGACGATCTGCGCCCGCCGCGCGCCTGGCCCGCGCTGCCGAAATTCCTCTCGCTCGAGGACGTGGATCGCCTCCTGGAGCAGCCGGACACTTCGACCGTCCTCGGCCTGCGCGACCGCGCGATGATCGAGCTGCTGTACGCGACCGGCCTGCGCGTCTCGGAGCTCGTCGGCGTGCGGCTCGCCGATCTCCGCCTCGCGGAGCACTACCTGACCTGCGTCGGCAAAGGACGCAAGGAGCGGCTCGTGCCGATCGGCGAGCAGGCGGCCGACTGGATCCGCCGCTATCAGGCGACCGCGCGGCGCGAGCTGCTGAGAGGCCGCGCGTCGCCGCGGCTCTTCGTCAACGCGCGCGGCGGCGCGCTCAGCCGCGTCGGCTTCTGGAAGATCCTGAAGCGCCACGCGCGCACCGCGCGGCTGCCGCGCACGATCAGCCCGCACATGCTGCGCCACTCGTTCGCGACGCACCTGCTCGAGCGCGGCGCCGACCTCCGCGCGATTCAGCTGATGCTCGGCCACGCCGATCTCTCGACCACGCAGATTTACACGCACGTGCTCGAGGCGCGCCTGCGCGCGGTCTACGATCGTTTCCACCCCCGCGCCTGATCTGCTAGACTTAACCGTTTCCCACGGGAACTAACCCCGCTTACGTGCGTCCGGCGCCGCCGGACCGAAGGAGCAGGAACGGCATGAGCCGTAAGGGACGGCACCTCTTCACCTCGGAGTCGGTCACCGAGGGACACCCCGACAAGATCGCCGATCAGATTTCCGATTCGATACTCGACGCCATCCTCGCGCAGGATCCGGTGAGCCGCGTCGCGTGCGAGACGCTCGTCACCACCGGCCTCGCCGTCGTCGCCGGCGAGATCACGACGAGCGCCTACGTCGATTTCCAGGACGTCGTCCGCGGCACGATCAACGAGATCGGCTACAACCGCGGCAAGTTCGGCTTCGACGCCGAGACGTGCGCCGTCCTCTCGTCGATTCACAGCCAGTCGCCCGACATCGCGATGGGCGTCGACACCGGCGGCGCGGGCGATCAGGGGCTGATGTTCGGCTTCGCCTGCACCGAGACCGAGGAGCTGATGCCGCTGCCGATTCAACTGGCGCACAAGCTCGTCAAGGGGCTCTCGTGCGCGCGGCGCGACGGCGTCCTCGAATACCTCCGGCCCGACGGCAAATCCCAGGTCACGATCGAATACGACGGCACGCGTCCCATCCGCGTGGACGCCGTCGTCGTCTCCAGCCAGCACAGCCCGCTCGTCACGCAGCAGACGATGAAAGAAGACATCGTCGAGAAGATCATCAACCGCGTGGTCCCGGCGGAGCTGATGGACAAGAACACCAAGGTGTACGTGAACCCGACCGGACGCTTCGTCGTCGGCGGCCCGCACGGGGACGCGGGCGTCACCGGACGGAAGATCATCGTCGACACCTACGGCGGCGCCGCGCCGCACGGCGGCGGCGCGTTCTCCGGCAAGGATCCGACGAAGGTCGATCGGTCGGCGTGCTACATGGCGCGCTACATCGCGAAGAACGTCGTCGCGGCGGGCATCGCCGAGCGCGCGCTCGTGCAGCTCGCCTATGCCATCGGCGTCGCCGATCCGGTGTCGGTGATGGTGTACACCGAGGGCACCGGACGCATTCCCGAGGAGCGGATCACGGAGCTCGTGCGCGAGCACTTCAAGCTCACGCCGCGCGGAATCATGGAGGACCTCGATCTGCGCCGGCCGATCTACAAAAAGACGGCGGCGTTCGGCCATTTCGGCCGCACCGAGCCCGAATTCACCTGGGAGCGCACGGACAAGGCGGCGGTGCTCCGCTCGCGCGCGGGGGTGTAGCGCGCGTCCGTGAAGAAGCTGTTGCTCGCGACGGCGGCCGTTGTGGCCGCCGTCGCTGTTTTGGTCGCGACCACCGCGCCGCCGCGTCGTCTCGCGCTCGCGCCGCCAACCGACGGCACCCTCCCCGGCATTCTTCACGTCCACACGAACCGTTCCGACGGCCTCAGCAGCCCCGACGAGATCGCCGCGGCCGCGGCGCGCGCCGGCCTGAAGTTCGTCGTCTTCACCGATCACGGCAACGCGACGCGCCGTCCGGATCCGCCGCAGTACCGAGCGGGCGTGCTCTGCTTCGACGGCGTCGAGGTCAGCACGAGCGCCGGGCACTACGTCGCGATCGACATGCCGGCGTCGCCGTATCCGCTCGCCGGCGAGGCGCGCGACGTCGTCGAAGACGTGCGGCGGCTGGGAGGCTTCGGCATCGCCGCGCACCCCGATTCGCCGAAGCTGGAGCTGAAGTGGCGCGAGTGGACGGCGCCGATCGACGGCATCGAGCTGCTGAACCCGGATACCGCGTGGCGGCAGTGGGTGGAGCAGGCGGGCGCGCCGGGGACGCGGTGGGCCGCGCGCCGGAAGCTCGCGCTCGCCGTCGTCGATTATGGGTTCCGCCCGGCTGAGGTGATGGCGAGCCTCATTCAGCCGACGGGGGTCCTCTACAATTGGGAGGCGCTCTCACGCCGGCGCCGCGTCGTGACGCTCGCGGGCGCGGACGCGCACGCGAAGCTCGCGCCGCGCAGCGCCGATCCCGGCGACAGCCGCCTCGCGCTGCCGTTTCCCGGCTATGAACCGTCGTTCCGCGTGCTGTCGGTCCACGTCCGGCCCGATGGGCCGCTGACGGGAACGAACGCCGCGGCCGACGCGCCGCTCGTGATGCGCGCGATCCGCGCGGGCCATCTCTACACGGCGGTCGACGCCGTCGCGACGCCGGCGTCGTTCGAGTTCACCGCGGTCAACGATCGCGGGACGGTTCACGAGGGCGATGACATCGGCGCCGGCGCGCCGATCACGCTGCGCGTGCGCAGCAACGCGCCGCCCGGCTTCACGACGGACGTGTGGAAGGGCGCGGCGGTGCTGAGCGGCGGACATCACGAGCCGGAGTTCACCGTCGGGACGACGGGAGAGCCGGCGGTCTACTGGGTGGAGATTCGCGCGACGGGGCAGCCCAACCCGCTGACGTGGATCCGCAGCAACCCGATCTACGTGCGCGGTGCCGAGCCGCTGGCGCGGATGCCGCAGCGGCCGGCGGCCACAGTCAGCCTTCCGCTGTTCGACGGCAAGACGAACGCCGGCTGGCGGACCGAGCACGATCCGACGTCGCTCGTCGCGATGGAGGTGACGCCGATCGTCGGCGGCGCCGACCTGCGCTTCCGCTACGGCCTCGCCGGCGGCGCCCCTGGCGGGCAAGTGGCGACGCTCGTGTACGATACGCCGCGCGGCGTTGCGTCGAGCGATCGACTCACGGCGTCAATCCGCGCGGAGCACCCGATGCGCGTGTCGGTGCAGCTGCGCGGCGGCGCGGGCGACGCGGAAGGGGAGCGGTGGGAGCGGTCGATCTACGTCGATCCGGCGCAGCAGGAGCACACGATCTACTTCGACGACATGATGCCGGTCGGCCACACGCACAGCTTCAAGCCCGATCTCGCCAACATCCGCGGCGTCCTCTTCGTGGTCGACGCGCGCAACACGAAGCCGGGGGATTCGGGGCGGATCTGGATACGGAAGGCCGCGCTCGAACACTGAGCTGCGCCCGATGTAGGGCGGCCCTTTCAGGGCCGCCAGGCGAGGCTGAAAGCCTCGCCCTACACGCCTCGAGTCACTTCTAGGTTCGCACGGTGAGCAGCATGTACGCCGCCGTCGCGCCGAACAGGATGTTGGGCGCCCAGGCGGCGAGCGTCGGATCGACCCAGCCGCCGCTGCCGAGCGCGCCGAACAGGCTCAGCGCCGTTCGATAGACGATCGCGAGCACGAGGCCCACGCCGATCCCGTAGATGGCGCCGCTGCGGCCGGTCGTCACCGCAAACGGCACCGCGATCAGCGTCATGATCACCGCGACGAACGGAAAGGCGAGCTTCTGCTGCAGCTGCACCTGGTAGGGAATCACCTGGTAGCCGCTCGCCTTCAGCTCCCCGATATAAGTCCGCAACTCGCTGTACGTCATCCGATCGGCATCGGGCTCGTCGGTTTTGAAGTAGGTGGGCGACTCGAGCGAAACGGCCTTCTCGGCGAACGGCGCATACTGCACCGCCGTGCGCACGGCGCCGCGACGGGTCGTCGTGCCGAACTCGCGCGTCCAGCCGTTGTGCGCGACCCATGTGAGGCTGTCCTCGCCGCCGCGCTCGAGGACGACTTCGTTTGCGTAGGTGAGCTGCTCGAGATGCCAGCCGCGGTCGCCCAGGTGAAAGATCGATAGCTGGCTGAAGCGATCGCGATGCGGATCGAACACCTGGTAGCGATAGATGTCCCCGTGCCGGCCGATGATCCACTGGCGGTTCAGCACGCCGACCATCTGCATCGGGTAGCCGCGCATGATCGCGTTCAGCCGCTGCGCCTCGCGGTTCGACTCCACGAGCACCTGCTCCTGCAGCACGAACAGCAGCACGCTGAAGATGACGCCGAAGAGCACCAGCGGCAGCGCCGACCGATACAGGCTGATGCCGCACGCGCGCATCACGATGAGCTCGCTGCTCTTCGTCAGCACCCCGATCGTCACGAGCGTCGCGACGAGCGCGGCCATCGGGATGATGTAGTACACGTACTGCGGCGTCGCGAAATAGAAATAGCGCAGCAGCACGCTCGTGCTCGCGACGCCGCCGAGCAGCTTGTCGGCCAGATCGATCAGCGTTGCGATGTAGAAGATGCCGACCAGCGCGACGAACGCGACGAGGAACACGGAGAGGTACTGCCGGCCGACGTAGACGTCCAGGAGGTTCGGCCGCGGCAGATTCAGGTGCGGGATCCGGACGACGACGACCGGCCGGCCCGAGCGGGCAGCGCTCACGGCGGGAACCGGCCGCCGTAGCCTTCGCAGGAACGGCATGCTCAGGGAGATCGGCCGGTCCGCCGATCCCGCGCGCCACATCACGAGCGCGACGCCCGCGCCGCCAAGGATCACGTTGACCAGCCACGGCGCGACCGACGGCCACACACGTCCGGCGAGCGCGCCGGCACGCGCCGTGTAGAGCAGCACGTAATAGACGAAGACGACGCCGGTGCCGAGCGCGAAGCTTCCGAGCTTCCCCTCCTTGCGGTTGGTGGCGCCGAGCGCCACGCCGATCAGCGCCAGGACGACGCACGCCGCCGGCAGCGAGAACTTCTGCTGGATCGTGTAGAGCTGCGCCGCGAACGGCGCGCCGCTGCGGCGGTTGAGCGCCGCCGTCGCGCGCAGCTCCGCGATCGTCTTCTCGTTGTCGCCCTTGATGATCTGCGCGCGGGGGAAGACGGTGTTCGCGTCCATGTCGAGCACGATGCGATCGAAGGAGCTCCCCTCGTACTCCTCCGGCTTCTTCACGAACGTCGTATGCCACGTGCCCTGCTCGAGGAGCAGCGTCACGGTCTGCTTCACGCGGTCGATGATCAGCCGCCCTCTCCCCGCGACGTACACCGTCGTCTGATCCGGCCGGCTGGCATCGGCCAGAAACACCTCGCGCCAGAGGCCGCCGCGCTCGATGTCGCGCGCGTACAGCACGCGGTTCGGGAAGTTCTGGTAGAAGACGCGCGGCTTGATGTCGCTCTCCGCGCCCGACGCGACGATGTTGAAGGTGATCTCACGGAAATTCTGGTTCGCGTCCGGCAGCGCGACGATCGTCTCGTACGCCGTGGCCGCCGCGGCGACCGCCGCCAAAAGCGCGATCGGACGCAGCAGCCGGAACAGGCTCACGCCGCACGCCTGCAGCGCCACGAACTCGCGGTCCGCCGACAGGCGTCCGAGCCCGAAGAGAATCCCGTAGAGCAGCGCCATCGGGATCGTCACGCTCAACGCCTGCGGCAGCAGCGTGACGAGCACGCGCACGATGACCGTCCACGCGACGCCTTTCGCGATCAGGTTCGCCAGGCTCTGCATGATCGGCGGCAGCATCAGCACGAAGGTGAGGCCGAGGAGCGCGAGCAGCAGCGGCGGGACGATCTCGCGGACGAGATAACGATCGAGGATTCGCACCGGCGCTACTAGACTACACCGTATGACGCGCGTCGCTTTCTGCTGGCATATGCACCAGCCCTACTACGAAGACCTCGTCACGCGGGAGCACATCCTGCCGTGGGTCCGCCTGCACGCGCTGAAGGATTACTACGGGATGGTCGCGATTCTGCGCGAGTTCCCCGACATCCGGATGACGTTCAATCTCGTCCCGTCGCTGCTCGTGCAGCTGCAGGCGTTCGCCGAGGACCGCGCGCGCGACCGGTACCTGGAGCTGAGCCTCAAGCCCGCCGACGCGCTCAACTACCGCGACGTCGACTTCATCCTCGACAACTTCTTCCACGCGCAGCGCGAGCACATGATCGACGTCTACCCGCGCTACGCGGAGCTGCTCGCGAAGCGGGGCGGCGCGGCGCCGACGCCCGAGGATCGCCGCGTCGCGGCGGGGCGCTTCACGGTGGACGACATCCGCGACCTGCAGGTCTGGCAGAAGCTCGCGTGGATCGATCCCTCCTACCTCGACGGCGATCCGCGCGTGCGCGCGCTCGTGGCCAAAGGCCGCGGCTTCTCGGAAGCCGACAAGATGGTGCTGCGCCAGGTGGAGCTCGAGATCCTGAACCGCGTCATCCCCGAATACCGCGACGCCGCCGCGAGAGGGCAGATCGAGATCTCGGCCTCGCCGTTCTACCACCCGATCCTCCCGCTGTTGTGCGACACGGACATCTATCTGCGCACGCACCCGACCTCGAAGATGCCGCGGCAGCCGTTCCGCCATCCTGAGGACGCGGCCGAGCAGCTCGAGCGCGCCGGCGCCCTGCACGAGCGGCTGTTCGGCCGGCGGCCGGTCGGCCTGTGGCCGTCGGAGGGCTCGGTGTCCGACGCGATCGTGCCGCTCGTGGCGAAGGCGGGCTTCAAGTGGATGGCGACCGACGAGCTGATCCTTGCGCGGACGCTCGGCGTCACCTTCTCGCGCGACGGCCGCGGCATCGTCGAGCAGCCCGAACGCCTGTACATGCCGTACATGGTCCGCGCGGGCGGCGCCGCGGTCGCCTGCGCGTTCCGCGATCACACGCTGTCGGATCTCATCGGGTTCACGTATTCGGGCTGGGGCGCCGAGCAGGCGGCCGAAGACTTCGTATCGCGGCTGGTGGACGCCGGCCGGCGGTACCGCGACCGCACCAGCGGCGGCGAGGCGACGATCCCGATCATTCTGGACGGCGAGAACGCCTGGGAGCACTTTGCCGGCGGCGGCCGGCTGTTCTTCCGCGCGCTGTACCGCCGTCTGACCGGCCACGCGGAGCTTCGAACGGTGACGATGGCGGCGGCGTGCGCGGAGGCGAAGCAGGAACTGGCGGGCATCTTCCCGGGGTCGTGGATCGACGCGAACTTCTACATCTGGATCGGCCACGCCGACGACCAGCGCGGCTGGAGCCAGCTCGTCGACGCGCGCGCGGCGCTCGAGCAGGCATCGGCGCTGCCGGCGGCGCAGGCCGACCCGCGCGCGGTCGCAGCGGCGCACGAGGAGATGCTGATCGCCGAAGGGAGCGACTGGTTCTGGTGGTACGGCGACGACCACTCGTCGGCGCACGACCTCGAGTTCGACGATCTGTTCCGCCGCCACGTGCGCAACGTCTACCGGCTGCTGCAGCTGCCGATACCCGACGAGCTGTTCATCAGCAACATCTCGAAGGAGGTCGCGCCCATCATCCTGACCGAGCCGACGGCGCTCCTGGCGCCGAAGCTCGACGGCGAGGAGACGAGCTACTTCGAGTGGCTGGGCGCCGGCACGCTGGAGATCCACGACGTCGCCGGCGCGATGCACCAGATCGATCGTCCGCGGCCGCTGGTGACGCTGGTGCATTTCGGGTTCGATCGCCAGCGGCTCTTCGTGCGCGTGGACGCGGCGCAGAAGAGCGTCGACCTGCTCGGCGCCGGCAAGGAGGTGTCGCTCAAGTTCGTGACACCGGCCGGCGTGCGGTTCTCGATCCGGCAGGTCACCGGACGGCTCGCCGCGAGCTTCTGGGATCGGCGGACGGCGAGCGGGGATCGCTCCTCGTCGGCGCCCGGGGCGCAGTGGGTCGAGCGGGGCCCTGGCGGCGCGGTCGTGGCGGCCGGCTCGGTGCTGGAGCTCGCGCTGCCGCTGGTCGATCTGGGCGTCGGCGTCGGCCAGGCGGTGGCATTCTTCGTCGCGCTCTACGACGCTGAGACCGGCGCGGAGACCGAGCGGCATCCGGAGCACCGGCCGATCGAGCTGGTGACGCCCGACGCGCTGTTCGAGGCGCGCCACTGGCGGGCCTGAAGCACGCAGAGGCGGCAAAAGTCGCGAAGCGCAGGAGCTCGCCGCGAAGCCTTCTACGCGATCCGCAGAATATCCACAGGGCGGTTTTTCGAGCGAGATCGGTAGAGTCCGATAACTAATGTTATGTTAACCTAGCTGTCAACGAGCTCGAGACGCGCGGCTGTTCGTCCCGGGCTCGCCGTCGGCGTGCGGCCTTGGCGTGGACTTCGCGCCTCCGCGCCCTTTGCCTTCTCAGCGTTCTCATTTGCTCTTTTTCAAGTCGCGCAGGATGCCCTCGAGCGCGTCGATCACTTCGTCGCGCGAAGCGCGGCTCTTGTTGAAACTGAGCTTCAGGTTGAACGCCTTGCTCGGCGCCCTGAAGGCGAAGACGTAGTGCTTCGGGCGGCCCGGCTTGGGGCGCGCCGCCTCGGCGCGCAGCTGCTGGCGCGTGGCGCCGCCCTGGCTCGCGATCTTCTCGACGAGCGCCGTCATTTTCTCCGGCGTATTCTGCCTAACCACCTGCAGGAGCAATGACTTGGAGGAAATGTCGGCCAGCCGACAGAGGTTCCGGACCTCGTCCGGCATGGCGGTCAGGGCGAGCGACTCGGTGATCGAGGTGCGCGATTTCCCGAGCCGCCGCGCCAGATCCTCGTGCGTGTAGCCGCAGCTCTCCGCCAGCCCGTGGAGTCCCTCCGACTCCTCGAACGGCGTCAGGTCCTTCCGCTGGAGATTCTCGACGAGCGCCAGCTCCAGCATCTCCGTCTCGTCGACGTCGCGCACCACCGCCGGCAGCTCGCGCAGCCCGACCTGCACCGCCGCCTGGTAGCGTCGCTCGCCCGCCACGATCTGGAAGCGCTCGCCGCGCTGCCGCACCACCAGCGGCTCGAGGATCCCCTTCTCGGCGATCGACGCCATCAGCTCCGACAGATCCCCCATCACCTGGCGCGGCTGGTTC
>Ga0209474_10003674_pt1 | contig 13404 bp, 10 predicted proteins | sample GraSoiAngelo_145_FD_185902 | JGI IMG/M metagenome (GOLD analysis project Ga0209474, IMG submission 185902) | Grasslands soil microbial communities from the Angelo Coastal Reserve, California, USA - 14_1009_05_20cm (SPAdes) (version 2) | ecosystem: Environmental > Terrestrial > Soil > Grasslands...
GGCGATGGCGCCAATCGGATGATTCTCGATCTTTACGAAGGCGCGTTCAAAGCGGTGCCGCCGAACCAACGGCAAATTCAAGAACCGCGGTGGCGAGTTGAACACGCGCAGATTGTCGATCCGGTAGACATTCCGCGCTTCGCCAAGCTCGGCGTGATTCCGTCGATGCAACCGTCGCATGCGATCAGCGATTTGTTTTTTGCCCAGGCGCGGCTTGGGATGGATCGACTCGCCGGCGCCTATGCGTGGCAAAGTTTTCTGAAATCCGGCTCAATTATTTGCGGCGGCTCCGACGCCCCGGTCGAGCGCGGCGAACCGATGGTTGAATTTTACGCGGCAGTCGCGCGCAAAAGTATCAAAGGCGAATCGGGCGAAGGCTGGCACCCCGAGCAAGCGGTCTCACGCGAACAAGCATTGAAAATGTTTACGATCTGGCCCGCTTACGCCGCGTTTGAAGAAAAAGACAAGGGTTCAATCGAAACCGGCAAGCTCGCCGATTTCACCGTGCTCTCGCAAGACATCATGAAAATTCCGGAGCCCGAGATTTTGAACACGCGCTGCACGGGGACCGTCATTGCCGGCGAAATCGACTTTCAAAAGTAGCCATGACTTTCTTCAGCGTTATTCGTGCTTATTCGAGGTGGTTATTTCAGTGCGCGAGCAAGTAAATCGCAACCAGCGTCAACAAAAAGTACGGGACCAGGATCGCCGCGCCGGCGTACTCTTTTGCCATCCGTTGACCAAAAAACAGCGCGATGATCGCGATTGCGGACATCACCGCGCCATAAAACGCGATTGTCGAATCGTGCACAAAAATCAGTGCGAGAAATCCGATTCCGCTCAATAAACCGGCTGCGACTTCGATGATTGTTAGCGCTGCGAACAAAAGCGGCACAAATCCACCGAGCGGGCTTTTAGCGAAATGACCTTTCAACCATTCCAGATTCCCACGTCGATCCACAATTTTGTCGATGCCTGATTGCAAAAACAAAATCGCGAGAAAAGCGGAGACAAGAATCTGGAGCAAGTACAAGATCGATACGGACATGGGCGCGCATTCTATCACCGCTCACGCATGAAGATCGACAACCGATTTAGTGTAACGGGTTTTGATGGCTGAATTGGAATTATCGAATAGGATTCGGATGCGGATGAGAGCGGCGTTCAAATTGAAAACAGCACTTTTTCTTTTACCAATCCTTGGGGCGTCGTGGGTCGCGCGCGCGGGAGAACACGAACATCCAGTGCCGGAGAAACTCGGCACGGTGGAATTTCCGGTCTCGTGCTCGAGCGATGTGCAGAAACGTTTCGAACGGGGCGTAGCTCTGTTGCATTCGTTTGCATATTCAGCTGCCGAAAAGGTTTTCAACGAAGTGATCAAAGCCGATCCGAATTGCGCCATGGCGCATTGGGGAATCGCGATGACCTATTTTCATCCACTTTGGCCGCCGCCACTTCCGGAGGAGACGGTAGCCCGCGGGCGCGAAGAAATTGAACGGGCGCGACAGCTCGGCGGGTCCGACCGCGAACGCGAATTTATTGAAGCGTTAAGTTTCATTTACGCTAACGATTCGGTGCCGTACCGCGACCGCGTTAGTCGCTATACCGCAGCGATGGGTAAGCTTGCCGAACGGAATCGCGACCACGTGGAATGCCAGATTTTCTACGCCCTGGCGCTGATCGCGGTGGCGCCCCCGACTGATGCAACTCACGCGAAACAAAAAGAGGCCGTCGCTATCCTCGAGCCATTGTTTAAAAAATATCCGCAGCATCCGGGAATTCCGCATTACCTGATTCACGCTTACGACAACGTTGAAATGGCAAGCCGCGGCGTCGAAGCATCGCGGGTCTACGCACAGGTCGCTCCCTCCGCTCCGCACGCTTTGCACATGCCGTCTCACATCTATACCCGATTGGGAATGTGGGAGGAGTCGATCGCTTCCAACACGGCCGCGAGAAAAGCTGCGCACAAGCAAGATGATGTTGGCGAGGAACTTCACGCCATGGATTACCTGATCTATGCAAACCTTCAGCTCGGTCGCGATCACGAGGCTGCGCAGGTCCTCGCTGACTTGCGGAAAATGACGGATCTGTCGCCGAAGTATTTCAAAGTGGTTTACGCGGCCAGCGCGATGCCGGCGCGTTATGCAATTGAAAGCCGAAAATGGAACGAAGCCGCAAAACTTGCGCTGATACCGAATGCTTTGCCGCAGGCCGCGGCGATTACGGCCTGGTCACGCGCAGTTGGATTTGCTCGCAGCAAACAAGCTGAGCTCGCGCGCGCAGAGACTGCAAGACTAAAGAGCACCTACGAACAGATGCGCGCGGCCGGCGACGAATATTGGGCAACACAAATTCATGTTCAGCTCAATTCCGCCTTGGCTTGGATCAATTACGCCGAAGGACAGAATGACGAAGCGTTAAAGCTCATGCGCGCAGCAGCCGATGAGGAAGACGCAGTGGAAAAGCAACCCGTGACTCCCGGGGCAATCGTTCCCGCGCGTGAACAGCTCGGCGATCTCCTGCTCGAAACCGGAAATACGAAAGAAGCTCAGAAAGAATTTCAAAAGGCATTAAGCATGACCCCAAAACGGCGTGGAGCTCTGCTTGGCGCTGGGCGCGCCGGAAGGTCATAGGCAATATTTGGGCCGCCGACAGCACGGGGCACCGTCCATCACGAATACAAGTATTCGTCGTGATATTCGCGCTGGGGCGCGAACTGGACGGATTGGTCGCCGCCGGTCTCAGGGTATTCGAAAATTTTGCCTTCGTAATTGCGGATCACGATTTTTTCATTGTCGTGATAGAGGACGTAACCGGGATTGATCGGCACTTTGCCACCGCCGCCGGGCGCGTCGATCACGTATTGAGGGACGGCGTAACCGGTGGTGTGACCGCGCAATCCTTCAATGATCTCAATCCCTTTCGCGACCGATGTGCGCAGGTGCGACGAACCGTTAATCAAATCGCACTGGTAAATGTAGTAGGGGCGGACGCGGCACATCAGGAGTTTGTGCACGAGCGTCTTCATCGTTTCGAGGTCGTCATTCACGCCGGCGAGGAGCACGCTCTGATTGCCAAGCGGAATTCCAGCATTAGCCAATCGTTCGAGGGCTTCTTTGACTTCAATTGTGAGCTCGCGCGGATGATTGACATGCACGCTCATCCAAAGCGGATGATGTTTGGCCAGAATCGCGCACAGCTCGGGCGTGATCCGTTGGGGCAGGAAAATCGGAACACGCGTGCCGATGCGGAGAAACTCGATGTGCTTGATCGCGCGCAGTCGGGACAGCAACTTGTCGAGCTTTTCGTCAGAAAAAATCAGTGCGTCGCCGCCGCTCAGGAGGACGTCGCGCACTTCGGTGTGTTGTTCGAGATAACGAAACGCTTCCTCAAAATCGGTGTGCAATTCCTGTTCGCCAACGCCGCTGACCACGCGACTGCGCGTGCAATATCGGCAGTAAGCCGCACAACGATCGGTCACCAAAAATAAAACTCGGTCCGGATAGCGATGTACTAATCCTGGCACCGGCATGTGCGAATCTTCGCCGCACGGATCGGCCATATCGTAAGAGGACGACCAAGTCTCTTCGACGCGCGGAATGACCTGACGCCGGATCGGATCGTCCGGATTCTTCTCCCGCGGGATCAGGTTGAAAAAATGCGGGGTGACCGCGAGGGCGAGTTTGTCGCCGGAAAGAATGACACCACTACGTTCTTCGTCGCTAAGGTCGATCCCGCAGTCGCGGGACTCAAGCTGAGCCAATGAAGTGACCCTATTCTTGAGCTGCCATTTCCAATCGTTCCAAAATTCGGGCGCGATCCCGCCGTCGCGGGACCAATAGCCCGGCGCATGTGATACGAACTCTTTTCCATCGCCATTTCGAGAAGCTTGCATTTTAGTAAGGACGAAAACGCTAAGACCGCTCGGATTTGTGTCAACGCGCGCACCGCCAAGTGCGCCGCGCACCCGAGCTGAATAAGAGATTCCGCTATTGAACGGCGACGACCGTGCCGATTGGGATTTCAGCAAAGAGTTTTCGCGCCGTTTCGCCGGGCAAACGAATGCAACCGTGTGAGGCGGGGTAATTCGGCACGACGCCTTCGTGCATTCCGAAGTCGAGACAGCTCAATCGCATGAAATAGGGCATATCGACGTGATAAATGGTCGAGCGGTGATTGCGTTCTTTGTCAGTGATGACGAAATAGCCACGCTTGGTGGAATAGCCGTCCCGACCGGTCGAACAGGTCGAATTCAAAACCGGCACGCCGTCCTTGATCAGCGCCATGTGTTGGGAAGCGAGCGAAATTTCTATGCGGAGATGATCGGGCGGCGGTCCGCTGCCAAGAAGAATTTGCGCGGGCTGCCAATGGCCGAGCTCGGCCGCGAAATAGAGCGCGATCATCTTGTAGCGGCCGCTTGCGCGATCGCGGTTGGCGCCTGCATGCAACAGCGCTCGGACATAATCGGTGCGACCCAGTCCAGCCGCGAGCATCAGGCAGGTGACGTCACGATCGTCCTCAATGTAATTGCGAAACGACTTCGATGGAAGTGCGTCGAGAAATTCCTTGTCATATTTTGGCGGCAATGTCGTGTTCGCGTCAGCGCCGCAGTCCAGCAAGGTCGTAAACAGGGGCGGGTTATCAGTGGCAATCGCGTAGGCGAGGAGCGGAACGCGTTTCCCTTCCGGCGTAGGCGGAGGAATGTGTTTTGAAAGCAGCAGGCGCACCGAATCGCGATCCCCTGCGCGCAGACAATTGTCCAAGGCGCGCAAAGCGCCGGCACTCCATTGTTCGAGCTGCGGCAATCGCGAAAGAATTTCCTGGGCAATTTTTGTGTTAGCGCTCCCGAGCGCGAGCGCCAGCAGCTCACTGCTATCGCCGTAGGCTAATTCGAGATTCGGCGTCAGGCCCAAGAGAAGATCAACTATTTCGATTTTCTGAGCGGCAACCGCATAATAGAGCGCCGAATGACCTGCACGGTCTCGGGCCGCAATGTCGGTGACATGTCCAGCCATAGCCCGAACCAACTCCAAGTCGCCATGCATTGCCGCAACCATTAACGGCGTTACTCCCGCGTTGTCCGCCAGGTCGGCGCTGGCGCCAGCATCCAGCAGTTTCCGCGCGACGATCTGATCCTCCCGCAAGACCGCAGTGAAAAGCAAGGAGCGATCATTCGCTCCGCGGGCGTTTGGATCGTGGCGCTGGCTAAAATAGCGATCGATCAATGAAGTTTGCTGTGTCTCCATCGCGCGAACGAATTCGACCGCAGAGATGGGCTTGGGGGGCTGGCGTTCAGAGGCAAGCCATGCAGCGGCAACCACAAAGAGGGCGGCCAAAATACCGACCGAAACCCGATTCAAGTTCAATGAACGCATATCCGGAGAGAAACCGATCGATAGTATACCATTAGTCAAGCGGCGTGCCGCTGCAATTCGCATGCCCGCCAACCCAGTGGACTGGCGGTGTTGAACGTTGCATGTTCGATGCTGTCCAACTTCGAACCGATGCGTTTATTCTCAGTTTCGTTTCTTATCGTGGCGCTAAGCACCGTGCCGATCCTGGCCGCGACGCCGGAGATCCCACCGACGCCGACAGTTCCAGCGGCCGCCGCCGAGCAGGGCAAAGATGTCGTCCACCAGTTGAATAACGCTTTCGCCAAAGTGTTCGAGACGGTCGCGCCAAGCGTGGTCATCATCGAGATCTCAAAAAAGAACGACAACGAAACCTCAGCGTTCGAAGATTTGTTCTTTCAAGGTCCGCCGGACGAGAACAATCCGCGCCGGAACCAGCGAAATCTTCAACCGATCCAAAGCGAAGGCTCCGGATTCATCGTCCGACCGGATGGTTACATCTTTACCAATTTCCACGTGGTCGAGGCCGCCGATAAAATCGAAGTGAAACTGAAAGACGGCCGCGAATTTTCAGCCAAGATAGTCGGCAGCGACGAGAAAACGGATATCGCCGTTATTAAAATCGACGCCAAAGATTTGCCGGTCGTGCAATTGGGCGACAGCGACGCGGTTCGGGTCGGGCAATTCGCGTTCGCGATCGGCGCGCCGTTCAAACTCGATTACACATTCACTTACGGCGTGGTCAGTGGCAAAGGCCGCAGCAAATTGCTCGCGACCAGCGGCTATTCGATTTCGGATTATTTGCAGACCGACGCGTCGATCAATCCCGGCAACAGCGGGGGGCCGCTTTGCGATATCGACGGCAGGGTGATCGGCATGAACACGCTGATCAATGGGATCAACCGTGGTCTTGGGTTCGCCATTCCAATCAACATGGCCAAAGAAATCGGCGACGAGCTGATCGCCGGACGCAAGATCATGCGCCCGTGGCTCGGGATTCGAATCGAAACGCTCGGTGATGATCCCTCCATTCGCGATCTGTTCAAGGGGATCGAGAAAGGCGTGGTCGTGCGGACGATCGAAGCTGACGCACCCGCTTACAAAAGCGATCTGCGGCCGTTCGATGTCATTACTCAGGTCGATGCCAACTCCGTGACCACGGACTCGCAGCTGCAGCATGAGATTTTGAAAAAGAAAATCGGCCAAAAAGTTGAACTGACGGTTTGGCGAAAAGGCCAAACGCTCAAGGTCCCGGTCACGACCGGCGAATTGCCGAATGAAATTTCGCGTGCTTCCAACGAGCCCGCGCGTCCGCCACAAAACCGAGAAGAAGAAGAAGTCGGAAAATTTGGTCTACAGGTCCAGGAGTTGACCAAGGAAATGGCGCAACGCTTTAAACTCGGCGTTCAGCGCGGCGTGATCGTGACCGACGTCACCGAGAACAGTCTCGCCGCGCAACAAGGAATCGAGCGCGAAGATGTAATCACCGAAGTGGATGGCAAACCGGTGACCGATGTAAAAACATTTCGGGAAGCGCTAAATAAAGCCGACCCCAAACGCGGCGTTCTTCTCTATCTCGACCGCAAAGGCAGCAAAACCTTCGCGGTATTAAAAGCGGGCGGCGCCGAAGCACCAAACGATCGTTAGGATTTGCGGCTGCCGATTGCGACTAGCACGATCCCGCCGATGAGACAGATGCCGCTTACGACCGGCGGAAAACTGATTCCATGACCTTCAGTGTGTTTGATTTCGATAGGCCCTAGTTGCGCGTCTTTCTTTTCCTCTCTCCAACCCAAGCCGCCGTAGGCGAAGCCGACAATGCCGACGATGATGAGAATGATGCCGATTATTCCAGCTGGTTTCACGGCCCCGATGCTACAGCGGTCGCCGGCCGCCAATCAATTGGATAATAAGAACGACCAGCGCGATCAGAAGCAGGAGATGAATGTAGGCGCCCAGAACGTGGAAGCCGATAAAACCAAGCAGCCAAAGAATCAGCAGAATAACAAAGATAGTCCAAAGCATAAAAAACCTTTCATTTGAGGTTGTTGCCAATGGTTCGTTTTACCGATCGCAGTCGCGCTTACCGAAATTTGCGCCGATTGTTCGCCGCGGCGAATCCGTCCTGAGGCGGATCGATCTTCTATTGGCCGGCTTTTTTAAGCACCGCCCGCAAATCCCAACCGCTCTTTTCCAGCTGCGTCCGCGCCGAATCATAGTCGCGCTCCGTTAGCTCGGCCACCATCCGCGTCGCCCGATCGCGCAATTTCGTGCTGGAAGTGTTCAAATCGATCATCAGATTGCCGCGGACTTTGCCGAGAGCGACCATCGCCCCAGTACTGATGATGTTGAGCGCGATTTTGGTGGCTGTTCCCGCCTTCAATCGCGTTGAGCCGGTCAGAATTTCGGGACCGACTGCGAGATCAATCGCAAGATCGATCCCGCGGCCGCGGGATTCGCGAGCCGGATTGCAGCTGAGCAAAACCGTCTTTGCGCCTAACGACTTGGCACGCGCGAGCGCGCCTAAAACAAAAGGGGTGCGACCGCTGGCCGTGATTCCAATGACAACATCGACATCTTTGATGCCGCGGCGATCGATCGCGAGAGCGCCGTTGCTTCCCTCGTCTTCCGCTCCTTCCACACTCCGCTGCAACGCGGTCGCGCCACCGGCAATGATTCCTTGGACGAGTTCCGGCGACGCTCCGAAGGTTGGCGGGATTTCGCTGGCGTCGAGCACGCCAAGCCGTCCGCTGCTGCCTGCGCCGATGTAAAATAGCCGGCCACCTTTGCGGAGCGACTCAGCAACGAGCTCGAGCGCGCGCGCAAGATCGGCAGTCGCCGCGCGCAACGCTTCTCCGACACATTTTTCTTCGTCGACGAAAAGTTTCACCAACTCCTGCGCGCTCATCTTCTCAAGATTTTCAGAGCGCGGATTGCGTTGCTCGGTCAACGCCGCCGCCAGGTCATCGATCTTGTCCGGAGCAGGCTCAGTTCGAATCTCGGGCCAGCTCTGCATTTCCGCTGCCAGCCAGGCCGCGCCAAATTCCGGGGCTCGCTCGGAATTCGCCACCCGCGTATCGGGTAGCGTTTTTTTCAAACGCCGTCGAAACGCATGGTTATAGATCGAGTCTCGCTGAAAGAGTCCGCCGAGCAAAACTACTTTGGGCGCGAGCGCATGCAGCCTGGTCGCGACCGCTTCGGTGTATTCGCAAAGAACCCGCGCGCCTTCTTCGATGATTTCCATGACACGCGAATCTCCGCTGGCAGCCGCTTCAAACACGACCGGCGTCAGCATCGCGATTTCCATTTTGTCGGCGATCTGGGCCCAGCGCACCAGCTCGTCCAGATTGTTCAGCGACAACGCGCGCAAAATCTTGGTGGTAAACTGGACTTCGCCACGGTGCAGATCGTATTCGCGCAGAATCAAGCGGAGTGCCTGCAAGCTGAGAAAATAACCGCCGCCGGCGTCGCCCAGAATGTGTCCCCAACCACCGGCATTTTCGATCCGCTTGTCCCGACGACCGGTAATGGACGAGCCGCTTCCGGCGTTTACAACAATTCCATCGCCGTGACCGAGCGCCGCGGCTAAACCCGAATCGCGGTCGCTCCCGACCACAATTTTCGCCTGCGGCCAAATCTCGGCACAAAGGCGGGTGAGCGATTGTCGATCTTCTTCCGTCCCGCAGCCCGCCAGAAAAATGCCGGCGGACGTAATTTCCTTCGGCAATTCGCTAAAAATCGCCCGCAATTCTCCGGGCGTAGCGAGGCGAAGATTCGCCGGAGGCAATTTTCCCTGATCCAAAACGCACAGTTCATTCCCGGCGCGTTCGACCAAAACCCAGGCCGTCTTGGTTCCGCCGCCCTCAACGCCAAGGATTTTTTCGCCGCCATTCATTGTCGATCTTTGCCCTGTTTGTATCATGCTTCATGGCCAAAGACGAGGCTCAAGCGGCGAAGCGGATCGCACAGCTCCGGCACGAGATTAAGGAGCACGACCGCCGGTATTACGAGGAAGCTGCGCCGACGATCAGCGACCGCGAATACGACCGGCTTTATAAGGAGCTGGTCGATCTGGAGGCGAAATTTCCCGATCTCGTGACTCCGGACTCGCCGACTCAGCGGGTTGGTGGCAAGCCGCTCCAGGCGTTTGCGCAAATTCAGCACCGGGTTCCGATGCTGAGTCTGGACAACACTTATTCCGAAGATGAGGTCGCAAATTTCTACAAACGGATCACGCGGCTTTTGCCGGATGAAGAGATCCCGGTCGTGATCGAGCCGAAGGTCGACGGCGTGGCGGTGTCGGTGATGTATGAAAATGGCCGCCTCAAATATGCCGCCACTCGCGGCGATGGTTTGGTCGGAGACGACATTACCCAAAACATCAAAACGATCCGGTCGGTGCCGCAGCAACTGCGCAGCTCCGCACCAAAGGTTTTCGAACTGCGCGGAGAAGCTTATCTCGACAAGAACGGCTTCAAGAAATTGAACAAAGAACGGGAAGCTGCAGGGTTGCCGTTATTCGCGAATCCGCGCAACGCCGCCGCCGGTTCGCTCAAGCATCTTGATCCGAAAATCGCGGCGCAGCGCCCGCTCGGAATGGTTTTTTACGGGACTGGCGCGGTCGAAGGCGTAGATGTCGATCTTCACTCAAAGATATTTCCATTGTTCAAGAAGCTTGGGCTGCCAACCCATGAAAATTGGTGGTTGGCCGACTCGGTCGAGAAAGTTTTGGATGCGATTCGCGAGCTCGACCGCATTCGCCATGATTTTCCGTACGAGACCGACGGCGCCGTAATCAAAGTAGACGCGCTCGCGCAACGGGAGCGGCTCGGCTTCACCGCCAAATCACCGCGCTGGGCGATCGCCTATAAATACGCCGCTGAGCGCGTCGAAACCAAATTGCTTGATATCATCGTTCAAGTTGGTCGCACCGGAATTCTAACGCCGGTCGCCATGCTCGAGCCCGTGGTCGTCAGCGGGAGCACGGTCTCGCGCGCAACGTTGCACAACGAGGACGAGATCAAGCGCAAAGACATTCGCATCGGCGACACCGTCGTGATTGAAAAGGCCGGCGAAGTCATTCCGGCCGTCGTCGAAGTTGTAAAATCGAAACGGCCGCGAAACGCGAAGCCTTTTAATTTTCTCAAACACATTCACGGCAAATGCCCCGTTTGTGGCGGAGAGGTCCGACGCGATCCGCAATTTGTGGCCTGGCGTTGCGAAAATCTGCAATGCCCGGCGCAAGCGACGCGACGATTGGAATTTTTCGCAGCTCGCGGCGCGCTCGATATTGAAAGCGTCGGCGGAATCGTCGCCGATAAACTGGTCGAGCGCGGACTGGTGCGCGAGCCGCTCGATCTGTTCGAGCTGAAGGTCGAGCAACTCGGCAAGTTGAACCTCGGCACTGAGGAAAATCCCCGCATCTTCGGGGAGAAGAACGCTACCAAAGCGATCCAAGCGATTGAACGCGCGAGAACTTTCCCGCTCTCACGCTGGCTTTATGCGCTCGCGATTCCAGACGTCGGCAAAACGACGGCCACGGACCTCGCGCGTTTCCATCAAACGATCGAGGAAGTAGCGAGTTCTAAACCTCTGCGCGACGTCCTCGCTTATCACAAAACCAAAGGCGACAAGGAGGCGACTAAGGAAATCGCCGAACGATTGATCAAATCCGGTTTCGCCCAGCCCTCGAAAAGCAAAATCGACAAACAGGGCGGCATCGTTACCGAAGTCGGGCCGGTCGTTGCGAAAAGTGTTCTCGATTTTTTTGGATCGTCGGCCGGCAAAAAAATGCTTCAGCGGATGAAACAACTAGGAGTTCGTCCGAAAAGCGAAAAGGTTTCCGCCAAAAAAATGGCCGAGTTGCCATTGGCCGGAAAGACTTTTGTCCTCACCGGCACGTTGCCGTCAACGACCCGGGAAGAGGCGTCGGCCAAAATCGAGGCGCTTGGCGGTCACGTCAGCGGGAGCGTGAGCAAGAAAACCGATTACGTGCTCGCCGGCGCGGAAGCGGGCAGCAAACTCGAGAAAGCCAAAGAACTCGGCGTCCGCATTATCGACGAACCGACGTTCCGGAAAATGGTCTAATTACGGCGATCGTTCCGGGGCGGATTGCAGATTCAGCGGAATGGCGCGGTTTGAAAGTGGCGGCGCGGCGAGTAATGGAGGCCGAGGCTGACTGGCCGGATGGAAGTCAGCCTGCACGCTGAAGGTCAGTTTTTCACTGCCGCGCATGACCGTGATCGGCACCACGTCGCCGGCCGTGAGAAAGAATGAAGCATCGAGAATATCTTCCGGCTCGTGCACTTTCGTCCGTCCGATTTGAAGAACGACGTCGCCGGGTTTCATTCCCGATTCAGCGGCCGGCGTGTCTTTCATGATCTCTTTTGTGACTGCGCGCGAGCCTTCTACGGGTGCGCTCGCTTCCGCTACGTTCGCACCGATCCAGCCGTGCCTCGGTTCGCCAAAGCGCACAAAATCGCTCCGTATTTTTTCCGCCGCCTCAATCGGCAATGCGTAACAGGAATTATTTTCAAAGGTGTAGAGCAGAATTCCGACGACTTCGCCTTTCAAATTCAGAAGTGGAGCGCCGCCTTCACCGCGCTGCGGTGGCAAATTCACTCGCAGGTGTTTGGTTGGAAAATATCCGCCGAAACATTTGCGATCGAAACCGGCGATCATGCCAAAGCTTGGGCTTTCCGCCAGATCGAGCGGATAACCAATTGCAACGACCGGAGTAGCGATTTCAAGCTGATCCGAGTTGCCGATTGGCAGCGCCGGACTTGCGAGATCCACTTTCAACATCGCGATACCGCTCCGAAGATCAGCCATCAACTGACGCGCTGGATATTTTTTGCCCTTAAACTCAACGGTGACGTTCTCGGCTTCGCCCCCAACCGAATAGGCCGTATAAAGCGTGCCGGTCGGATCGACAAAGAAGCCGGTGCCGGAGAGCTCGCCGTGTTGATCCGTTGCCTCGATTTTGACTACAGCTTTAGCGCAGCGCTCGAAAACATCTTTGACCTCGCGGCTAAGCGAAGTGGCGGATTCCGGTGTTTGCTGCGCCGAAAGGGAAGCGGCCGCGGCAAGAAACGCGAGTTTTGCCAGCAAGCGAAACCCCTGGCCCGAGCTAGAACTTGAAAGTCGTCTCATAACTCACAGGCACGCTGTCGAGCACATAGCGAGGCGTAGCGCTCCGGTGAGTTTGGGCGCTTTCCTTAATATTGCGAAGCGACCGCGTGTTAAAGACCCGTGTCGCCACGGGCGATGCCAGAGTCCATTCCGGTTCAGTGCTGGCAGGCACGACCAACATTGGGCGATCTTTGGCGGCTACCGTGGCCGGCTGTGGCGCCTCGTAAATCCGCAGCGAAATAACTGCCGCGCACACGAGCACGGCGGTGACCGCGGCTGGATAAGAAGTAAGAGTTGAGAGATTGAAAGAGAGGGCAAAATCGCGCGCCCGATCGACGCAGATTCGCCAAAGCGGTTGCCGTAATAGTTCGTCGCGCTGCCGACGATGAAATTCGTGCAAGAAATTTTCGAAATAACCGGGCGACGGTTGTTCGTAACGTTTGAGGCGAAGCAGCTTCGTTATTTCGTTGTCGTTAAACTCGTCCATGGGCGCTGATCAGGTGACCGGATTTTTTCGAAACTCGTCTAGATAATTTTGCAGTTGCCGGTTGGCGTAGAAAAGCCTGGAGCGTACTGTGCCTTCTGAAACACGCAAGATTTTACTGATTTCCGCGTGGGGCATCCCCTGAATATGGAACATCGTGACCACTGCTCTGTGTTCATCAGACAATTTCATCATCGCCTCGTTCAACCTTTTTTGGAGCTCGGACAGGTCGGCTTCCCGCACCGGACTGGTGGAGGCGGTCGCCTCGAGGAATTCCTTGTCGTTCTGAATGCTGGCATCGACATCGTCCAGGCTGAGCTGGAAACGGCGGCCACGTTTTTTGAGAAAATTCAGCGTCATGTTCACCGCGATCGAATGGATCCAAGTGTAAAAGGACGACTTCCCCCGGAAGCCGCGGATCGCCTTGTAAGCCTT
>Ga0209474_10003677_pt1 | contig 13401 bp, 15 predicted proteins | sample GraSoiAngelo_145_FD_185902 | JGI IMG/M metagenome (GOLD analysis project Ga0209474, IMG submission 185902) | Grasslands soil microbial communities from the Angelo Coastal Reserve, California, USA - 14_1009_05_20cm (SPAdes) (version 2) | ecosystem: Environmental > Terrestrial > Soil > Grasslands...
CCACTCGACATTTCGAAGCCCAGATTTCTAGAAGAGCATGCCTGCGAGTTCATCGAGAGGCATCGGCTCGATCCGTTTGTTCTTTTCGTTTCGTTCGTTGAACCTCACTCCCCCTACAACGGTCCTCTCAACCTAGAGCATGCGCTCGAAGATGTAGAACTTGATGCAACAGCAGTCGCGCCGGCGAATGACAATGTCCCGCTGCGCTACAAACTAATGCGGGAGTGGCAACAAGCCGAGGCGGTCCTGGATCGAAAGCGATTGCCCAACCTCTTCTTCTTCGGAGTTACTCTGGATGAGTATCGCGCGATGAAACAACGGTATCTTGGCCTGGTAACAATGGTTGATCGAAGCATCGGTGGAATTTTATCGTGTCTCGAACGCGCTGAATTATTGGCTGAAACCATTATTATCCACACTAGCGATCACGGAGATATGCTTGGTGCGCATCATTTGTTTGGAAAGGAGGTCATGTTCGAAGAAGCGGTGCGCGTCCCCTATCTTATTCGATTGCCTAGCCGATGCCAGAACCTGAGAATTGTTCAACCGGTGAGTCATATCGACTTCCTTCCTACTTTGCTCGATCTCCTGGGTCGGCCTAAACCAGATCAATGTGCCGGTAAAAGTCTGTCTCCATTATTGCACCGCGAAACGATGCAGCCGGAAAACATTTTTATGGAATGGTCCCCGAATCGTTTCAAGATGATAAAAGGGACAAAGCTCGCGCCGCGCCGGGCGATTAAACGCGCGATGAATGAATCTACCCGCGCTGTAATCTCGCCGGAAGGATGGAAACTCTGCCTGCGAGATCGGGACTTGAATGAACTCTACAACCTGCAGACTGATCCGATTGAAGCGCACAACCTCTACTACCGCCCTGATTATCGAGCGATCATCGAACAAGCGACACGCGACATCCTTTCCTGGCAGCAGATAACTGGCGATCCCTTGAAACTCTAGCATTGCCGGTTTGCCGGGGAGAAGCCGCGCCTCTACGATGAGAACGTTCTCGGGTGATTTGCGTGTCGCGGATTTCAGCTAAAATGCTTGAAATATGCCGAACTATCTCGTCCTCAGTACGAGTGGAAATCCCGAGAGCAATAGCCGACGGATGGCACAAATCGCCGTTGACTGGCTAAAGAAAGCAAAGCTGAACGGCGAATGGCTCGATATTAGCAAGCTCGATCTTCCCTTATGCGACGCTGACGCCTGCTACAATCATCCCGCAGCCCAAAGACTAACTGCCGCAGTTGAAAAAGCCGATGGAATCATCGTCGCTACGCCGGTTTACAACTACGATGTGGCCGCCGCGGCCAAGAACATGGTCGAGCTTACCGGAAGTGCCTGGGAAGACAAAGTAGTTGCTTTTCTTTGCGCGGCCGGCGGAATGGGCAGTTACATGTCGGTCATGAGCTTTGCCAATAGCCTCATGCTCGATTTCCGCTGTCTCATCATTCCGCGATTCGTTTATGCCATCGGTGATTCTTTTGAAGGCGACAAGCTCACCGATACCAAGGTTGCGAAACGGATCGAACAAGTCGTCGCCGAGCTTGTCCGGGTGACGAAGGGAGTGCGCAGCTAGTGAATAAGTGGATTGGCACTTCTGGATTCCAGTATGCGGAATGGAAGGGAAGCTTTTACCCAGAGGATTTGCCGGCGGCGAAGATGCTTCCTTTTTACGCCGAACGATTCAATACTTCGGAGGTTAATTACACCTTCCACCGAATTCCGGCACCTAAAACGATCGCGAACTGGTCCCAGCTTACTCCGGAAACGTTTCGATTTACCTTAAAGGCACCGCAAAGAGTCACCCATTTTGCGAGGCTGCGCGATTGCGGCGACACGGTTGATTACTTTTATGACGTTGTCAGCGGCCTGGGATCACGGCTTGGCCCGGTCTTATTTCAACTTCCGCCAAATCTGAAGAAGGACGCCCCTCTGCTTGAGCATTTTACGGAATCGTTGCCGGCGAGTATGCGGGCAGCCTTCGAGTTTCGCCATGAATCATGGCTGGATGAGGAAATATTCGCGCTGCTGCGAAAGCGAAATGTTTGCTTGTGCATCGCCGACACCGAAAAGCTCGAGACGCCACAGGTGGTGACTGGCGATTGGGGTTACCTGCGTTTACGACGTGAAGATTATCAAACGGATGATGTGAAGCGATGGGCAAACGTAATCAAAGAACATGTCGGAAAATGGTCCGATGTTTTTGTTTACTTCAAGCACGAAGAAGCCGGGATCGGGCCGAAGTTAGCCACGCAAATGCGCGAACTTCTCGAACAGTTGTAGAGGCGCTTGCGCCAAGCGCCTTCATCAAAGGCCGGCGTTTGACACAAACGCCGTTACAGAATCAAATCAGGCGGCGGCGCGGCGCTTCTGCTTGACCAGCGCCGTGGATGTTCGGCGGCCGTTGCGATTGGAACCGCGTTTTACCTTCACCGACTGATTGCGGTTCAGGCTTTCCTGCAAAACCTTAACCAGGTCAACAACGTTAGTGGCCCGAGCCTTTACCTCGACCTTGGGCGCGATCTCCTTCTTGTTAGCTTTTTGCTCGATCATCTCCATCACGGCATCCCGATATTCGTCACGATATTTCTGCGGTTCCCACGTGCTCGACATGCTCTCAATGAGGGCGTGCGCCATTTTCAGTTCCTTCTCGTTCAACTCGGTCTTAGGCCGGTTCAATTCCTCTGGCGTGAGCACTTCGCTGGCGAAATGCATGAGCTCGAGAATGAGAAATAATCCATCGGGTTTGACCGCGGCAAGGTACTCACGATTACTGATCACGACCTTGGCCACGCCGATCTTGCCAGTACCACTAAGGGCCTTGTGCAACAAAGCATAAGCTTTCTCACCACCCTTTTGCGGTTCCAAAAAGTAAGGCTTGTAAAAGAATTTTGGATCGACCTGCTCCAGCTCCACGAAGTCGGTGATATCGATGGAATGGGTGGATTCAATCCGCACCTTTTCAAAATCTTCGTCTTTCAAAACGATATAACGCCCACGCTCGTATTCGAAGCCTTTGACGATTTGATCGGCTGAAACTTCTTTCATATCGACCTCAGCCACTTTTTTGTATCGGATGGGGCTAAGGTCAGTTGCACGCAGTTGGCGGAAACTTAATTTCTCCTCCCGAGTGGCGGGATAAACAGCGATCGGGATATAGACTAACCCGAAGCTGATGCTGCCTTTCCAAATAGGACGCATAATTTTCGAGGTCGCGCAGCTTAGAGAGGTCGTCCCCTCTTGTCAATTGCGCGCTTCCCTTTATTGCGAGCAACAATCAAGCCAGGCGAATGCCCGCAAAAGTAGAACGGGGTTGACGTCGTTTGACAATTGCAGCGCGTCTGTGTCAGACGCCTCTCACTCACACCTTTTTGGCTCCCGAACTTGATTTGTCTACGGGGAGCGATTGTGCGCGGGCAGCGGCGCGCTCCGCGTCCTGGAGACGCCCAACCGCGCGATATTCTTCGGCCAAATGTTGCCAAGGTAAACGGCGGTTCGGCGTGAGTTGTGTCGCTCTTTCAAAAGCTTTGAGCGCGTCACGATGATTTCCTTTCTTTTGATAAGCTAAACCAAGATCTTCCCAAACTGGCCCATAGGTTGGCGCCAGACTTGCGCCTTTTCGGAGACAGGATATTCCAGAATCGACCTGCCCGGTTGTCATCAAACAATACCCTAACTGCGACTGCACCAGATAATCTCGGGGCGCCAGACGCGCGGCGCGTTGCAGCGGAGCGATTGCTTGTGGAACTCGATTCAGGTTAATATAGCTATAACCTACCAGGGCAAGCATGGAGGCGCTGTCGGGTGCTACTTCGGCAGCTTTGGCGATTGCATCCAAGGTCGCATCGCCATGACCCAGCGCCTTCTCCGCGCGCGCGAGCTGGATCCAAGTAAACACGTTAGAAGGAGCCAAAGCGGCCGCTTTCTTGGCGTAACCCCGACTCTCTTGTTTGCGGCCAAGTCGCAGTGTGCAATCACTCAAGGCGTAGTAGGAAATAAATGCTTTTGGTTCTAACCGAGCTACTCGCTGAAGATATGGTATGGCTGCGGCATAGTGTCCCTGCGCTCCCTCTACATAGGCAAGACCGTAATAAGCGAGCGCGAACTTTGGTTGAATATTTGTCGCCGCCCGAAAGCAGGACGATGCTTCGCTGAATCGACGAAAATCCAATGCCAGCGAGCCGCGCAGACACTGCGAAGTGGCGCTGCGCGGATACCGTTTCGTCAGTTCCCGTGACAAGTTCAACGCCTGCGGGAAATTCTGCGTCACGAGAGCTTGGTAGAGCTGCCTTCCGATCGGGTCCTTGAAGGCAGGATCGGGCTGCTCTATTGCTCGCTTTGCCGATGGCTTAACCAGTTTTTCCGGCGGTGGCAGCTTATTCAACAGGCGATCAATCGAGGCATCCTGTGCCACTGCACCGGTCGTCGCGAGCAGTGCAAACGAAAGCATAGCGGTAATATTCCGCCAGAACGAAGCGACGAAGATCATCTTCCAGTTTTATCAAATTTCCGCGCGATTTCCAGGCAGAAATACGCTTGCAACTTGTCCGCCGTTTCAAGGGCTGCTAGAAAAGTAGTTAATGCTTTTTGCTTGCCGGGGATTTATTATTTCGGCGCTTCTGCTTTCGGTTGTGAGCCGTGGCAGAGCCGCTTCGGTTTGGAAGGTTACGAGCGAGTCTGGAAATGTTATTTATCTTGCCGGTTCCATCCATGCCCTGAAAAGTACCGATTATCCTTTGCCGTCGGCTTACAATCGTGCTTTTGATGCGTCCGACCGGCTCGTTTGCGAAGTAGATCCCAAGGCCCTGGAGGAATCGAGCAAGGGCTTACTCAAGGCTGGCGAATATCCGAAGAGCGATAGCCTGAAAAATCATGTCGATCCGCGAGCTTACGATTATTTGCGCCGACTGTTTAAGCTAATGGACGTTCCGGAAACCAAGTTTGCGCGCTATCGCCCCTGGTTTCTTTCCTTAATGCTGCAAGAACCCGCCTTAAACGGGATATCAGAGACGCTTGGCGTAGAAGAATTCCTGACGCGGCGCGCGCAGGCCAATTCCAAACCAGTGTTGGGCTTGGAGTCCGCTCGAGAGCATGCTGACATCTTCCTCGGCCTAACTGATAGGCAAAGTGAAGCTATGCTGCTAATCATGTTCATCCCAGCGGAACGCGGCAGCAGCAGTGCCGGCAATGCTTTGGCCGATGCCTGGCGACGCGGAGACGCTGATACCGATACCCGTATTTTCATGAACGGCTTCCGCGATTACCCATCACTTGCTGATCGGCTCCTGACAAATCGGAATCGCAAATGGATTCCGAAAATCGAAGGATACCTGCGCAGCGGAAAGACCTACTTCGTTGTCGCCGGTGCGGCTCATATGGGCGGCGCCAACGGCGTGCTCGCCCTTCTGCGCCAGCGCGGCTATCGGATCGAACAACTTTAATTCCGCGCTTCCGCATTTAAGCTCTCGCGATGTTACCGAGTCGGAACCATCTGCGTGCTTTTCCTCGCGCTTATCGCCTTGGTCGTGGCCACAGAGCAGGAGTTCCGTTTCGAAAAACTCAGTGGACCCGTGGTTGAGGAAGAGTAGCCGGTACCGTGCGCATTAGCCGATATTTTGTCGGCCTGCGAGAGAAAGAGAACCGCCACGGGACGTGTCGGTATGCGCGCGCTACCCTTCAGCTAATGGCAGGAATCTTTCGTGGGCAATCTTGTCGTTTTTGACGGTGTAGATGCCTACCTCGGACATCTGCATTCGTTTCTTTGAATTCTTATCGGTAGCATCAATATCAAACCGAACCACGAACGTATCGCCCGCTATGAACGGCCCGCTTACTTTGGAGTCATGCACCTCCATGTTCTTTTCCCACCAATCGTTTTTGCCGCGTACTTGATCGATGCCTCGCATCTCTGCGGGCATGCTTTCCATCTGGCGCGGTTCGACGCTAACGATATCTTTCGCATAAAGATCATCGACCGCCTTTTTCCATTCGCTTCCTTTGCAAAGCTCCACCAATCTCATCGCAACATCTTCCGTACTCATATTTCCTCCATTGTTTTGATTTTATTTCCGCTCCAGAAAAAGCTCCTTCAGTTTATTCCGTTGGGCAAATTCCGTTCACCGATGGCAAATCGTTTGTCGTCCGACTATTTTGTTTTCGCATGCGGTTCTATGACTCCGAAGACGTTACCGGCCGGATCTTCAGCATAGGCTAGCCAGCCAACACTGGGGATCTCCATCTTTGGTACACAAATTCTTCCGCCGCACTCTTCAATTTTCTTTATCGACTGATCGAGTGATGGCACCGCGATCGTGTTTATCGTGCCGGGACTCTGTCCTTCGCGAGGACGGGCCAGACCGCCATTGATTCCCGGGTCCTTATCGTCGCCTGTTGTGACAAGCCAGTACTCAAGCGGGCCACCTTCAAACTTTTTGAACTTCCAGTCGAAAACATCCCGGTAAAACGGGCAGACCGCTTCCGGATCGTGGGTGTAAATCTCGAAATGAATTACGCGCTGCATAGTTCAACCCTTTTCTGAAAATTCGTTTCGCACAATCTCCCATCGCTGTCCAGGCCGCGTCGGGGCACAATCAACGTGTGTTTGCCACGAAGGCGGGGACAAAAATCCTCCAGATTAGATATTTCGTTGCAGCTGGATTGGTCGGTTCTGCAATAGCCACCTGTCCGGTTTGTGACGCAATTGAAAAATTCGCCGGAGGTGCGGATCTTGAGTGAGATGAACTCCGCGGACAATTGTCCGATCTTTTTCGCGAAACCGGTCACTTTTCGTGCGTGGCTGGAGAAACATCATCAGACAAAGCGCGAGCAGTGGGTAGGCTTTCATCGGAAAGCTTCCGGGCGCCCCAGTATCACCTGGCCCGAAGCGGTGGGTGAAGCGCTTTGCTTCGGTTGGATCGACGGTTTGCGCAAGAGGATCGATGCTGAGAGTTACAAAATTCGTTTTACACCACGTCGGCCGACCAGCAACTGGAGCGCGATCAACATTCGCCGGATGAAAGAACTTATGCGCGAGCGTTGCGTTCGACGCGCTGGCATAAAGGCTTTTCGGAAACGGGTGCCGGAGAGATCCGGCATTTACAGTTATGAAAATCGAAAATCAGCGACGTTAAGTGCGGCAGCGAGGAAACAGTTCCTCGCCGATATCGTAGCCTGGAAATTTTTCCAGCAACAACCAGCGTCTTATCGGCAGACTACAATCTGGTGGGTGGCTAGCGCGAAGCGCCCACAAACACAGCAAGATCGCCTGCGCAAGTTAATCGCTTTCTCAAAAGCCAGCCGCAGATTATAAACCCTTCGCCACATGTCTCTGTAGATAAGTCTTTAGGTTGATTACCGACTTTCTTGCAATCAACCATCAATCATTAACCTTTCCTTATGACTCTTTCATCCCGCGCTCTCACCATCCTTCACGAATGGGTGCAATCGGAAAGTCTTCGAACGCATTGTTACGCGGTCTCTGATTCAATGAAGCATTTCGCGCAGTTGCGTGGTGAGGATGCGGATCTCTGGGAAGCCGTCGGGTTGTTGCACGATATGGATTACGAGCGTCATCCGAACCTGGAACGGAGTTCGACCGAAGGACACCCGTTCGTCGGCGTCGCGTGGTTACGCGATCAAGGCTGGAGTGAAGAAATCTGCCGGGCAATTCTTTCGCACGCGGATTATTCAGGCGTCTCCCGTGAGATGCCGCTCGAGAAAACCCTGTATGCGGTTGATGAATTGAGCGGATTCGTCATTGCCGTGGCGCGGGTGCGGCCTTCGAAAAGCATTCACGAAGTGGAGGTCACGGCGGTAAAAAAGAAGATGAAAGACAAGGCATTTGCCCGCGCGGTTAATCGCGATGACATCGTGCGCGGCGCTGAGGAACTCGGCATGCCCCTCGATAATATAATCGCGGAAGTCATCACCGCGTTGAAGTCAGATGCCGAACGGCTTGGGCTTGAAGGAGTCGCCTTGTCATCCTGAGCGGAGTCGCAGAATCTCTAACTATTTATTCTCCAAGGGCGATCCCGGGTTTCCCAAACGGGCAAAAATTACGGCCGGAGCGAAGTTGACGGCTTTAAGCCGTCAAGTTTCCGTTTTGCGATCCTGAAGCGAAGCACGGCGTTGCTAGAGTGATCTCTGGGCCTTCAATGGGCAGGATGCTCGTTGCCCACAGCCAAGATGGCTGTGCTACGAGACCGCTGGCTCGCAGGAACTCGCCCCTCTTTATTCTCGTGCGCATTATGGCCGTGCACAAACTCGACGGCTTTAAGCCGTCGAGTTTTCGTTTTGTGATCTGAGCGGAGTATTGGCGCCGGCTGGAGCCATCCCCTAGATGCTTCAACGGGCAAGATGCCCGTTGGCCCCACCGCCAAGATGGCTGTGCTACAAACCTTCCAGCAGTTCGCGAGTTTCAGCTACTCCCGTTCGCCAGATTTTTATCATCTCTTCATCCTGGCGCTTGTAGTAGCCGCCGTAGTTTCCATCATTCAAGTAATCACGTAGGGAGCGCGGGTCTAGCTGGCGCGAATACTCGAGATCACTCATGGGCTTCTGCTTATCGGGCATGGTTACGTTTGCCAGTCGCGTCCACGGAAAGTTTTCCATCCACGAGGCGTGTGACGCGACCGGGTCGATCGCCAAGACTTGGGCCCAAGTTTTCGGCGCATTCCACCAATTGTGAAACTTGACCCGCAAACCCGGGTGATCGGCCATCCACTCACCGACAAGTGATTGTGCTGGCGTATTTCCGCCATGTCCGTTGACGATCAGGATTCGCTTGAACCCCTGGTCTGCCAAAGCGTCGAGAATTTCCCGAACTACTCTCAGGTAAGTGTCGACGCGCAATGTAATCGAGCCGGGAAACGCACGAAAGTAAGGCGTAATCCCATAAGGTACCACTGGAAAGACCGGTACACCCAAAGAGTCAGCCGCTTCCACAGAAATCCTCTCAGCGAGAATGCTATCAACACTTAAGCTCAAGTAGGCGTGCTGCTCCGTGCTTCCAAGCGGCAAGACACAGCGATCGTCCTGCTTGAGATATTCCTCCACCATCATCCAATTCATTTCGCTGATGCGCATGCATGTAACTCTTAGACTGGTTTCAAAAAGCGCCTAATGAATTGCTGTCGCCGATCGTCAATACTCGGCAAACGCGGCATCGGGATAGCAATACAGCCAGCGCTCCCCCGGCTGCGCGGACGCGATGACCGGATGTCCACTCGCCCGGGCATGCTTGCTGGCGTGCTGATTAGGCGAGCTGTCGCAACACAATGTTTGGCCGCACTCCTGACATGTTCTCAAGTGCACCCAGCGGGCCCTGATCTTCACGCACTCAGCGCACTCACCGCGACTCGGATGTTTAATCGTGGTAATGGCAGAAAGATGGGCACAACTTCCAGACATACTTCGCATGGTTTTCAAATATTCATGAACGAACTGGACCGCCATTGACCCCTCGCCAACGGCAGAAGCGACCCGCTTGATGGAGCCGGAACGCACATCTCCAGCTGCGAACACACCCGGCCGGCTCGTTTCCAACAGAAATGGCTGCCGCTTCAAGGTCCAGTGTTGCGAATCGTCCGACTCGATTCCCGTGCGGACAAAATGCTTTTCGATCGCATTGACTACTTTCGGACTGCCGGTCAGATGGCCCACGTCGCCGGTAAATTCTCCGGGGCCTTGTAGCCTGATCGTCTTCGGCTGATCGCCGGTGACATCGATGATTTCGAGTTCACCAGACTTAATGACGAAGAACTTCGCATCGCGATCGCCTGCGCGAAACGTTTTCGTTGAAGTGCCCGCGTAACCAGCGAGCTGCGTCATTTGCTCCTCTGTCAGCTTTGGAAACGCAATCGCGTTTAGATCCTGCGCGGCCATTGCTTCGACTCTGTACCCGCAACGAGCAACACTCAACCTTAACGCATCGCTCGCAGCCTGTTGATGAACATATCTGCGCGCTGCTGGATAACGATGTCGATAATTTGCGGGCGAACTGCTTTCAGCCGCTCCAAAATTGTTATGGCTCTGCTTCCAGCCAATTCCCGGTTAGGAATTGCTTCGCAAGCCAGAACTACCAGCACCGGATTCTGCGAATAGATCAGTTTGTCCAAATCTGAGAAATGTGCGCCTGTGCTCCAAAGCGCATGGCTCCAATGATACATCCCGTGTGTTTCGTTCGGTGGATTCAAAGCCAGCTGATCGATCAGATTGGGTATTGCTGAATGACCAAGCTGTGCAAGTTCTGAAATAATTTCTAAGACGCGATCGTCAGAACTGACCTGTTCCAATACAAATTCGATCAGCATGCGCGCATAAGTATCGATTTTGTCCTGCACATGTCTGAGCGCGTCGACAGCATCTGATTTCGGTTCGTACGATGTGTGAGCCCATTTGCACAACTGTGTCACCTCATAAATGAGTCTCCCACGAGGGTAATGCAGCTCTGAGCGAGCGCATCTTTGCACTTCGCGAGCGCCGGTCTCAAGCTCACTTAGGATGCTGGCAATCTGTTTTAGTCCCGCGATAACGCTCTCCCGCCCTTTTTCGTTCTTTCTATAAGTTTCGATAAGCAAAGGAATAAATTCGATACTTTCGACATTCCGGCAAAAATAACTGTGGTCTATGCCTTGAGGGGTAGAGTGCTGGAAAGCAACCAGTGTGTTATGAATTTTCTCCCGGAGCGGACCCGCTTCGAGCGATTCATGAGGGGGAAGAATCAACGGCAGACGGATCCGACTAGCTCTCGGAATGATTTCCGTAAAGGACTCATTAAGGACTGTGCCACCTACCGGTCGTTGCCAAGAATGCCGAATCTTTAATTGGCCGTGCGCAGCTCGCTGCTCGTCGATATCAAGATTCCAGAACGTAGGCGCATCGTAGATTTGCCCGTTATGCGTGCGCGGTTGCAGCTGCAGCTGAGCCGATTGATTCTTTTGTAACCGGAAGCTAAATCTGCCATGTGTATCGGTCGCTCCACGACGTTGTGCTATTTCCAAACCCCTTCATGAAGGTGAAATTCGACGGGGGTGTTAGCCAGGGTCTCTCCTCTCGAGTCCGTGAGTTCGATCTCGAATCGAGTACACTTTTGATTCCCCGCGAGAATGGCGATTCCCACCCAGAGAAGGACGGCGGGAAGGACGCTTGAAAGGCGCCAGGCTTCCTTGCGCGGGCGGACCATGAAGCCAACCACCAGACCTGCTACGCAAATGCCAAAGGCCGGAAGCAAGAAAATGCTTGCTATCCCGGCAAACCCGCCTTCTGGCCCGTGGAGTCTCCCGATCGCTCGAGTCGTTGCGCCACCATCAGCGCTGAGCCGGCGAAGACTGCAATTGTCGGCAGCCAGACAAGGAGAGCCCAAGGGCGCTCCCTAAAGGCAGTCGATACGAGGAGCCCCACCAACAGTGCTAACAAAACCAGCCCGAAATGAGACAAGACAAAGGACAAAGTCATGGTGCTTCTAAATAAGGTCGACTCGACTGGTCGAGCTTGGGTTTCGATAGCAATTATTGAACCGACGTGTAAATCCCGCGAAAGCGAGGGGAACAGATTGGGACTCTCTTGCCTTGCTAACACGGTGACATCCGCAAGATTGGAAGTATGCTTCGGCGGCTGTCGTTTAGAATCCTTAATCAGGGTAGAGATTCAGCGACCGTTCCCCGAAAAATCTTTAAAAAATAGTTGACTGATCAGTCTAGAGAGGTAATGGTGTCTCATGCCTCGGGTAAGTGACATGAAAAAACGCCTGACCGATGCGGCGTTGGATTTGATGTGGGAAAACAGTTACGGCACCACTTCAGTGGATGCGATTTGCGAGCGGGCTGGTGCGAAAAAGGGAAGCTTTTATTATTTCTTCAAGTCAAAGTCCGAGCTCACCGCTTCTGCACTGGAGGCGGAATGGAATAAAAACAAGGCAAACATGGACGCTCTTTTTTCTCCAACAATTCCACCGCTCGAGCGATTCGATCGCTACTTCGAACATGTGCACGACCGTCTGGCCGAACTTCAACAAGAATGCGGCTCCATCCTCGGTTGCCCTCTCTTAAGCATCGGGAGCGAGGTAAGCACGCAAGACAAGGTCGTACGCGATACCGTTGACCGCATTTTTGATCGGAAGATAAAGTATTTTGAGTCGGCGATTCGAGACGCTCATGCGCAAGGATTGATTGAGGCGCCAGACCCCCAGGCGAAAGCGAAGATGCTTTTTGCTTGTTACCACGGCACATTGGCACAGGCGCGCATTCAAAACGACCTCGAACTCCTCCAGAACTTTAAAAAAATAGCGATGGATTCGCTAGGGGCCAAGCCAGCCGTTGTCGCGTCATTATGAGCATCTCTTTTTTTGCCAAATTTATAGACGACTAGTCAAATATGCGCACCCAAACGAAGAAACAAAACCTCATGAAAACTGACCAAGACTCGACAGCAGTTTCCCCCCAGATCGTAGCCAATGCCGTTTCAAAATTAAAAAGCCGGTTACAGCAAGATTACGAGCGGACCTACCCCGACCTGGGCGACCTCGTTCGAATCGTCCTCGACGAGGAAGAAGCCAAGGCGTGGGAATTATCTTTCCCGCATTTGTTTTTGCCCGACCTGGTGGAAGCCCACATCACCCAGCTCGGATTGCGACCGGCTGATATCGGAGACGACCGCGTCCCAATCCCGGCCCGCTTCTCGGCAGAGCAAAACCACCAGTTGTTCGTTCCGGCTTATGCGGATTGCTAAGCGCTCAACCGCAAACCGGCTCAAACGAAGAAATGAGACTCTGGATAAACGAATTTTTGAAAACCAACTAATGAAAGGCACACAATGAAAAATGGAAAACTTGCAGGAAAAATCGCGGTCGTAACCGGTGGGTCGAAAGGAATCGGCGCCGACATCGCAAAACAATTCGCGGCTGAAGGCGCAGCCGTCGTCGTCAATTACGCTTCCTCGAAAGAAGGCGCCGATCGCGTCGTTGACGAAATTGCAAAGCGCGGCGGCAAAGCGATTGCCGTGCGGGCGAACGTCGCCAAGAAGGCGGAAATCGAACAACTCTTTTCCGCAGCCAAGAAGGCCTTCGGCAAGATCGACATCCTGGTCAACAACGCTGGAGTTTATGACTGGTCGCCACTTGAAGAGATCACCGAGGAGCAATTTCACAAACACTTTGACGTGAATGTCCTCGGCCTGCTCCTCGCCACGCAGGAAGCGGTCAAGCATTTCGACTCCACTGGCGGCAACATTATAAACATTAGCTCGGCCGTCACCTCGTTGACGCCTCCGAGTTCGTCTGTTTACACCGGGACAAAGGGCGCGGTCGACGCCATCACCAGAACGCTGGCCAAGGAGCTCGGTCCGCGCAAAATCCGCGTCAACGCCATCAATCCCGGCATGGTAGAAACGGAAGGAGTG
>Ga0209474_10003678_pt1 | contig 13401 bp, 11 predicted proteins | sample GraSoiAngelo_145_FD_185902 | JGI IMG/M metagenome (GOLD analysis project Ga0209474, IMG submission 185902) | Grasslands soil microbial communities from the Angelo Coastal Reserve, California, USA - 14_1009_05_20cm (SPAdes) (version 2) | ecosystem: Environmental > Terrestrial > Soil > Grasslands...
TGCGCCAGAAGCAGCCCGTGGCGGTGATCGAGGTGTTTTTCGAGGAGCGCGCTTCCCGCGGCCTCGACGGGCGGCCGGATCCGCGCGCAGCCGAGATCGCCCGCCGCGAGGAGGAGATCGTGCGCCAGATCGACGAGCTGCTGGTGCGCCTGCCGCCCGCCGCGCCACCGCCGCCCCGAACGCTGCAACCGGGCGAGCATGACTTTTCGCCGCTCGGCCTCTGCCGTCTGTGTGGTCAGGGCAGCTCGAGCCTGCTCGCGTGCGAGGGGACGAAGCGCGAGGAAGCCCCCCGCCGCGACCGCTTCGAGCTGATCGAGCTGGAATGATGGGCGCCCTTCTCGCAGCGCTGCTGGCCGCCGCCATGCCGGTGCTCCCGGTCTCGCAGGCCCCGAAGCTGGTCGCGCAGGCCGCGGGAAAACAGGCGCGGCCGGTGGTCCTCCACTTCTGGGCAACCTGGTGTGTCGCCTGCCGGCAGGAATTCCCCTCGCTCCGCCAGCAGCTGCTGCAATTGCCTGACCGGGGCGCCGGCGTCCTCCTGGTCAGCATCGATCGCCCCGAGCAGCGTACGCGGGCGGAAGAGATGCTCGCGCAATACAAACTGCTCGCCGTACCCGCCGTTCTGCTGGACGCACCGGACCCGGACCCCGTGCTGCGCGCGGTGGGCGAGCCGAAGTGGGACGGAACCCTTCCGGCGACCTTCGTCTTCGACGCCCAGGGAAAGCTGCGCAAGAGCTTCATCGGCCGGGCGAGCCCGGCGAAGCTCCAGGCGGCGGTCAGGTCGCTAACCCCCTGAGGGCCGGCCAGAGCCCGGCGCGATGCAGATCATCGTCCGCGCGCCTCCAGGATCATCCTGGTGCGGCGATCGTGTAGCGTGGGGTCCAGACCGACGGGATATCGGTGCGGATTGACGAGTCGCTTGATGCCGCCGTGCAGATGCTCGAGCTGCCGCGCCGCCCGTGCGCGCGATTCTGCCAGGGGTGGAGGGCTGTAGACGATGCGGCCTGCGCGCGTGACCGGCACCAGGACGTCCTCCTGCGAGGCGTCTTCGGGCACGGTCTTGCGGCGGGTCGCGTCCTGCATGTCCACCAGCGTTCGCGAAGGCTCGCCGTCGTCGACGTCGTAGATCAGATCGCCCACGAACTCGCCGCCGGCGCTGAAGCGCCTTACCTGTAACAGGCCAGGCACCGAGATCTTGGCGCTCTGTTCGGAGAGCTTGATCCGCCGTTTCCATTCGCCGCCCCGGACGCGAACCGCGGAGAGCTTGTAGATGCCGCCCAGCGCCGCATCCTCGGCGCCGGTGATCATCCGGGTGCCGACTCCCCAGGCCGCGATCTTCGCGCCTTGCTGCTTCAGGCTCGCGATCACATGCTCGTCGAGCTCGTTGGAAGCCAAGATGACGGTCTTCGTGAATCCCGCGGCGTCGAGCAGCTTGCGCGCCTCGATGGAGAGCCAGGCGAGGTCGCCGGAGTCGAGGCGGATGCCCGACAGCTCGCGCCCTTGTGAGCGCAGCCATCTTCCCGTCTCGATCGCGTTGCGGACGCCCTGCAGGGTATCGTACGTGTCCACCAGCAGGACGACGTTGTGGGGCATCGCCCGCGCATAGGCCGCGAACGCCTCGCGCTCCGAATCGAAGAGCATCACCCAGGAGTGCGCGTGCGTTCCGCGGACCGGGATTCCCAGGAGCTTTCCCGCGAGCACGTCGGAGGTCGCGGCGCATCCGCCGATGTATGCCGCGCGCGCCGCGCTCACCGCTCCGTCGATGCCCTGGGCGCGCCGGAGGCCGAACTCGATCACCGGCTCGCCCTGCGCGGCCAGGCAGACGCGCGCAGCCTTGGTCGCAATCAGCGTCTGGAAGTTGATCAGGTCGAGGAGCGGCGTCTCCAGCAGCATGCAGGGAACGATCGGGCCGCAGATGCGCAGGAGCGGCTCCTGGGGAAATACCGGAGTTCCCTCGGGGACGGCGTCGACGTCGACGCGCGGCTCGAGCGTGCGCAGGTGATCGAGGAAGGCCGGCTCGAACATCGGCTCGCCGGAGTCGGCGCGCAACTCGCGCAGGTAGCGCAGGTCGTCGTCGGTGAAGCGCAGCTCGCGGATGTATTCGAGTGCGGTGGCCAGCCCGGCGGCGATGGTGAAACCGGAGTCGAACGGCGGACGGCGGAAGAGGAGGTGGAATACCGCCTCTCGATCTTCCATGCCGGACTTCCAGGCCGCCGCGGCCATGCTGAGCTGGTAGAGGTCCGTCAGCAGCGCGAGAGACTGTCCGTACAGCCCGCCCAGCATCGGTCAGCGGCGCCAGGCCGCGGCCTGGGCGGCGCTGGGGTTGACGATCACTTCGCCGCTCTCGCTGTCCAGCGCCACCCGATCGCCTTGGGAGACAGACTCGAAGATGTCGCGCACGCCCCAGACGACGGGGATGCCCAGGGCGGTGAGGACCGCCCCGCCTGTCGAGTCGTCGCGCGGCGTCGCGCATACCGCGCCCGTTGCTCCCGCGGCCCAGCTCCTCAGGGCGACGAGCCCGGGCAGGTGCACGGACACGACCAGCTCTCCGCGGCGGACACGCTGGGGCTCGATGCCCGAGAGCCTCCGCGCGATCGCGCCGAGGAACGCCTCGATGTCCACGGCCCTGCGCGCGGCCGGACCATGCTGCGCGAGCGCCCGCGCCACCTCGGCGGCGATCCGCTCCAAGGCGATGGAGGGCGGAACGTACCTGGCCACGTGCTCCTGCGCCCGCTCCTCCAGGCGCACGTCCGTGAGCGTGGTGCAGATCTCTTCCAGCTCCCGGCAGGAGGCGGCCGCGGTTGCCCGGGCCCGCTCGGCGAGCTGCATGATCTCTTCCCGCTCCGACGCAAAAGCAGCCGAGAGCTGTCCAGGCGACGTCTTCCGTGGATCGCGGCGCGGCAGCGCCCGCGACAGCAGCGTGGCCACCCCGAGCGAGCGCCCGCGGTGGTTTCCCTCGCCGCGGAGGATCACGTGCGCCCCGGCCGGGTTCTGGGACTCGATCAGGGCGGTGAGCGCGCGCGTGGCGCCGATGGTCAGCAGGATGTCGGACTCCGAGAACGGGCCGGCCTCGCGCTGCAGCACCAGCGCTCCGCGCGGCCGTGTGGCCGACAACAGAGGGATGGCGAGGAATGTCGGATAACGCTCTTCGGCGAGCTGCGGGAAGTACTCGAACTGCTCGGTGAGACGAGCGTCGTTGACGGTCACCGGGCTCATCGTCTCCACGCAGGTGCCGGTGATCCCCTGGCCGACCTTCATGCGCACTTCGCCGAGGGCATCCCGGGTGAAGCCGAACGTGCCGCGCAGCACCAGCTCGTCGCCGGCTTCGAGCACGTACACCGAAGCAACGGGCGATGCGGTCATCGCCGCGAGCTGCTCGCAGAGATAGCAAAGCCCGGCGGAGAGGGAACCAGCCGCCGACGCCCCGGCAGCAAACTTCAGTGCTGCCTGGACGCGGTCCGACCGATCGACGATCTGCACGGGCACTCGCGGCGGATCCACAAGCGCGAAGAGTAACGGAATCCTCCGCCAGTTGAAACGCGCCCGGCTGCAACTCGACGTTCACGAACGCCGGGCCGCGCTTTCCAACACGCGCAGCGCGGACCGTGCTCGCCCGCTCTCCAGCCGGGGTATTTCCTTGTGGGACAGTTGAGCGGGAAAGCGCGCTGCGCGCGGAAATGGAGTTACAATCGTGTAGGTTCTCTCGTCAGGAGGCAACACGATGACGGTTTCCGCCGCTCCCCGCCCGCACGTCGACCTGCAGAACGCCGTGGTGCGATTCGCGGGCGACTCGGGCGATGGGATGCAGCTTACCGGGACGGAGTTCACGCGCGAGGCGGCGCTCTACGGCAACGACCTCGCCACCTTCCCGGACTATCCGGCGGAAATCCGCGCCCCCGCGGGGACGACGGCGGGCGTCTCCGGCTACCAGATCCAGTTCGCCGCGCATGAGGTGTATTCCGCGGGCGACCAGCCGGACACGCTGGTGGCGATGAACCCGGCGGCGCTGAAAGTGCATCTTCCGGACCTCAAGCGCGGCGGCCTGCTCATCCTCAACGAGGCGACCTTCAAGCAGTCCGACCTGGATCGCGCGGGGTGGAAGACGAATCCCCTCACCGACGGCACCCTGGAGAACTACCAGGTGATCAAGGTGGACTTCGAGCGTCTCGTCGGAAAGGCCGTGGAGGGCACCGGCGTCTCCGCGAAGGACGCCAGCCGGTGCAAGAACTTCTACGCCCTCGGCCTGGTGTTCTGGATCTACTCCCGCGACATCGAGCGCGAGGAGCAGGCCATCCGGGAGCGGTTCAAGAAGAGCCCGCCGCTGGCGGAAGCGAACGTGCGCGCCTTCAAGGCAGGCTACAACTACGGCGAGACGATCGAGGCGCTGGACGCGCCGTATTCCATCCAGCCGGCCCGGCTCAAGCCTGGCAAGTACCGCAACGTCACCGGGAACAGCGCGCTGGCCCTAGGTCTCATCGCCGCGGCGCAGAAGGCGGGCCTGCGGATGTTCTACGGCAGCTACCCAATCACCCCGGCCAGCGACATCCTCCACGAGCTTTCCAAGTACCGGCGTTTCCAGCTGACGACGTTCCAGGCGGAGGACGAGATCGCGGCGATCTCTGCGGCCATCGGAGCGTCGTTCGCCGGCGCGCTCGGCGTCACCGGCTCGAGCGGTCCCGGGATCGCGCTCAAGACGGAAGCGATGGGCCTCGCCTTGATGACCGAGCTGCCGCTGGTGATCATCAACGTGCAGCGCGGCGGGCCGTCGACCGGGCTACCCACCAAGACGGAGCAGTCGGACCTCTTCCAGGCGGTCTATGGACGCAACGGCGAGTGCCCGATCCCGGTGCTCGCCGCCCGTTCCCCAGCCGACTGTTTCGACACCGCCTACGAAGCCTGCCGCATCGCCATCGATTGCCGCACGCCGGTGATCCTCCTCTCGGACGGGTCGCTGGCGAACGGCAGCGAGCCGTGGCTTCTTCCGGACGTGAACAGCCTGCCGAAGATCGATCCGGACTTCGCCACCGATCCGGCCGGGTTCATGCCGTACAAGCGCGACGAAAAGCTTGCCCGGCCCTGGGCGATTCCGGGCACCCCCGGACTCGAGCACCGCATCGGCGGCCTGGAGAAGGATGCGCTCACCGGCAACATCAGCTATGACGCGCAAAATCACGAGAAGATGGTGCGCACCCGCGCGGAGAAGGTCCGCCGCATCGCCGACCGGCTGGAGCCGACGGAGCCTTTCTTCGACCCCGCGGGGGACGTGCTGGTGATCGGATGGGGCGGCACGTACGGATCGATCACGCAGGCGGTGATCGAGGCGCGCCAGACCGGGCTGAGGGTCGGTCACGTCCATCTGCGGCATGTCTTCCCGCTGCCGAACGACCTGACAGACGTCGCGGCGCGCTACCGGAACGTGCTGATCCCCGAGCTGAACATGGGCCAGCTGCGCTTCCACCTGCGCGGCCAGCTCGGGCTCGAGTCGGTGGGCCTGAACAAGATCCAGGGCAAGCCGTTCCACGTCGCCGAGGTCCGCTCGGCCATCGAATCGCTCGCGCGGCGCAAGCACCTGCCCGCGGAACAGGAGATCGCCTAGATGTCCGCTCCTCTCGTAAAGCTGACGAAAAAGGACTTCGTCTCCGACCAGGAAGTGAGGTGGTGCCCGGGATGCGCCGACTTCGCCATCCTGGCAGGCGTGCAGAAGCTGATGCCCGAGCTGGGCATCTCCCGGGAGAAGACGGTCTTCATCAGCGGGATCGGCTGCGCTTCCCGGTTCCCCTACTACATGAACACCTACGGCTTTCACGGGATCCACGGCCGCGCGCCCGCCATCGCCACCGGCCTGAAGATGGCGAATCCGGACCTGACCGTCTGGGTGGTGACGGGTGACGGCGATGGGCTCTCCATCGGGGGAAACCACCTGATCCACGCATTGCGAAGAAACGTCGACCTCAAGATCCTGCTCTTCGACAACCGGATCTACGGGTTGACCAAGGGACAGGCTTCGCCGACCAGCGAGCTGGGCAAGAAGACCAAGAGCTCGCCGTTCGGGACAGTCGATCGGCCCTTCAACCCGCTGACGCTGGCGCTCGGCGCCGGCGCGACCTTCGTGGCGCGCACTACCGCCAACGACATGCCGCACATGTCCAGCGTGATCAGGCGGGCCGCGGCGCACAAGGGCGCTGCGTTCGTGGAGATCTGGCAGAACTGCGTCGTCTTCAACGACGGCGCGTTCGATGAGTGGAGCGAGAAGGACGTGCGCGACGAGCGCCTGCTCAAGCTCGAGCACGGCAAGCCACTGGTGTACGGCAAGACCAAGGACAAGGGGCTCCGGATCGGCGGCGGGTTCACGCTGGAGATGGGCGCGGCTGATGGCGCGGTGGTGCACGACGAGTCGCGCGACAATCTTTCGCTGGCGCTGGCGCTGGGGGCGCTGGAGCCGCCCTGGCCGCAGGTGATGGGCGTCCTGCGCGCGGTCGATCTCCCGACGGTAGATCAGCTCGCGCGGGAGCAGGAGCGGGAAGCGGAGAAGACGACGCGCGGCCCGGCCACGCTGGAGGCGCTGCTGCAGAGCGGGGATACCTGGGACGTGACGGCGGGCGCGGGAGACGCGTAGGCACTTCAGGCGGAGCCTGCGATGTCGGTTGCGCTAGTGCCGCGGATGAGGCGGGATTAACTTCCCGCGCATGCTGATGCGCGAGTTCGGTCCCGCCCGGGTGCCCGTCATCGGCCAAGGCACCTGGCGGTTGCGCGGCCCCGAAGCGGTCGACGGGCTGCGGACCGGGATCGAGCTCGGCCTCACGCACATCGATACCGCGGAGCTGTACGGCACCGAGGAGATGGTCGCCGAGGCCATCGAAGGTCGGCGGGATGAGATCTTCCTCGTCTCGAAGGTCCTTCCCTCCAACGCCACCCGGAAGGGGACCGTGGTCGCGTGCGAGCAGTCGCTGCTGCGGCTGCGGACGGACCGGCTCGATTGCTACCTCCTGCATTGGCCGGGCCCGCACCCGCTGGAAGACACCATCGCCGCGTTCGAGGAGCTGCAAGCCGCGGGCAAGATCCGCAGCTATGGCGTCAGCAACTTCGACGAGGAGCTGTTCGCCGAGGCCGTCCGCATCGCCGGACCGGGGCGTATCGCCTGCAACCAGGTCCTCTACAATCTCGGGGAGCGGCATGTGGAGGCGCGCGTGCTGCCGGCGTGTCGCGAGTTCGGCGCGGTGCTCGTCGGATACAGCCCGTTCGACAATCTTCCCGACGGCGGCGAGCTGGCCGCTGTGGCGGCGGAGCTGCGCGCGACCCGGCGGCAGGTGGCGCTCGCGTTCCTGGTCCGGTTGCCCGGAACCTTTGCCATCCCGAAAGCGTCGACCGTCGAGCACGTGCGCGAGAACGCGGGCGCAGCTTCCCTGAAGCTGACCGAGCGGCAGATCGCGCGCCTCGAGCGCGCGTATCCAGTGCATGTCCGGAGCGAGCTTCCCACGGCCTGACGACCGATCTTGACATCATTACAGTATCTTACTAATATGCTGTCATGATTCTCGAGGACCTTTCGGAGCGCGTCGCGCGCGAGCTCGGAGAGCGCGGACTGCTGGGCGCGGCTGCGGACGGCCGTGTCTCCGACGCGCCGGACGCGCGCACGGTCCGCTACTACACGACGCTCGGGCTGCTCGACCGCCCGCGCATCGAAGGGCGTCAGGCGCGATATGCAGAGCGGCACCTGCTGCAGCTGCTCGCGATCAAGGCGCTGCAGGCGTTCGATCTGCCGCTGGCGGAGATCCAACAGCGCCTGTACGGCCGCAGCGACGCGGAGCTGAAGGCGCTGGTCGAATCGCTGGCGGCGGAAGCGCGCACGACGTCGGCAGCACGAGTGCCTTCGCTGCGGCTGCGCGAAGTCGCGGTGGAGCCGGGAGTCCGTCTGGTGGTCGAAGAAAGCTGGCGGCCGCGCGACCCGGCCGCGCTGGAAGCGAGGATTCGAGCGGCCCTGGCCGCGCTTGGAGGCGAGCGATGACGTTGGCAATCCCCATGGTGGACATCCCTTCCGGCGTGACCCGAGTCCTGGGCTCGCTGAGGGCGAAGGAGCAGCCCCTGCCGCTCGAGAGCGTCCAGCTCCGCGCGCGGGTGATCGATCGCGTCGCCGAGGTGACCGTCGAGCAGAAGTTCGGCAACCCGTTCCGGGAAGCCATCGAGGCGGTCTACGTCTTTCCCCTCGCGGGCGGCAGCGCCGTGAGCCGCTTCGAGATGCAGATCGGCAAGCGGGTGGTGCGCGGCCGGATCGAGGAGCGCTCGGAGGCGCGCCGCCAGTACGCGCAGGCGCTCGACCAGGGCAAGCGCGCCGCGCTGCTCGAGCAGGAGCGCGACGACGTCTTCACCATGCAGGTCGGCAACGTGACGCCGGGCGACGCGGTCGTCATCCGCTTGACCTACAGCGAGCGGCTGCCCTTCTTCGAGGACGGGCGCACCGAGCTGCGCTTGCCGCTGGTCGTCGCGCCGCGATACGTCGGAGGCGAGGAGCTTCCGCGCGAGCAGGCGGGCCACGGCGTCGTCTCCGATACGGCCACGGTCCCGGACGCATCGCGGATCACGCCCCCGCGGCTGGTGCCCGGATTCGATGCGAAGGTGTCGTTGGGCGTCGAGGTGGAGCTGTTCGGCGGCTTCTCCGACCTGGACTGCTCGCAGCACGCGGTGAGCACTTCGTCGGGGCCGGAGAGCGCGCGGGTCATGCTCTCGCGGGAGCGCGAGCCTCTGGATCGGGACTTCGTCCTGCGCTGGAGGATCGCGGGCGAGGAGGTGAAGTCCCAGCTCTTCGCTCACGGCGGATTCGCCCTGCTCTCCGTGGTGCCGCCCGCGCGCCAGGGATTCCTCGGCGTCGCCCGCGACGTGGTCTTCGTCCTCGATCGCTCCGGCTCGATGCAGGGGCCGAAGATGGCCTCCGCGGCGCGCGCCTGCGCTTCGCTGCTGCGCACGCTCGGGCCGCGCGACCGGTTCTCGCTGCAGGCGTTCGACGAGATCGTCGAATGGATGCCGGGCGGTTTCCAGCAGGCGGACGAAGGCGCGATCGAGCGCGGCGAAAAGTGGCTGCGGTCGGTCGAGGCGCGCGGAGGAACGGAGCTCGATCTCGCCATGCGCGAAGCGCTCCAGCAACTGCACAGCCGCGGCGAGAGCGCCGGGCGGGCGCCGGTGGTCGTGCTGCTCACGGACGGACAGGTGGGCGACGAGTCGAGCGTGCTCAAGCGCCTGCAGGCCGAGCTGGGCGATGCGCGCGTCTTCACGGTCGGCATCGACACCGCGGTGAACGACGGATTCTTGCGCCGGCTCGCCGCGCTCGGCGGCGGTACGAGCACGTTCGTCGAGCCGGGAGCTCGGCTCGAGGAGGCGCTGCAGTCCGTGGGTCGCGAGATCGGCACGCCTCTGGTCACCGACCTGCACATCGATGGCGAGGTGACCGAGCTGGCGCCGGCAAGGATCCCCGACTTGTTCGCGGGTCGGGCGGCGGCGGCGTTCTTCCGCCTCGGCGGCCGGCGGGTGAAGATCACGGGCCGCTTCGCCGACGGCAGACAGTTCGACCAGGAGCTCGAGGCGCGCGAGGCGCCGCTCGCGGCCATCGATCATCTCTGGGCACGGGCTCGCATCGTCGACCTCGAGGACCAGTTCCGCGCTTCGCGCTCGGAAGCCGTGAAGAAGGAGATCGTCGCGCTCTCGATCCGGCACACCGTTCTCACCCGTTTCACGGCGTTCGTGGTGGTGGATGACGAGGTAGTGAACCAGGGCGGGACGCGGCGCACCGTGGTGCAGCCCGTGGAGATGCCGGCCGACTGGGATTTGCAGCAGGTGCGGGGAGCCCTGAAGCACATGGCCTCGAATTCCGCAGGAGCGACGACGCTTCAACGGGGCGCGATGGGTCGCATCCGCGCAGCGATAGCGTACGGGTACGCGGGCAAGCCGACGAGCGCGAGCGTGACGGGGCAGTTGACGGAGAAGCTGATCGGAAGGCAGTCCCCTGAAAAAGCCGCCACGGCTGCCGAGCGCGAGAAGGTGCGGCAGGCGCTGGAAGCCTTCCTGAGATCGTTCGTCGCGGCCCGGGACGGCAGCGGGGGGGCAAGCGAGCTGGAGCAGGCGCGGGTCGATCTGCTCCGCGCCCTCGGTGACTCGCTCGCGATTGCCACCGCGGTGCCGCTGCTGCAGGCGTTCCTGCGCGCAGCGGCGGTGGAGCTCGTCGCGGCGGTCGCGGCCGGAGCTGCGGACGCAGCCCTTTATGCCCGGCACTCCCGGTTGCTGGAGGCAGCCCGCGACCAGGCCCGGGCGGTGCTCGGCGACGCGGGCGCGCCGGCAGGCAGCTTCTGGGAAGCGTCCATCTAGCCGCGCCGGCCGACGGCCGGTTAGCGGCTACTCTCGAGCGCAAACTCTCGCAAGCAGGTTATGAAATCTGTTCCAGTGAAGACCAACGCCGCGCGGATCCTCGACGCGCTCGGGATCCGCTACGAGCTGCGCGAGTACGAAGTCGACGAGGAGGACCTCTCGGCCGAGTCCGTAGCGCGCAAGGTGGGGCTGCCGCCCGAGCAGGTGTTCAAGACGCTGGTTTGCCGCGGAGACCGCAGCGGCGTCCTCTTCGCGGTGGTGCCGGCCGGCGCGGAGCTCGACTTCAAGGCCGCGGCGCGGCTCTCCGGCGATCGCAGCGTGGAGATGGTCGCGCTGCGCGAGGTGCAACCGCTCACCGGTTACATCCGGGGCGGCGTGACCGTGCCCGGGGCGCGCAAGGACTATCCGGCGTACGCGGACGAGACCATCGAGCTGTTCGATGTGATCTCGGTATCGGCGGGCGTGCGCGGCACGCAGCTCCTGCTGGCGCCTTCCGACTACCTTCGGGCGACGAAGGCCAGGACCGGCCCGCTCACGCGCTGAGCGCCAGCGCCGGATCGGTCACGAAGCCGACCGCGCGCGAGATCACGTCCGGATGCCGCAGCGCGCGCGTGTGGCCGGCGCCCTCGAGCATCTCCAGTCGGGCTCCGGGCCAGGCCCGGGCGAGGCCCTGGGCGTCGGCCAGCGGGACCTCGCGATCGGCGGGGTCGTGGAGGACGAGCGTGCGCGCCGTTTGCGACGGCGCCAACCGGAGGAGATCGAACGACTCGCGCCCGCCGAGCGCCACCGCGAGGCGCGTCACCAGACCGGACGTCGAACGCGGCGAGAGACCGACCGCGCGGGCGAACTGCCGGGCGTAGCGCGGCAGGTCGGCAGGCGGAGCGATCAGGACCGCGCGGCTGGCGCCAAGGCCTTCGGCGAGCGCGATGACGGAGGCCGCGGCGCCGAGGGAGTGAGCGATGACGGCATGCACCGGTCCCACCCTGCGGCCGAGCCTCAGCAATGCATCGGCCATCGCGCGCACGTTCGTGTGCGTGCCGGCCGACGCACCGTGCGCCGGCAGATCCGGCGCGGCGACGTAGTAGCCCGCGCGCAAGAGCGGTGGCACCAGCCCGACGAGCTGAGCGGCGTTCCCGTTCCAGCCGTGTACCAGCAGCACCGTCGGTCCGTCGCCCCAGTCCCAGACGGCGAGCTCCGGACCATCGCCCGTCAGCCGGAATCGATGTGCGCCGATGGCTGGCCGGCCCACGCGGCGGCGAGGTCTACCGAACCAGTCGAAGGCGAGCCGCTGCGCGGCGGCCGGCGCGACCGAGTCCAGGAGCCGCATCCCGGCGCTAACGATACGACCGGTCGTGCTTTTATTGAGCTGCGCGAGGCTTCTCGGCGTCATCGCTTTCCTCCTCTGTCAGTGACGGACTGCGGCGTCGTCCACCAGGCGCATGTACGCGCGCCGCGCCCGCTGCTCGGCGCGCGGATCACGCAGCAGCCGCTGCGCGTGGTGGAAGGCGAGATAGATGGCAAGGAACTCGAACGCGAACTGCTCCACGTCTAGATCGCGGCGGAAATGGCCGACCTCGACGGCCAGCTTCGCCGCGCGGGCGATGGCCTGCAAAAGGCCCCGCTGCTGCAAGACCACGTACGCCCGCACCGGCCCATCGCGATCGTCGAGCTCCGCCGCGGCAGCCACGAAGACGCACCCGCCCGGCAGGGAAGGATCCGTGGCCCAGCGCCGCCAGTTCTCGAAGAGCGCGCGCACCCGCGGCAGGCCGCGCGGATGCTTGAACGCCGGCCGCATGACCTTGTCGACGAAGCGTTCGGAAGCGACCCGCAGCATCTCGAGCTGCAGCTCTTCCTTCGAATCGAAATGGGCGAAGAGACCACTCTTGGAGAGCCCGAGCTTGCCTGCCAGGGCTGCCAGGCTGAGCCCGTCGAGCCCTTCGCGCGCGGCCAGCCGGAAGGCGGTGTCGAGGATGCGGTCGCGCGTCTCGGTACCTTTCGTCACGGCATATCAGTACGACCGGTCGTGCGGAAACGCAACAAAAAAGAACAACCGAAAGATCCGGGACACAATACGCAACTCCCGTGCCGAACTCAGAGTTGGCATGCGGGGTTGCGTATTGTGTCCCCACATCTAGAAACTTCCGCGGCCCGCCGCGTCGACTGCGGAGTGCCCCAGGATCCGTACCCCTTTGCCCAGCGCCGCGAATCGTTCATCCTTGGTGAGCCCCTCCACGTATCGCTTGTAAATCTGCTGGACGATCACCGCGATCTTGAAGAGCCCGAAGCAGGAGTAGAACAGTACCCGCGGCGGTTCCCGTCCCGAGGCGCGCGCGTACTCCTCCACCAATTGCGCCCGCGTCAGGCTGCCGGGTCGGAAGGTCGGCCCGAAAGCGAGAGCCTTGAGCGCGTCCGGATCACCCGACTCCACCCAGTAACCGAGGACAGTACCGAGATCCATCAGCGGGTCGCCGACCGTGGACATCTCCCAGTCCAGGACGCCGATCACCCGCGTGAGGTCCGCCGGGTCGAGCACCAGGTTGTCGTACTTGAAATCATTGTGGATGAACGCCGCTCCGCTCTCCGGCGGCATCCGCTCGGCGAGCCAGCGCGCGATGGCCTCCATGTCGGGAACGTCCTCTGTCCGCGCGTCTTGCCAGCGTTTCGTCCATCCCTCCACCTGCCGTCGCACATACCCTTCGGGCTTGCCCTCCAGCCCGGCCGCGCGGAAGTCGACGGCATGCAGCGCCGCCAGCGTGCGCGCAAACGATACGCCGACCTTGCGAGCCTGTTCAGGCGACAAGGCCATTCCCCGCGGCTCGGGGCCACGCAGGATGACGCCGTGCAGACGCTCCATCAGATAGAACGTCGCCCCGAGCACGGATAGATCGTCGCAGAGCGCGACCACCCGCGGCGCCAGCGGAGATGCCGGCTGCAGCTTGAGAAGGATCCTCGCCTCGCGGCCCATGTCATGCGCGCTGCGCACCTTGCTCCCGAACGGGGGCCGGCGCAGGACGAGCTCGCGGCCGCCCGCGCGCACCAGGTAGGTGAGAT
>Ga0209474_10003679_pt1 | contig 13398 bp, 13 predicted proteins | sample GraSoiAngelo_145_FD_185902 | JGI IMG/M metagenome (GOLD analysis project Ga0209474, IMG submission 185902) | Grasslands soil microbial communities from the Angelo Coastal Reserve, California, USA - 14_1009_05_20cm (SPAdes) (version 2) | ecosystem: Environmental > Terrestrial > Soil > Grasslands...
CAGCGTGACCGCAAGCATGGCGGCTGCGAGCAGGTAGAACGTAAAGGCAATCACTGCGTTTCGCTCCTTCAGGCTCTTTAGACATCAAGAAGCCTCGTCCAGGCCGGGTTGAAATGGACGAGGCTTCCCGAGGAGAGAAGGCACCCATCAAGTGGTGCGTGGACGAATTTGGTTCTCTCGTCAGAAAAGTCTGTTCCTTGCCCGACTCTCCTCACGACCTTGTTACCCCTTGCGGCGTTGTCATCAGACAGGCGCGGACCTGAGCCCCCGCCTGATGTTGTGACCGCCTCAACGTGTGCGATCGGCGCCGGCGCTCCATGGCCCAATTGATTAGCCCATATCTCCGGAATGAACTGTCGCTCCTTCTCCCGGAGAGAGCCACCATTTGAGCAAACGTCCTCCATCGCAGCAGCGACTTCGCAAGCATAGAAACGCCGCGAGGTGTCACCACCCCCTCACCGCACGCGAAAAAGCCGCCATCTGAAGATCGGCGGCTCCCATGCTCGAGGCGCGAATTACAATTTCCTTCGAACGAAGAGGTTCGGTGATCAGCACTTCGCTTCGATCATCTTGTTGAATTCGTCCGGCGCGGCGAAGATCACCGACGCACGGTCCCCGCTCATCCCGGCCGGCATGATGGCGGGCTCGCCTTTTTCCGGCCCGTCCTCGCTGGAGTCGGTTTTGAAGCGGAGATTACGCTCCCAGAACGCGCGGGTCTTGCCGTCGGCGGTAGTCACTCGATAAGTGTCGCGGCAATAGGCGATGGCCTTCACGTGTTGGCTAGAATCCAGATTTTTAAGATTTACGTCCCGTCCCCCGCCCATCATGCCTCCCATCATTCCGCCCATCCCTCCCATACCTTTCATCCCGCCCTGCTGAGCCAGCAGTGGCGGTGCTCCGGGTTTGCTGGCTTCCTTGAGAAAGGCCAGCAGGTCCGCGCGAACTCGGGCATCCCTGATGCCTTGAAAAGGCATGTCATTGTCCGGCACCATTTTTTGCGGATCGGTCAGCCAAGCGTCCAGCGATCGCTCATCCCAGATAATTCCCGACGATTTCAGCGCATCAGAGTAGCGCTCGAAGCTCGGCAGCGAGCCGGCCTTGCGACCCCACAGGCCGGCCAGGCTCGGTCCGGTCATATTGCGGTTGGGTTCGAGCGAATGGCACTGTGCACACGCCCGGAAATCCTGCTGGCCACGGGCGATATCGCCCGACGCGGCTTGCGCGGAAGCGAGGGGCCCAATCGCGACGATGATTGCGATGATCAGTTTGGTCATACTAACTCTCCCTTGGGACGCAGCTCACTTCATTCGGCGGGCTCCGGAATGCGTTGATGCCGCTTGATCGGCTTGCTTGTCTCCGGTGGACGCTTGCGGCTATCGCTCGGCAGTCCAAAACCTTTGACCAGCCCGAAGATTGCAGGGATCACGATCAGCGTTAGCAGCGTCGAAGAGATCATGCCGCCGATCATCGGCACCGCGATCCGCTGCATGATCTCGGAGCCGGTGCCGGTGCTCCACATGATCGGCAGCAGACCCGCCATGATGGCGACGACCGTCATGATTTTCGGCCGCACGCGCTCCACCGCGCCCTCCATGATGGCGTCGTACAGGTCATCGCGCGTCAGGACCCGCCTCTCCGCGGCGCGCTTGGCCTCGATCTCCGCCAATGCCTGGTTGAGATAGAGCAGCATGACGACGCCGGTCTCGGCGGCGACGCCAGCGAGGGCGATGAAACCGACGGCGACGGCGACGGACAGGTTGAAGCCCAGCCACCACATCAACCAAAGACCGCCGACGAGCGCGAACGGCAGCGAGAGCATGACGATCATCGCCTCGGTGATCGAGCGGAAGTTGAGGTACAGCAGCATGAAGATCATCATCAACGTCACCGGTATGACGATCTTCAGCCGCGCGGTTGCCCGTTTCAGGTATTCGTACTGGCCGCTCCACATCACGTAGTAGCCGGCCGGGAATTGGATGGAGGCCTGCACGGCGCGCTGCGCGTCGGCCACATAGCCGCCGAGGTCGCGGTCGCGAATGTCGACGTAGATGTAGGTCGCCAACTGTCCGTTCTCCGTGCGGATCGAGGATGGTCCCCTTGCGGGCGTCACCTTGGCAACTTCGCCCAGTGGGACGGCGCCGCCGGCTGGCATCGGCACCAGGACTTCGTTGGCGATAGCCTTGGGATTGTCCCGCAGGTCGCGCGGATATCGCATGTTGACAGAGAACCGCTGCCGCCCCTCGACCGTCGTCGTCACGGTCTGGCCGCCGAGCGCCGTCGCGATGGTGTCCTGAACATCCTGGACCATGATGCCGTAGCGCGCGAGCGCGGTTCGGTCCGGCGTCACTTCGAGATAGTAGCCGCCAATGCCGCGCTCCGCGTAGGCCGACGATGTTCCCGGCACGGCTTTGAGAACTTGCTCGATCTGCTTGGCGAGCTTATCGATCTCAACCAGATCGGTGCCGATCACCTTGACGCCGATCGGCGTGCGGATGCCGGTCGACAACATGTCGATGCGGGCCTTGATCGGCATTGTCCAAGCATTCGAGACGCCGGGAAACTGCAGGGCCCTATCCATTTCGGCGATCAGGCCGTCGACGGTCATGCCGGGGCGCCACTCCTCCTTCGGCCTGAGATTGACCACCGTCTCGAACATCTCGGACGGGGCCGGATCGGTCGCGGTCGCGGCGCGTCCCGCCTTGCCGTAGACCGAGGCGACTTCCGGAAACGAGCGGATGATCCGGTCCTGGGTCTGCATCAGTTCGCCGGCCTTTGTGACCGAGATTCCGGGTAGCGTTGTCGGCATGTACAGCAGCGTGCCCTCATTCAGGTTGGGCATGAACTCGGTGCCGAGCTGGCGGGCCGGCCAGACACTGACGGCAAGCACGGCCACCGCGAGCAGCACGACGAGTGTCTTTGCGCGCAGGACGCCTTTGATGATCGGACGATAGATCCAGATGAGAAAGCGGTTGATCGGATTCTTGTGTTCCGGAACGATCCGTCCGCGAACGAAGATCACCATCAGCGCCGGCACCAGCGTGATTGACAAGAGCGCGGCTGCCGCCATCGAGAACGTCTTGGTGAACGCCAGCGGACTGAACAGCCGCCCCTCCTGCGATTCCAGCGTGAAGATCGGTATGAACGAAACGGTGATGATCAGCAGGCTAAAGAACAGCGCCGGCCCCACTTCGGAGGCGGCCCCGATCAGGATGTCAATCCGGGACTTCCCAGACTCCGCCCGTTCGAGGTGCTTGTGGGCGTTCTCGATCATGACGATGGCCGCATCCACCATGGCGCCGATCGCGATGGCGATCCCGCCGAGGCTCATGATGTTAGACCCGAGTCCGAGCAGCTTCATGGCTCCGAATGCCATCAAGATGCCGACCGGCAACATCAAGATCGCAACCAACGCGCTCCGGAAGTGCAAGAGGAACAGCACGCAGACCAGCGCAACGACGACGCTTTCCTCGAACAGCGTGCGCTTAAGAGTATCGATCGCGGCGTAGATCAGGTTAGAACGATCGTAAACCGGCACGATCTCGACCGATTTCGGCAGGCTGGAGGCGATTTCCTGAAACCGCTTCTTGACGTTCTGGATGACTTCCAGCGCGTTGAGGCCGAAGCGCTGCAGCACGATGCCGCTGGCGACCTCGCCCTCCCCGTTCAGTTCGGCGATGCCGCGCCGCTCGTCGGGGCCGAGTTCGACCCGCGCAACGTCCCGCAGCAGCACCGGCGTGCCGTTGTTCGTCTTCAGCACGATCTCACCGAGATCGTTGATCGACTTGATGTAGCCCTTTCCCCGGATGACATACTCGAATTCAGAGAGTTCGACCGTCCGCCCGCCGACGTCGGCGTTGCTCGCGCGGATCGCGTCGCGCATCTTCTGCATGGTGATGCCAAGGTCGCGCATCCGCTGCGGATCGAGGATCACGTTGTATTGCCTGACGAAGCCGCCGACGCTCGCGACCTCGGCGACGCCCTCAGCCTTGGCCAGTGCGAACTTCAGATTCCAGTCCTGGATGGTGCGCGTCTCGGCGAGGTTCAGTTCCTTTGACATCACCGCGTACTGGTAGACCCAGCCGACGCCGGTCGCGTCGGGACCGATCGTCGGCGTCACGCCGGCCGGCAGCCGCGAGGTCGCGCCGTTGAGGAATTCCAGCACGCGCGAGCGCGCCCAGTAAATGTCAGTGCCGTCCTCGAAAATGACGTAGACGAACGAGACGCCGAAGAACGAGAAGCCGCGGACGACCTTGGACTTCGGAACCGTCAGCATCGCCGTGGTCAAGGGGTATGTGACCTGGTCCTCGATCACCTGCGGCGCCTGACCGGAATATTCCGTGTAGAGGATGACCTGGGTATCGGACAGGTCGGGAATTGCATCGAGCGGCAGATGCACCAAGGCGTATATGCCCGCCGCTGCGGCGAAGCCGGAACCGAACAGCACCAGCAGCAGATTGCGGGCCGACCAGACGATGAGCCGCGCGATCATTGCTGCACCCCCTCTGCGAACCCCTTCAGTGCGGCCTTCAGATTGCTCTCGGCGTCGATCAGGAAGTTCGCAGACAAGACAACGGGATCGCCGTCGGCGAGGCCCTGCCGTACCTCCACGTATCCGGCGCCGCGATGACCGAGTTTGATTTCGCGAGGCTCCAGTCGCCCTTGCCCTTTGTCGACAAAGACGGCTTGCCGGCTGCCAGTGTCCATGACCGCGCTCTCCGGCACGCAGAGAACAGCGTCGCCGGTCCCGGTGTCGATCTCGGCGCCGACGTACATGTCATGCAGCAGGATCAAATCCGGATTTTGTAGTTCGACACGGAGGCGCGCCGTGCGCGTTTCCTTGTTGATCTCCGGGTAGATCACCTCGACCGTTCCCGAGAACTCGCGCTCCGGAAAACTTCGCGCCCTTACCGTGGCCGGCTGCCCCTTGGCAATCGCGCCGAGATCGCGTTCGGCGACGTCGATAAGAGCCCAAACGATGGAATGATCGGCGATCCTGAACAGGACGCCGCCGGGCTGAGCGCGCATGCCCTCGATCGCGCTGCGCTCCAGCACGATGCCGTCGCGGGGCGAGGTCCACTCGATCGAGGTCGGAACGGTTCGGCTCTTCTCGATGGCCAAAATCGCCGCATCCGGCACGTCGAGGTTCATCAATCGCTGTCGGGACCCGCGCCCATAGGCTTGGTCGCCGCCAGTCGTCTTCGAGCTGATAGTGGCGAGGTACTCAGCGGCGGCGGACGACACCGACGGGCTGTAAACGTCCATCAATGGCTGCCCTTTCACGACGTGCGAACCCGTCGTGACGTTGGCGACCTTCAGGACGAAGCTCTCCGACCTCATCGCAATGACAGAAATACGCCGCTCGTCGAGAGCGATGGTACCGGGCGCCCGGACCACCGTCCGTATAACGCGCTTGGACGCTGGCTCTGACTTCACACCGGTCCGCTGGATTTTACCCGGTGACAGTTTCACCGACACGTCGTCGCTGTCGCCGCCCTCATAAACCGGGACGTAGTCCATCCCCATGGAATCCTTCTTCGGCGTCAGGGACGTGTCCGGCAGGCCCATGGGGTTGCGATAATATTTGATCCGGCGCTCTGCGGAGCCGCCGGCCGCGGCTGTCGCCGGCGTTACTGACGAAGCGTCATCGTCGAAACCGACGTCGGCGCCAGCGGGCACGGCGCGGTAATCCCGGCCATCAGGCGTCTTCCTCGGTACAAGCGAGTACGAAGGCTTGCCGTTCGGATCCTGGAAGTAGATCGGGGCACGGCCCTCCTCGGCCGCAGCGGAGCCAATCATGGCGATTGCTCGCACCGCCGGCCGCAGCTGCGGGCCGGCCACGACGAACGCGGCACCCACCGCCGCGATCAACGCGGCGGTGGCGCTTGCGGCGACGGCCCGGTTCATTTCTGCGCCGTGATGACGAGCTTGTTCTCGACCGTGCCCGTCTCACCCTGGACCTTGGCGCCCAGCGAAAGCTGCCAGCGCCCGGCCATGCTGAAGCTTGCCTTGAAGCGATACGTTCCCGGCTCGGTCCCGGGCATCGGGGTGACCTTGGTCACCATCTCCTGCATGGCATCGGGCGCCATATCGAGCCGGGTCGCAAAGATTACGGCGTCCGGTACAGGCTTGCCCGTCCTCGTGTCGACGAGCCGCACCGTTACCACCTTGTCCGATCCAGTCTGGACGGATTGGTCGACGAGCTCGAACTTGTAGTCCTTGATGTCGGCGAGAGCCGCCGTGGTCGCGCCGCCGATTGCGGCAGCGATCAGCGCTGCCTGAGCGGCGCGCGCGAAGGTAAACGTCTTCATTTTCTGGTCCTCGATTGTCCTGGATTCGCCGCAGAAGCGGCGTGCATCATCCGCACGCTCGAGGCGCACGGAAGCAGTCGGCGCGCAAGGCGCCGCTCAGGCCAGAATTCGAGGGGGGTGGTCGGGAGGCGGACGTTCGAGACCGTCGCCGAGCACGTCGTCCGCGACCAAGTGTGTGGTCCGGATCGCATGCCGCAGCGGCAAGGCAGCGGTCGTCCATGGGCCCGTTTGTACGTTCTTCAGGCTGCAAATCGCAACGAACGGGCAGTCCTGGCAATCCTTGCTCTTCTGTTCGTCCGGGCAACACGACATGTCCGCTGGCATAGACATCTCGGTCATTTCGGCCAACTGCGCGTGCATGGCGCTTACTGGCACTGCGGGCGCCAATGCCAGCCCGACGGTCACGATGACCGCGAAAGCGAGTTTAATCAGTCGCCGCAGATTCATGACCGCGACTATCCCACGGTCAATGGAACTTTGGAAGGTCGGATGCTTCACATATTCGCCAGCCTGACCCCATCTGGCTCCAAGCGCAGCACGATCCCATGCCCGCTATGCTCTCTGAATCGGTGGACATGGCACCGAGCTTGCGAGTCTATTCCACCGGGAACAGCACGAGACCCTCCGCGTTCGATGATAATGAGCGAAGAAGACTCGCACGACGAATCTAACTTTGTGCTGTTGAGAGATCCCGGTTTCTGGGTTGCTCAAGTCCTGGCATGCGGCCTGATTGTCATATCGGGACTCGTGATTTGGTACGTGCAAAGCTGAGTGTGCGATCGGCCGCGTGGATGGTGCAAGGCCTCTAGCGGGCCGGAGCTGAACCAGGTCCGCCTCTACATCCCCGGGCGGGATCAAGACTCCACTAACCAAAACAGCCGCAATCGCTCGATGGATACAATTTGAGCGATCCGCTCAATCCGGAAACAAAGCGCATTTGAGACCCTGCGCTCTCGGAAAGCCGGAGGGCGCGATGAGCGAAGTCGAATTGGACCGATTGCTGGATGCCGTACGAACGGCCATCGAGCCTGCTCCGCAGGACGACCTTCCGCCGCCAAAACCCGACAACGACAACAAGTTGGCTTGGCCGCTCATTCCGTTTCCGGAAGGCTGGTACGCGGCCTGCTGAAGCTCGCCCGGCCTAGTAGATCATTTACGCAAGACATTGATTTGCAAGACAATGATTGCGATGGCAGTAGCTCCGCCTTCAGCCTTGACCATCCCCGATGCCGTACTCCCGGTAAATCGCCTCGGGATTGAGATCCGGAAACAATCGGCACTTTGCCTGGGCCAGATGCAGATTGACCGTCGCGGGCGGGGAACCGGCGGCCAGAAGCTTCCTGATCTCGTCCATATGGGTGCGCGGCTGGTGTTTCGGAGGAAGCTGCTCCAGCGCAACCAGCGCGGTCGCCAGCGCCTCGGTGACGACCCATCCGTCGTGACCCGTAATTCCCTTTTTCGGCATTAGCCGCCCCCGTGTCTCGCCGAGGTCTCCGTCTGCCTTACTGTACGGTCCACCTCACCGCGATCAAGCACCTATAGTGAGCTTCGATCGGCAGGATATCGGGCGCCGTCTCGCGGAACCGCCCGGCGGCTGACACCCCGCCCTGCCCCACGTTGTATCTCAGAGTTCGGTAGCAAAAATGGGAACAGGCCGATGTGGCGTGCCGTCGTCGGCCTTCCACGACTCTGGGTAGCCATGTCGTTGTATTCGGAAAACTCATCGCTGTCACCAACCCCCGCGTTTCCGGTTTTAGCCACCCGCGGCGGCGCGGCGAGTTCGTGTTGCGAATGTTCGTCACTGCCGGAGCGGTGGAAGATCGCCAATGCAGTTGTTGATGACACGAGCGGTAACGAAGCAACCAAAAAGGCAGTTCAACAGCATTGTCTTCTGTTGTACCGTTTGGACCAACTTCGGCGATATGGGGCTCCAATGAACAGCCGCTGCGCACTTGGCCTTTGTGCAATCGGGTTGGTTACAATCCCCGCGTTCCCAAGCAGCAGCGTTACCCGAGGAAAGTCACTTAGGGATCAACTGGTCGGCGACCGCTCCCGCTGAATGATGCCGCAGCAGACCCTCGTTCGGGGAATATCATTTCCAACACACTCACCGAACGCTTCAAGAAGTTCTCCGGATCGATGATCAAGCAGTCGATCAAAAGGCGGATTGTAGCCATCGCTGTCGGCTTGATCATCCTGATGCTGGCGACATCGATACTCTCGATGATCATGGTGGGGCGGGTCGGCCATCTGCTCGACGAGCTGACGGCAAGGTACACCCCGGCGAACGCGCATTTGACGCGGATGAATATCCTGTCGCTTGAACGGGCTCTCGCGCTCCGCCGCATGGTGATCGCAAAGATGCAGGAGCCACCTGATGTGATAGTGTATAAGGCTCAGAAGCAGCTCTACGATGCGAAAGACGTCGAAGTCGATAACGAAGCGCAGGCTGCGCGCAAGCTCATCAATGCGATCATCGACGACACCAGTACGCCCTCGGACAATGCTGCACTGGGTCGCATCGACAGCCGTATCGACGGATTGATGAGCGATGCCCGCCGTCATCTGAGGCAGACGTCTGGAGAGCTGCTTTCAGCAATTGATGCGCAAGACTTCACAGCCGGAAGACGTATCCTCGCGCAATTGGATCTTCTCCGTGACGAACTCGATGGAAACATCGACGCTGTTCGCGCTGAGCTACTGAAGGTCAGATATGATGCCATCGCAAGGATCAGGTCGGAACAAACTGAGGCGGTCATGACCTCGGCGGTCGTGACGCTGCTAGCTGCGATTGTCGGATTGATTTTCACCAATCTTGTCAGCGGCGGTATCATTCGCTCGGTCAGACGGTTGCTGGAAGGTACGCGGGCGGTCGAGGCGGGCAATCTCGATCAATCCATCGATGTAACGACCGAAGATGAGATTGGACAACTGGCCCGTGGGTTCAACCGCATGGTCATGCAACTGCGCGACAACCAGCGCGTCAGAGAAACGTTTGGAAAATATATCGATCCGCGCGTCGTCGAAGGGTTGATCGACCGCCCGAACCTGACCGCAGCGGAAGGCCAGCACCGGGTAATGACGGTGCTGTTCTGCGACATGAAGAGCTTCACCAGTCTGAGCGAAGGCATGACGCCGCAAGGTCTGGTCAAGGTCATGAACCGCTACCTTTCAATCATGTCCGAACCGATCCGAAGCCACCGGGGAATCATCGACAAATATATCGGCGACGGCATCATGGCCTATTGGGGACCTCCGTTCGTCGGCGAGGCCGACCACGCCCGCTTTGCGTGTCTGGCCGCCATGGAAATGATCGAGCGCATCGCGACGTTACGCGAGCAAATTCCCGAGATCCTCGGCGTGCGCGGCACTCCCATGGAGAAATGCGATTTACGGATCGGCGTGGCTACGGGCGAAGCGCTGGTCGGCAGCATCGGCTCCGATGTGATGATGAGTTATACCGTCATGGGCGACGTGGTAAACCTTGCCTCACGCCTCGAAGGCGCGAACAAGTTGTACGGGACCCGCAATCTGGTTTCCGAGAAAACCATCGCCGCGACTGACGCGGTGTTTGAGGTTCGGGAGATCGATCGGGTCATAGTCGCGGGCCACACTCATTCGGAAGTCATTTTTGAGATACTCGGAAGCAAGGGAAAGCTCACGCCACCAAAGCTATCGTCACGGGACAGGTATCTCGAAGGGCTCGCGGCCTACCGCGAAAGACGATGGGACGATGCGGTTCGCGCGTTCAACGCTTCGCTCGAGGCGACGCCCGGCGACGGGCCGTCATTGGCTCTGCTCAATCGCGTCGTAAGCCTCAAAGCGAACCCACCGTCTCAGGACTGGGACGGGTCGTGGCACATCGAGAAATAGTCGTCGAGGGCGCTCGAGCCGGGTGCGTACGGGCACCGCATTTTCTATATCGCGTCCCATGAGGCTGTTTTCGCGTGGAGCGCAAAAATGCAAGCCGTCTCGCGATCTGAGGACGTTTCCAGATATGAGGTCGGAATTCTCATAAGCTGGAAAAATGCAGTCGAAAATAGAACGCGTTAAGACGACACTCGCTCGTGGTGATTGGTTTCGCCTAACGGAACTCGCTTCAACACATCGGGTCACATCCCCATTCCCCGGGTCGCTGCATCCGAAGATTCATCATATTCACTGTCCTGGTGACTTCCGAGATGTTTATGCTGGGATCAATTCGGACAGCCGTCCCTATGATGCAATTTCGGACGTATTTCTGGCGCTTCCGCCAGTGCCAGCTGAACTTCATGCCCTTCGCCTCCACCTTGCATTCAGCGGTCGCCTTTTCCAGGGCAACCCTTTCAGCTTTGGACAGCTTCGCAGCCTCCACGGGGGCGGGCATAAATGCAATGCTGCTAATAAGTACCGTGGCGGTAGTGCCGGCGATTAAAGCTGTGGCGAAATGGTTCATGATACCCTCCCTTGTGATATGCTCCCTTGAGCTGCTTGTGCACCCATAGTTGCGGTCGAGATCGGGACGCGACGCCTAACCGACGCGAAGGCGTGCGCCGTTGGTGATCAGCTGGGCGTCTGGAAAAACGAGCCCAGTAATATTCCCTCCGGGGCTCACCCACACACGCAACATTAACAGCGGCCCGTAGTGGGGAGATGACCGGCAAGGTGGCCGGTCCGGCGAGAAGGATCAGGAAGCCGCGCCGCCGCATAGGAGTCCCCGCCACAAACCGAGTTTGTTGACAATGGCGACGAGGCTCGAGCGATGCAACGGGTGACAAATTTCTGATTCTCTCAATTGGGTCAGAATCGGATTGCCGACGTGCGATGCGCCGGATGACAGGATCAGGTCCCAAGGGCGCGCCCCCGAGCCTGCGAACGGCCATTTTGCCCCAACGCGGCCCTTGAGACAAAATCCGGGCAAGTTTATAGCGCGACCACCAGCACGCTATGGCCACTGCCCGCTTCCGCTGCTCACCATTAGCCGAGCTCCAAGGTTGTGATGCCGAATACCCGCTCCAACCGTAACGGCGGGATTCAAGAAACCTTCCGGATCGACTGCTGCGAAGCAGGCATCGTCAGCGAAGCCCGGGTTCCAGCCTTCGGCCGCCGCCCAGTTCACGGCTATTGAGATTTCGTCCGGCCGCATCGGCCCGATGCACAAGCCGTTCATCGCGTATGGGACTTCCGTTCAGCTCCTCGTCACCGGATCCGATATGATCTGTAGCAGCGGTGCCGGTGTGACCGCGATCTGTCCGACAAACGGCCGATCATGCGCGGCGATCAGCAACACCGAGGCGGATACGCCGGTCGCAAACAGCCCCATCGCAACCAACGATGAAAGCCGATCGTCACAGTGCACCAGCGCGATCGCCAGCAAGGCGCATATCGCTTGCAAATAGAGGCAGGACCATTTCACGGCGTTGACTTCCGCCCGGCTCACGATGATCCGTTGTCTGCGCGCATCAAGAGCGGCTTCGAGAGCGCTTGTGATCTCGCGCTGCGCCGCTTGTTGGCCCGTGTTGGTCGCCGGAAGCGAGAGAACGAGGTGCAGCGCCTCCTGGAGGGGGCGAGGGGTCACGTTGAGCGGTGCGGTCCGGCGCGCCATCATGGGCCATTCTAGTGTCGCTGTTTCATGAGCGTAAGTTCTAATGAGATCGTGCAATTTGGCTTCCGGCTCGCCCGGAAAAGCCGCCGCGAGGACGAGTGCGGTCCTCAACGTACTGGCCTCATGGCTCACTGCTGCGCTGGCGCGATCATTGTCGCTCCAAACCTGCGCCGCGGTGAACGCGACGAACAGGCCGAAAATTATACCAAGCGGGGGCAGCATGCCCGGCGAAACCGCCTTGAACGATTTGGCGCGACCACTCCTCGCCAGCGCCGCAACACCGGCTTGCATCGCTAGTGCAAGCAGATAGGTAAAACCGAAAACCAGCAGCGCCATCCACGATACTGGCAGTTCATGGAACCAGTCGCTCATCGCTCCCCCAACTAAGTGAGCTTCTATCTGCCTCATGCTATCTCAGATCGGGGGACGAGTCCCTTTTCTCACAGCATTAGGACTGCGGTAGATCTTGCCTTAACGCTGATGCCGCAAGCGGAAGCGCTGCGGCTGATGCAGAGTTCGTTTGGCAAGAGCGGAGGTGGTCCGCATTCGCATTGCCAAGAAGAAGTCAGTGATCGCTATCAATCTATTGTTATTTCTTGCATGCTGCCATTTGCTAGGCTCCGTCGGTATCGCTATTCACGAGCCGAGGAGCGGACAATGCCCTCACTAATTCCGGACGTCGCGGCTTTCGAGAGTAGGCTTGCAGCCTTGCCCCGGGAGAAACACGCAGCCCGCGAAGCTGTACTGAGCGCCGGTTCAAAGACGGGCAAGCTGCTTTTCCTCCGGAGTGGCGCTGTAGAGCCGACGCGCCTCGCAACGTGATCGGCAGAACAGTCGAGAAGGTGGAGGAACCTGTAAGCGGCGACGTCAGTCTCGTATACGCCGGCTATCCCTACGACCCATTCGCACCCGCTAAATCGGTGCATTGAATCCTTCATCCGGGCGAGCCGATCGCGGAAAACGTTCCGACGCGCCGCGCGCGGTGAAATGCCCGGTCACAGCTTTCGTTCGGGGCGATGGCTCCCGGTCTCCCACGGTGTTACTCATTGCGGTAGCTTGACGATGTTGATCTCGATTGACGAAAAGTAGGCAGCAAGATCGTCGATATCATTGTCAGATAATGAGGGAGCAACCACCGACATGGCATCGTTCTTTCGCGCACCGGATCTGAACGCCTGGAGTTGCGCAACGAGATAGGGCTCGATCTGCCCGGCAATGTTCGGCGCGTCGGGAGTCTTGGAGAGACCGTCCAGGCCGTGACATGCCTGACACATCAGCGCCTTTGCACGACCGACTTTTAGATCGCCCGCTGCGCCGACGCCTCCATTTGCTGTGAGAAAAAAAACTGACGTGAGTAGACACAGCCCCATCTTTAGCACGTTCAGACGCGCAGACATTAGCTTGACCTCTCGCAGCTTGGACGGGGCATAAAAAGCGTGATGGTCCCCGTCAGGGGACCATCTGCCAAATCAGGCGCTACTTGCCGTCATACCAGATGCGATAAAG
>Ga0209474_10003680_pt1 | contig 13397 bp, 16 predicted proteins | sample GraSoiAngelo_145_FD_185902 | JGI IMG/M metagenome (GOLD analysis project Ga0209474, IMG submission 185902) | Grasslands soil microbial communities from the Angelo Coastal Reserve, California, USA - 14_1009_05_20cm (SPAdes) (version 2) | ecosystem: Environmental > Terrestrial > Soil > Grasslands...
TGATGCGCACGCGACGGGTTTTTTAGGCAAGACAGGGCGCGGCACGCATGAATATCGCGAGGTGATGGGTAGAATCGATATCATCACTGGCACGCTGGGGAAGGCGCTTGGCGGCGCGAGCGGCGGATTTACCAGCGCACGACAGCACATTGTCGAGCTATTGCGCCAACGATCACGCCCGTATCTTTTCTCTAACAGCGTCGCGCCACATATTGTCGCGGCGACGCTTAAAGCCCTTCAACTTCTGACTGGTTCAACCGAGTTGCGGGACAAGCTCGAAGCGAACACGAAATATTTTCGCGCCGCCCTAACGGAACGTGGACTCACGATTAAGCCCGGAGTTCATCCAATCGTTCCAATTATGATCGGCGATGCCGCCAAGTCGCAAAAGTTTGCCGCCCGCATGCTGGAGAAAGGCGTTTACGTTATTGGCTTCTTCTATCCGGTAGTGCCGCATGGCACCGCGCGGGTGCGGACGCAGGTGAGCGCGGCACATTCTCGCGAGGATCTCGAGTTCGCCGTTAACGCTTTCGCTGAAACAAACGAAGAGCTTCGCGATTCCTCATCCTGAGCGAAGTCGAAGGATCCGGTTGCGAAAACTTAAAGGTAACCTCCTCGGGATCCCTCGACTCCGCTCGGGATGACGGTAAGATCGACCCATGCTCTACATGGTGATCGAGCATTTCAAAGACGCTCTCGCAATCTATCGCCGGCTTCGCGAGAAAGGCCGGATGATGCCCAATGGTCTCATCTACATCTCGAGCTGGATCGATACCGACTTGAAAGTCTGCTATCAGCTCATGGAAACCGCAGACCCCGCGCTCTTTCCGCGCTGGATAGAAAACTGGGACGATCTGATGGAATTCAAAATCGTGCCGGTACGGACCTCGGCCGACACAGCAGCGATTCTTGAGAAAACCCGGAAAGGGTAAAAAAGTTAAAGGGGTTACAACGTTAAAAAGGCGCTCCTCGGATTATAACGATTTAACTAACTGCTTTAACTTTTCCGCGAATTCCGTTCCTTTTCGTCGATCGCTAGGTATTCGTCCCGTGGTGGGCTGAAGGTATCGAGCACCCGTGTCGCCTCGATCGTTTCGACAGCGTGCGGAATGTTGCTTGCGAGGTAAAAGACGTCGCCGGTGGTGAGTTCGTGCGGTGTGCCTTCGACGATCAATCGCATCCGTCCGGAAAGAATGTGCACAATTTGTTCTTGCGAATGCTGATGCTCGGGCATGCGGCTTCCCGCGGCCAGCTCGGCGACCATTTGATACATGGTGCGGCCGTGTGCGTGCGTCCGCCGCCTGATGCCAGGGCAAATTTCAATCCATGGATTTTCCTGTTTCATAATATGTTTACCTTCCACGCTCGTGTAGCGCGATGCTCGATCCTACCCAGGTTTTGTCTTTGTTGAAGTCAACTCCCATCATTTTGCCCTGGCTCATCCGCACCAGATTATTAACGAGAATTGGATCAGGTTCGTTATCCGGCCAGACGAACATCATTCGGATTTCCGCCTTGGATTTAGGCCCCTCCGGCGTCGGAACAAATTCCGCGTATTGAACTTTTTCTTGCAGAATCCACTCGTGCGGATTTTTCAACGCCGCTAGCTTTTCCCGGGTGGGTTCCATATCGACACCCAGGCCGGCAAAGGAGTAAAGCGGCTTCAGGACGAAGTCGCCCGTCGATTCGGCAGCCGGAAATTCGTCGGCAAAAAATGCCCGCGCGGTATGTGCGCTTTTCAGGAATGGCAACGAATGTTTGCTGATCCGGAAATACCAGTTCGGATGACCAACCCAAACTACGTCGAGCTCTTCTTGAAAGTTGAATGGCAGTTTCAAATCCGGTCGTCTGAGCAGCTCATCAAAAATCACGCGATTATAGATACGTTCAATACGTGCCTCGCGTCCCTCGCATTGATAGAACAATTGCCGCCCACGTTTTGTAATATCGGTGAGCGAAACGGGCCGAATACCGAGAAGTGACTCGGTGCAGGCGAAGTCCACCCGTGTCTTCTGTTTTGCCGGTTCGATCTCGAGCAAAACCACATTTTCCGGCCGGGAGTCGCCCAGCATGGTTCTGCGCAAGAGTTTAAGATAATCGTCATCCTGTATTCCGCCGAAGGACGAAGTCCAATGTCGCGGGACGGCCGGATAAGCTTTCCGCATGCAGCAGAGAAGGAGCAATTGAAAACCGAACAGGCTGGGAAACGCCTGCAGTTCGATCAAGCGTGGCGTCAAGCGACCGCCATCGCTACAAATTCCGAAATCCACCACCAAAAAGTTGGGGTGCGCAGTCTCATTCGGCACCTCCAATCCGGGCGGAATTGCAGTCGTGGCGTGACGCGCGAATTCCGGCGCGCGCGTTTTCGCCACAATCTCCTTAGCTGCGCCTACCACTTCGTCACAAAATTCGCCCGTCAGAAAAATCGGTGTTTCCGAAATCCGGAAATCAGCCGGCCATTTCTCGGTTTCATTCACGCAGCTTAAGAGCGCCGCGTATTTTTCCTGAGTAAAATCAGCGTTGAATTGAGATCGAAGTTCCGGGTGCATGGCCTTGGAATGACGGATGACGAGATGTCTAATGACGAAGGAATGATGAAATCCGAATAATGCAAAGGCGTTGCATCTACGCCTTCGTCGTTAGCGCGAAGCGAACTTCGCCAGATCACGTCGAGCCTGGTTCCGCCAAGAATCACACCAGGAACTTCCCGCCGCGCATCAGCTGCTCGCCGTCGAACCAGATGTCGAAATCGCGCCCTACACAATCGATATGCGTTTTCGAAAGCCAATTCGCGCCGGTGTGCTCGGCATAAGGGTGACCAAAGGCGAGATGAACGCCGGGAATTTTTTCGTCCTGCAAAATGTTGCCAATTACATGGGTGCAGGCGGTGTTGGTTCCGATGGCAAATTCGCCCACTCGATTGCTATTCTCATCGGTGCTGGTGTAGGCACGAAATTCCTCGAGCAACTTTTTGTTTTCCGATCGCATCGCCCGGATGCGGCTGTTTTCCACTTCGACAATGAGCGGCGCGGCGGCAAGATCACCATATTTCGCGCAAAGATAATCGCCCACCACGCCATCTATCACGAAAGTGCCGTCGCAGTTTTTCGGGGAAGTAAAAATTTCGCCTCCCGGGAGGTTGCCCCATTTCTCCGGCGTGATCAGCCCACTGGTCTTTAACCATTTTAGTTTTGGAGAAAACTCCGCTTCGAAATCCGTCCCGTGTGGTGTTTGGCAGCGGATGCGCTCCGTCTTCCGAGCGCGCTCGATTAGACGCTGACTCAGTGCATCCACCGCAGTGAAATCGGCGCGCATTCCTTCAACCATGATCTGCCGGTTGATGTTGACCATGTGACCGTGGCGGATGCGATTTTTGTTTACCACTGCGGTCATCTCAATGCGCGGCCCGAGTTCGCCGGTCAAAGTTCGCGCCGCATAGATTGAGACCTGCGATTGTGCCAAATCATCCAGGATGATTTTGGGCATGCGAGTGAGCGGCCGCTCCGCGTAATTTTCCAAAACAAAAACAGCGTGATCGGCGCCAACTTCTTCCACTTCCGCCTGCAACGCCGCCGCGATCTCCGTCGTCGCTTCGTCGGTAACAATGGTGATCCGCTCGGTCGGTTGCAGCCGAAGACAAACGCGGATGGCATTATGCGCACCCGGGGCTAATTCGGCGTCGATAATGTCGGTGGTTAGTCGATCCGGCATGGGCGTTCACAGTTGCCCGGGAAAGCCTGCTGGGCAACCTGACTCCATCTCAAAAATGCGCCTGCGAACAGGTTTTGCCACACCAGCCGGCAACTCCTTCGCGGATGATGATCGGCAGCATGCAAAGAGCGGCAATTGGATCGGCCCACCACCAGCCAAGAACGGCGTTGAGTGCGAGACCGAGAAGTAATATCACCGAGAGATAAGCGCAGATATCGCTCTGATGAGAATCAGCATGAAGAGCATTGCTGTTCAGCCGCAGAGCGACGCGACGTTTAGCTCGCGCCAAAAGAGGCATGACAACTGCACACGCTCCCGCATAGAGGATGCCGAAGTAAGTGACGCGCGGCGCTTCCTGTTTCAGCAGGTCGACCGTGGCGTCAATCGCGATGTAGGCCGCAAGCGCGAAAAAGCAGGCGCCAACCAATCGATGCGCCGCGCGATCGCGATCAATCGAGCCTTCCGCCAGCCACCATAAAAGGACGCAGCTCGAGGCTACTTCGATAATTGAATCAGCCCCGAATCCAATCAAAGCAACGCTGCCGGCGAGTATTCCGATCGTAACGCCGATGATCGCTTCCAGCGACGTCCAGGTAATACTGAGATATTCCACCCGGCGACCGGCACGCGTTTGCAGGACGCGGTCGAAGTCCTCGGTCATGACGGTTTCGTGCACGAGCGAACTTAATGCGATTATCGTGCCGTGCTGTCTCGAAAATTCTTCGCCCCACGCTCGTCAGAGAGCGGAGCAACAAGCGTTACCCGGCTTGCTCGGGCCAGAAACCGATTAATGACTTGGAGGGCGACTTCCAAGTTACCCTGGCTCGCGTTGATAACTTTTAGCCTTTCAGCCAGCTCGCTCCGATTTTTCAGCTAACGACAATTGTTCAAGTAACTTTACGTCGTCCACTTTCCACCTGCCATCTACCTTTACCAGGTAAACATTCAACGCGTGCTGACCAGCGAGACGACCACTTAGTCCGATTCGCACAGTCGCGGACCGGCGATCGCTCGTAACCTTCTCAACCGACAGTTTGGCATCGAAGCTCTGCGCATCCATAAACGAACTGGCCTCCAGTTCGGAGCGCATGTTATCGATACTCGCCAGAAAATTGTCGGTTACGAATTCTTTGAGCTCTGCTCGCTTTTGCTCCAGTGGGTTAACCCCACTCTTCAGTTCGCGCAGATACCAGCCATAAGCATTGCGAACCGTGTCGGCCGGGTTCGGCCCGCGCTGGCAGCCAGCTAGCAGTGTGCACGTCGCGATAATTAGCAATAGCGTCTTCCGGGGCAGCCCGACCATTACGGCGCAATACGATCACTCAGCGTGTCAGTATGGAAGGCGCTGTACTGGCGAAAAGCAAACCAGCCACCCTCATTCTTGTTAGACTGCGTTACGTTGTTCATATCGTTCGTGGCAAAGTCCTGCCACGAGTTGTATCGAACAACAGTCAGAAAAGTCCACGGGCCACCTTCGAGGTGCTGCATCAGCACCGTTCCGGCAGAAGTGTCGCTGGGACGGTTCGGTGGCGCCGACAGAATCTTCTCCAAATCCTCACGATGTCCCGGCGTGGGCCGAAAGACCGAGACCACGTAAACCGATCCTCCACTCTTGCTCTTGGCGTCGTCGGAAATAGCCATCGCCTTGGTGAATTCCTCCCACGACGGTCCGTTCACGAACGTATCATTATGCCAGTCGCTCACATCGCGCATTGCTGGCGGGACCTGAAAGGGCGTGGCCTCGACCGTCGCCTTGGCGCCCATATGGGTGATCAGGCAATAATCCCACGCATCGCCTTCTTGATGGCGCAGAAGAATGAAATGCCCCGGCATCGGGTCTTTCGGATTTGGTGTTTTCAGCATTTCCGCCAACTGAACGGCTTTACCAGGGGCAGCCTTGCCAAAGTAAACGTGGTAAACATCGTTCCGGGCCGGAGCCGAAGACGCCGCGGTTGCCGATTTCTCGCTGGGCGAGCTTTGCGCCCAAACCAGCGTGAGCGGGCATAGAGCAGTTACTCCAATAGTCAGGAGGCGAATAATTAATTTCATTTCGAATTTCTTTCAGTTGAGGTTTAGGAAAGGCCCGCCTGAATTCAAACACCGATGCGGCCGGCCAATTAAAGTAAGCCTACTTGCCTACTGTTGGCGGAGGCTAGGCGTTGGCGCAGGATGGCGTCAAAGGTTTTTTCTCAGTCGCTGAATTTTACCTCGTCAATCTTCCAGGCGCCTTCCTGGAAAAGCACCTTCACCTCAAATTGGCGGTCACCGAGTCTTCGGCCAGTGAGAATCACGCCCAGCTTCGACATTGTTCTCCCGACATAATTGTTACTAACGGCAATATTCTTTCCCCATTCCGGATCAACCTCCTGGGCGTTGAGGAAAAAATCGCCGTCCAAGCCACCCGGGCCCTTCGGCATTTTGTTGATGCGGCTGAGCAGGCTTTCCGTGACAAATTTCCGCATTTGTTCCCGTTCTTTTTCGAGCGGCCGACTACCACTCACGCTCTCATGTACATACCATGCATAAAAATTGCGCACCGCTTCCGCCGGGTTTTTCTCTGGCCAGATCGCGCCGCTCGGGGTGATAAAAGCAAGAGCGACGAGGGCGGCAAGGCACGCGTGTTTCATTTTCGAGAATTGCTGTAAGGCCGGCATTTTCATTTGCGATCGTGTGGGACTCACTTCCTTTGTCGCAGCAAATATTCGACGCAATAAAGAACGATCGTCAGCCCAGCACAGACGGGAAGGAAAACGAAAGGGATCCGCATAATTGTATCCATGGAAAGTGGCACCATACCCCGAAGCTAATTAGTGCAAGCGACACGGCCAATCCAATAAACTGTATTCAGCAGCTCTTTCATCCGAGTCACGGGGAGTTTTGGACCATTGTCATCTAACGAGAACAAGGCGTTGCATCCCGACCTACGTTAGAGACAACAAATAGCAAGAGATGTCTCGGCTCCGCCTGACATGCCAAGTCGATGAAAGGGAAGCGTAAAACGAGAACGGTGAGTTGATCGCGAGCAGAGTAGGGATAGATGCGCACCATCGGTTGCTTCTTGGATTTGTCGTGGCCGCGGTCGTCGGATTGGGTTTGCGGGCGCAAGCGCTCTGGATGGTGTCGCTCGCCGCTTATGATGCCTTTGCCTTCGCCACCCTCGGTTTGATCTGGGTGACAGTCACGCTCACTCCGCTGGAGCAAATTCGAGCCGTGGCGCAACGGCAGGACGTCGGGCGCACTCTCGTTTTCATCTTTGTTATCATCTTGGCGTGCGCCGCACTTTTTGCGGTTGCTGGCGCGAAGATATCGCGCTCGGAAATCGGTTGGCAGAGAGTTTCATCCATGAAACACCCCAAGTGCACCAAAGCGTGAGTGAAGCAGTTGCTCTGTGAATGTGAGGGGGAAAATCCTATCTTGCCGGAGCGTTCCACTGGCATAAGCGATGCTCGGAATAGGAAACAATTTCGTGAAGGTCCTCAAAAAAATTCTTCTCCTCGATCACAAGACACGCGTCACTCACACGGTTCGCCGAGCTCTTGAAAGTGCGGGCAAGTATTCCATCCGCGAAGAACATGATGCCGCTTTCGCTGTTCACGCCGCCCGTTGGTTTCGGCCCGATCTGATCATGGTCGATCTCACCAGCGGCACTAGTGACGGAGAAATCATTAGCCGGCAACTTCAGAAAGATCGTGATCTTTGCCATGTTCCGTTGCTTTGTTTGAGCAACTTTGTTTCAGAACGGCAATTCATCTCCGCCGGAATCGTACGCGGCTACAGCTTTCTGGCTGTGCCGGTGAAAATCGAGCAGCTCCTGTGCACCGTCGAGCATCTGCTCTTCGGCAAAGACTAAATAATCAACCGCGGATTACGCGGATGCGGACGAACTAGAGCCCACGGGTAATGCAAGACAAATGATGACGACTACGCCTCGATCTGGTCTTTATAAGCCGCTGCGCTCTGCAGATTTTTGAGATCGTCGGCGTTGTCGATTTTGAGTGCAAAAATCCAGCCTTCGCCGAATGGATCACTGTTGATCAGAGCAGGGTTATTGGTCAGCGCATTGTTTGCTTCCACCACCGTACCTTTGACCGGCGCGTAAATGTCGCTCGCGGCCTTGACCGATTCCACCACCGCTACCGGCGCTTTTGCTTCCACGTTCGTGCCCACCTTGGGCAATTCGACAAAAACAACGTCGGTCAACTCAGCTTGGGCGTGGTCTGTGATCCCGACGCGGATATGGTCGCCTTCGCGCCGAATCCATTCATGACTTTTTGTGTAAAGGAGATTGTCGGGAACGTTCATGATTGTTTTTTATAAAGCGGTTTCTTTTCGATCGTCGCCGGAAATATTTGTCCGCGGATTTCCACTTCCAACGGCGTCCCGGTCTTCGCGGACGCAGCCGAGACATACCCCATTCCGATGCCGATGTTCAAGCTCGGCGAAAGCGTACCGCTACTAATTTCCCCAACCCGTGCGCCCTTGTTCAAAAGCGAATAGTGCGGGCGCGGCGGCGGACCCTTCCCATTCATCTTGAATGCGATCAGTCGCTCGCGCGCACCGTTTGCTTTCGTTTCCAGCAATTTTTCGCGCCCGGCGAAATTTGGTTTCTGGAGATCGACGAAAAATCCGAGCCCGGCCTCGATTGGATTACGTTCGGCGGAGAGATCAGAACCGTTGAGCGGGTAACACATTTCCAATCGCAAGGTATCGCGCGCTCCCAGACCGCATGGTTTTGCACCCAATCTGGCGCCGCGTTCCAAAACAAGGTTCCAGACCTTCGTCGCGTCACTGACGCGGAAAAAAACCTCCACGCCGTCTTCGCCGGTGTAACCGGTGCGCGCAATCGAAACCGGCATTTCTGAAATAACGAAATCGATAATGTGATTTCGCGCCGGGAGCTCGACACTCTGCCCCAACAAGTCATGGAAAAGATCGACCACGCGCGGTCCCTGAATGGCGACGCCGCCAAAATCCGCGCTGCGGTTTTTCAGCATCGTGCCATCTTGCCGATGCTTTTCCAACCAACAAAAATCTTCCTCAATCTTCGAGGCATTAACGACGAGCAGAAATTCCGTCTCGCCGATTCGATAAAGAATTAAATCATCAATGACGCCACCGTCATAATTGAGGAGAAAAGTGTATTGCCCCTGACCGACGTCCAACTTCGCTACATTATTTGTCAGCATGGTGTTGAGCCAGTCACGCGCATTACTTCCCGAGACAATGAACTGTCCCATGTGCGAGATATCGAACATGCCGACTGCGTTTCGCACCGTCTGATGTTCATCCACGATGCTGGTATATTGCACCGGCATGAGCCAGCCGCCGAATGGCACCATCCGCGCGCCGAGCCGCACGTGTTCCAAGTAAAGTGGCGTCTTTTTCTCGGCGGGTTCGCTCATGCGAACATCCTAGACTTCAAGGTAAGTGGCGCAAGCATCGGAACATAAGCTTTTTAGCTTGTGCGGCCAGCGGGCTTTCGGCGGCTGAAGCAAAACAGGTCTGGAGACCAGCTTGGCGCACAGGCGTGAAGCCCATGTTCCTGGGCGGCGCTTAGGGCGAACCGCCCACTACCTTGAAAACGCAAACTGCGCCCTTTAGTCTCCCGGAAGTATGACGTGGCTCGACAAACTCGAACGGCGGATCGGTTTTCTCGCCATTCCCGGCTTGCTCCGTTACGTCGGTTTCCTTACCGCGCTAGTGTTCGTTCTCGAGAAAGTGAATCCGGGTTATATCCGATTGCTCGATCTCGATCCTGTTGCAGTCATGCACGGCGAAGTCTGGCGGCTGATCACTTATATTTTCATTCCGCAAATGGCGAGCATGCTGCCATTACCCGATTGGGTTAACGTCGCTTTTTACATTCTCTTTCTTTGGTGGATGGGTAACGGGCTCGAATCAGCCTGGGGTGCTTTCAAGCTGACCATTTTTTATTTGCTCGGCATGATCGGCACCACCATCGCAGCCTTTTTCTTTGGTGCCGCTTTTTCAAACTTGATGCTGACCGCTTCGTTTTTTTTCGCTTTCGCCCGTTTTTACCCGGATCTCGTCATCTATTTCGCCTACATCCTGCCGATGAAAGTGAAATGGATCGCCTGGTTTTCTGCTGCCGTTTTGCTTCTGCAAATCGTTGTCGGTTCGATGCAATTTCGTGCTGCCGCAATCTGTGCGATGGCGAATTACTTGATCTTCTTCGGTCCCGGTATCGTGCGTGACGCTCGCCAGCGCCGTGACGTGACCGCACGCCGTCGCCGTTTTGAAATGCAAACGCGCGAAGCCGACGCGGAGGCATTACATCGTTGCGCGATTTGTGGGGCGACGGAAGTAACGGATCCAAATCTCGAGTTTCGGGTGGCACGCAACGGCGAAGAATATTGTCTGCCGCATTTGAGCCAGGCAAAAGCGACGACCTAGGTGGATCGACCGTCCGTCGGTAAACTCAGGAGTGCTCGAGACCGGTATCATTCGATTGCTCGAAACGGGAAACTCGGGTAGCGACTTGCAGTGTGACTGCGCGCCGCCAGGAGTTCATGAGCGACAATACTGCGGGCCTTTGCCCGGAAGTGTGCGCGGCGCTCAGCGATGCGAATGCCGGCGCTGCGGCATCTTACGGTGATGATGAATGGACTCAGCGCCTGTGTGATCGCGTCCGTGAACTTTTTGAAATCGATTGTGATGTCTTTCTCGTCTTCAATGGGACGTCAGCCAATGCGCTCGCGCTCGCACAACTATGCCAGCCATTTCAAAGTATCGTCTGCCACGAGTATGCGCATATCGACAATGACGAATGCGGCGCGTGCGAATTTTACACAGGTGGATCCAAACTGATTCCAACGCCCGGCACGAACGGGAAAATTGATTTGCGCGAAGTGGAAGCAGCCCTGACACGGCAACACGAGTTGCATTCGCACAAGCCGCGCGTAATCAGTTTCGCGCAGGCGACGGAAGTGGGAACGCTCTATGTTCCTGATGAGGTTCGCGAAATTTCAGCATTCGCAAACAAGCGCGGGATGTTTTTGCATATGGACGGAGCGCGTTTCGCGAATGCGATCGCCACACTTCGATGTCCACCGAAGGAAATCACCTGGCGAGCCGGCGTGGAAGTCCTTTGCTTCGGCGGAACGAAGAACGGTCTGGCAGCGGGCGAGCTGGTCGTTTTCTTCAACAAAGAGCGCAGCGCCGATTTCGATTATCGGGCAAAGCAGGGCGGACATCTCGCGTCCAAAATGCGTTTTTTAGCGGGGCCCTGGCTCGCGTTGTTGGAAGATGAAGTCTGGCTGAAAAACGCGCGCCAGGCGAATGACGCAGCGCTCAAATTGGCCAGCGGCCTGCGCGATTGTGGCGGCGAGATCGTCTTCCCAGTCGAGTCGAACGCCGTATTTCTTCGCCTTGATCCGAAGCTTGCTCAGGAGCTGCGTGAACGCGGATGGGATTTCTACAAATTCATCGAGCCAGACATTTATCGTTTGATGTGTGCGTGGTCGACGAGCGAGGCGGCCATCTCGGCGTTACTCGTCGATTTCAGGGCCTCGGGAAGTTGCGCGTCTGCGGCGCGCTGATAACATCGTACAAATGATTCGGGTCGCGGCATTCACTTTCGTCCTGGCGCTAGTGACGGGTGGGTGTCGCACCGCCGAAAACGTCGCGTCCACTTCCGCGGCAGTTGTAACTGCTCCGGCGCATTTCGTAAGAAACAAGCTAAGGGGCGATGAGCAAACACCGGAGACAGCGGAGACGACGATTTACCAAGGTCAACCGGTAGTGGAAGCGGCACCTCCGCAGCCGACAGCAACGCCTCTCCGATCGCCACGGACGATAACATCTTCGACCACCGCTTCGCCACCATCCCAGCAAGAGGAGGCGCGGCCATCAACTGCAGTCACGCCGCGGAGCTCCTCATCAAATAGCACAGCGCAATTCCCGGTGGCAAAACCTGTTCCCGGAAAACCTGGGTACGTCTTCAGTCCTTATGATCCCAACGGCGGTTACGTCGATGTGACGGGCTACCAATCTGGCAGCAAGGTCAAGGATCCCTATTCGCAGAAGATCTTCCTCGTTCCTTAACGTTCCCGGGCGAGTTGATCCGCTAGCCGCGATGTCGGTCTGGTTTGGCAGCCAGCGGAAGCGAAAGACTCGCGCATACTTCGTGCTTTTATGGCAATTATGGGATTTACTCTCTTCCGGCTGCCGCGGCCGTATTCCACGCCAAAGAGAGTTTTTACACCGCTGCAATTGCTCTCAATTCTGATTGTTTTGGCGGTTTTGATGGCGGTTTCGCGCCGTGCAAACGGCTATGTGCTTGAGGGTACTAAGTGGCCGGCTGGCACTGTCGTGACTTTTAAAATGGGACTCGGTTTGGCAGGACGCACACTCATCGATGGCAATACCTCGTGGGACACTGCGGCGGCGCCTGCGCTCGGCGCTTGGAATAACGTGATGGTCCGGCTGCAATATACTGACACCGTCACAAGTCCTCCCGTTTCTTCCGGGGACGGCGTCAACGCAGTCGTCTTCTCCGACACCCTTTTCGGGCAACAATTTGGGTCAGGCACGCTAGCTGTGACGTTCTGGCGTTCTTCCGGAAGCAATATTGTCGAGGCTGATATTCTCTTTAACAGAAATCAACAGTTCGACTCCTATCGAGGTCCGCTGCGTTTCGGCTCGAACGGTTGGGCCATTGGCGATATTCGTCGAGTCCTTATCCACGAACTCGGCCATGCCCTTGGCTTGGATCACCCAGATCAACATGGGCAACATGTCGACGCGATCATGAACTCAGTGACAAGCGATCGCGAAACGCTGTCGGCGGACGATATTTCGGGCGCTCAATCTATGTATGCGGCACCGGGTCCGACGCCAACGCCGACACCGGCGCCGAGCCCTTCTGGGAGCCATTTTGCCAATATTTCGACGCGAATGGACGTTGGCACTGGAAACAATGTAATGATCGCCGGTTTTATCGTTTCCGGCTCGCAATCAAAAACGATAATTGTCCGTGCGCTTGGCCGGACTCTTGGTAGTTACGGGGTCGCTAACGCGTTGAACGATCCGATGCTTGAGTTGCACAACTCTTCTGGTGCCACGATTGCGACGAACGATGACTGGCAGACTGGATCGCAAGCTTCGCAGATCAGCAGCAGTGGGTACGCCCCGACCAACAGCAACGAACCAGCCCTGATTGCGACTCTGCCAGCCGGCGCCTACACCGCGATCGTGCGCGGCTACAATAGTTCGACCGGGGTGGCGTTAGTCGAAATGTATGCACTGGACACATTATCGACACGTCTATCGAACATCTCTACGCGCGGACAGGTCGGGACGGATCAAAATGTCCTCATCGGCGGCCTTATCATCAACGGTTCGACATCAAAGAAACTGATCGTGCGTGCTGTGGGTCCGTCGCTGGCGTCACCGCCCTTTTCGCTCTCCGGCACGCTCTCCAATCCAACATTGGAGTTGCACGACAGTTCCGGTAACCTGCTCGCGAGCAATGATGACTGGGGCAGTGGCACGCAGGCGGCGACGATCTCTGCCAGCGGTTACCAGCCGTCAAATGCCAGGGAGTCCGCGATTATCGCAACGCTGGCGAGCGGCAACTATACTGCCATCGTTCGCGGCGTTAATAACAGCACTGGTATCGCGCTGGTAGATGCATATGACCTCGATCCGTAAATTGAACGAAAGCT
>Ga0209474_10003681_pt1 | contig 13393 bp, 17 predicted proteins | sample GraSoiAngelo_145_FD_185902 | JGI IMG/M metagenome (GOLD analysis project Ga0209474, IMG submission 185902) | Grasslands soil microbial communities from the Angelo Coastal Reserve, California, USA - 14_1009_05_20cm (SPAdes) (version 2) | ecosystem: Environmental > Terrestrial > Soil > Grasslands...
GACCGAACATGCTCATGGTGAACATCCGGTTCGTCGATGGGAAGGTCGTCGCAATCACGACACTCCACGAATACGGTCATTAGAGGCCGTCTGCACAAAGCGATGCTGAGAAGGGTATCTGGCGGGAGAGAGGGATTCGAACTCGGGCGGGTGACGTTTCAGTTCAGTAAGTTGCTGATGCGTATACACGCCCGCATCCCCACCGATCCCCCGAAGTTCCCATATTTGCCACCAGATTTGCCACCAGAACCTTCTTGCAAGATGACTGGACCGCCCGTCCGCCGATATCGACTTCGAATCCAGCTCCAATCGCGTCCCCAGTCAGATCTCGCTGCACGATTGTATCTATTCGGATACACTGCGCGAAGTGAATAGCCTCATTGCAACGCCGGAATTCGAGCGCTGGCTCGAAAAATTGCGGGATGCGAAAGGAAAGGCGCGAATTCTCTCGAGATTGGATTCTGCGGCGATTGGCAACTTCGGTGACTGCCAGTCTGTCGGCGAGGGCGTGACCGAGATGCGGATTCATTTCGGGCCAGGTTACCGCGTGTATTTCACCAGACGCGGCACATTCGTTTATGTGCTCCTGATTGGCGGCGACAAGTCGACCCAGAAGCGAGACATCAAACGCGCCCTGAAGATGGCGCGGGAGTTGAAGATATGACTGCGAAAAAGGCGAAGGCGAAATCAGCTGCGGCGAGTGAACTCGCACCGTTCGATGTGTCACGGCACCTTAACAGTGAGGCAGTGATTGCCGAATACCTGGCCGCCGCTCTTGAAGATCCAAATCCCGACATGTTTCTGCGCGCAGTCGCAAATGTCGCCAAGGCGCGAGGCATGGCCGCGGTGGCCGAGGCATCGGGACTTGGACGTGAAAGCCTGTACAAGGCGCTCTCCCCAGGCGCGAAGGTGCGATACGAAACCGTGCGAAAGCTGGTGGATTCTCTTGGTGTGAAACTGACTGTGACCACGTAGCTGCGCGATCCGGCGGTCCCGTTCGTCGGCGAAAGCCTCATCATTAGGCAGCCATGCGCATCCACTTTGAATCAAAGAAGCTAACTACTGCGGGGCACCTGAAAATTGCGCGCCAGGCCCAGCCCAACCCCCTCCATCCACAACACGGAGCCCATCACCATGGATGACGTCATCATCATCGGCGGCAGCTTTGCCGGTCTCGCCGGCGCCCTGCAGCTCGGCCGTGCCCGCCGCAAGGTCACCGTTCTCGATTCCGGCCTGCCGCGCAATCGCTTCGCCGGCCACTCGCATGGCCTGCTCGGCCACGATCACAAGCCACCGCTGGACATCCTGGCCGAGGCGCGGCAGCAGTTGGCGCGCTATCCCACGATCAGGCTGATCAATGCCCGGGCCGACAGCATCTCCGGCGCCATCGACGATTTCACCGTCCTCACTGCGGATGGCGAAAGCCTTGGGGCGCGCCGCCTGATCCTGAGCTATGGCGTCGCCGACCAGATGCCTGATGTTCCGGGCTTTGCCGCAGGCTGGGGCACCTCCATCGTGCCCTGCCCCTATTGCGACGGCTTTGAAGTCGCCGGCCAGCATTGGGGCCTCGTCTGGTCCGGCCCGCAGTCGCACAACTATGTCAGGCTGTTCCACGATTGGACCGACACGCTGACGCTCTTCGCCGATGGTCACGACATTCCGCCCGATATCCGAGCGGATCTGGCGCGCCGCAAAATACCTGTCGTCGATGGCCGGCTCATCGAGATCGCCCATCACGGGGGCCATAACGCCACCGTCAAGCTCGATACTGGCCCCAATGTCGAGGTCGGCATCCTGTTCGCGCATCCGCGCAACAAGCCATCCGCAAGCCTGCATGAATCACTGGGCCTCGCCACGGTCAATACGCCCCTCGGCATCGCCCTCAAGGTCGACGAGCGCGGCGAAACCAGCATGCCCGGCATTTACGCCGCGGGCGACCTCGCCAACCCCCTCATGCCCTCGGTCACCTCGGCATCATCGCACGGCGCGACGGCGGGTATCTCCGCCCAGCAGTCGATGCTGGTTTGAGCGCACAGATTCCCTCTCCGGTTGCGTCGTCGCCTTCGAAGAGGTTGGCATAGATCGGCGCGGTGAAGGACGGATCGTCGAGCTTGACGGAATGTTAGGAGCGGTTGTCCTTCGAGGTCCGGCGCCAGGCGGCACCGATCTCGGCTCGTCCGGCGGCGCGAGCAGATCCGATTACGAGATTAGTTCCCGTGAGAAGCACGATTGATGCCACCAATGTCTGCTTTGAGACGGTAGACAGCCATTTGTGAAGTGAACCGCGCCGGTTTCTCCGAAGCCTAAACTGCGCCTCACGCGCCGTTCTGAATTGGTGTGTCGGCGTTATCCTCTCGCGTGTAATTCGACGGCATGCCGTGGTAGTTAGCGCTTCCTCACTTGCTTGAGATTGTTTTGGTCACTACAGCAAGTCGGACTATCTGGTAGCTAGGAGCATTTTGGTTTGCGCTTATAAGCACAGTCGAAAACGCCTGGATTTCCCGATCAAAATCGGCAGGGGGTCGACTTTCTGCGCTTACCATGCGCTTACGGCGAACAGGCAGACTTGGCGTCCGTCGGTATCACGCTGATTTGATTGGTGGAAAGGGAGGGACTCGAACCCTCGACCCCGGCATTATGAGTGCCTTTCTTGGAAGCGAAGTGTTGATTTTACAACCTTTGGGCAGACGGCCGTTGCAGCTAAGTGCCTGAAAGTGCATCCACGTGCAGGAGAGATTCCCGCAAATCTCCCGCGCACTCACAGCCCGTGCTCTTTCGTCGATCAGCCCTCCTCATATACATCAGGAATCAACCGAGAGGGATGCCGCGGTGCAGCATTTGTGTGGTTGCGCTCAAAGCCGACACACGCGTAGTTGTGTCCGTTATCTCGCCAGCGGGCTCCCGTTGACGGTTTTTCGCAGAACAGCAACCCGCGGGATTTCAAGCTGCTGCGTGCTACAGCCGATCAGTGGATTACCCACCGTCGTGATCTGAGAAATCACAGCGGCACGCCGACCGACCAATCGGCGCGTTTCTTCCGGCGCTCTTTAAGTTCCTCGAGCTCCGCGTTGATCCGCTCAACCGGATTCCACTCACTTCGCTCCAGATCCGGAATGTTGAAGGCGCCGCGCAACGCTTGGCTGAGCTCAAAGGCCTTCAACCCGAGCGTCCCATACTCAAAACACCGGGCTTCGAAGTACTCCCCAAAGTCGGGCGGATCGGACACCTCTCCCGCCGCGCGAACCATGCTCGCTCCCCGCTCCGCCAGAGTTTGCAACATCATGAGCCTGTACATGAGGGTGTACTCGATGCTGTGCCAGTCAAGATCACTGGGATAGACGGGCGCACGGGGCTCTGAGACGCGAGATTCCGTCGCACCGTCTTTATTCTCCTCGCCCCAGTCGGTGGCAACTGAAGCGCAGGCCTCGAGGTACTTGTCCAGCACGCACACGACCCGGATCGCAAGAAAGCGCGCCGCACGCTTGCGCGCGCCGCGGCTGCGAAGCCAGGGGATCAATGCGGTTCCCACGAGCACGCCGAGGAATGCCGCGACCGCAGAAATGACAGGCCCGAGAAGGGTTGCATTCATGTCTGCGCTCTCGGCCCACGATCACAGATGGAACGACGGCCGGGTCGGCTCAGCGATTGACCCACATCAAGACGCTCTGGCCCGGCGCGAGCTGTCACGCCGTCGCGGGCCCCTTGCGGTGTCTGGTATTGAAGCGATATCCGCAAACCCCTTGAGTCGTACGGAGGGGCGGCCGGGGAAGTCCGCAACTAAAGAAAGCTGACCACCGAGAGCCTCGATGCAGTGCCGCAGCGTCGAAAGCAACATGTCGGAGCGCTGCTCGTAGCGGGCGACGGTGTCTTGTCCCACTTTGAGCGAGCTCGCGAGCTTGGCTTGAGTACGGCCCAGTGCGCGACGCAGGTCGCGAAGGGAGTACTCCTCGAGGATCAGCTCCGCGGCCCGCCGCTCGATTTTCTCGCGTCGCTCCTTAGAAACTTGCGCAAGTTTCTCATTCACTGTGCGTCCCATAAAAAACCTACCTCTATGTCTATCTATATCTATATATCTCTATCCGCTACTTCTTCTTATCTTTTTCCGCCTTGGCTTTGGCTCTCGCCTCTCTAACCGCCTCCAGATGAGCGGCAAAGCGCCCGTCCGCGATCCCTATCAGCTGCTCGTAAAACCGCTCCTGGTTTGCGCCGGCCTTGTTACCGGCGGCGAGCAGAATGCCTTCGCGCTTGGGGTCGAACGCGAAGGCCACCCGCCAGAGGCCGTCCTCGCAGTGGAATCGAAGCTCCTTCATGTTCGGATACTTCGAGCCGGTCAGAGTGTCTACGTGCGGCCGGCCTAATTGCGGGCCGAACTGCTCCAGAACCCGTGCGCGCGCCAGGAGCTCAGCCTGAACGCCGGGCGTCAATTGATCGAACTCCGGTTCAAAGGCGTCGTCGAATCTGACTACCCAGGGCATGGTAAATTATGGCTTGCAGACCATATGCTGTCAACACCATAATTGCCACCCGACCCCGGGAATCCGCGAAACACACCGATTGCGTCCGTGGCGAGGGTCGCAGGAAAACCCCGGGTTGCCCGGTGACCCCCGTAAACACCGGATCCCAGGGCCGCGAGCCTCCCCCGGGCGGGAGCCCTGGCCACCCAAAGTTCTCGCGGCACTTCAGCCGTGCGGTCAGGCGGGTCAGCTATTAATAGCTAAGCTAGTGGAGTTGAGACTGCCCGATGGCCGCGATGAGAAGGGAAAGGATGAGGGCAGTCCTCTGAAGGCGCAGGAGGGGTCGTTGCTGATCACGCTGGCCGAAGAGGAATTGGTCGGCCAAGCCGAGGGAGGAAGAACACCGCACAGATCACGAGGAACAGGCCCGCGAATAAATCGCCGACCATGTCTCCCGAGAAGATCCGGCTCGCGAGAAACCGCACGGTCTTCACGAATTGCTCGCCCACGAGCCCTGCCCAGGCCAGAAGGCCCGCGGCGGGGAGCAAACGGCATAGGGTGTATGCCGTGTAGTCGATCGGTCGCCGCGATACGCTCGTAGCCATCTCGACGTTTCCTGTGGATACAGCTTAGCCATTAGACCGGTAGAAGGGCTGTCGGTTCGCCCGTGCGCCGGCGCTCGGAGGAGCGTCCGGGGGTGGAGGAGACCTACTTGCGGCCGACTCGCGGGGCTTCAAGCACTGATGTCGCCTAACAGGAACTCCTCGTCCTCCCGAGGGCGTTGAGCACTCACGTGCTCGAACAACAACGGTGAGATTCGGCTAGCCACTTCTGGCGGCGGCGCGACGAGCCCCCGGAAAGCGGCACCCTTGGGCGCGCGAAGTGATCTTGGCTCTCCGTCTTGAAGGGCCGGGTGGTGTCGCCGGCGTCTCGGGGCACGCGGCATGCCGACCCATTGGAAGGGACTGGGTTTATCCGGCGTACGTCCATAGAAGCTCGCAGCTGCCCCGGCCCAACTCTTGGCGGCTCCGAGATCGCGCACTCGGTTGAGGAGCTCGCGCTCTCCAGCCATGCGCTCCGAAAGAAGCGCCGCAGCTTCCTGCAATAGAGCGATCCCTTCCGCGTACACGGGCCACCCGCACTCGAGCGACCGGGCGAGTAACGTGCGGGCTTCCTCACGTTCATCCTCCGTCCTCACACCCGCTCTCAGGAGCCGTACGCAATGAATCACGGCCGCATCGGGCAACCAAGGGAAGGACGTCGAGAGATTTTCAAACCACCGAAGCGGGACGCGCGACCACTGATCCAAGCGCAGGAGATAGTAGGCACCGGCGAGCGCTGAAACGGGATCGGTAAACTTATCCGAGAAAAGCCGAGTCGCGAGCGCTGCGGAATCCGCGAGCGTCTCCGCCGCGCGCATCGCATCGCGGGAGAGAAATTCGAGCAGCGTCTCCGCATCCGTCCTGAAGCTCGTGAGGACGACTTTCAGCGCATCAGCCCGGGGATCCCTCGAATCCTTGGGCGTCATGAGAACCCGCGCCGGTCCTCCCCCCGGGAGCGATACGAAGCGCCAGGTGACATTCGAGCCTCCGATCTGCAGCATCCAGGGGACAGACTCCAGCGTCAGATCGATCTGCCAGGCCGCGTCACTCCGATAGGACATCTGCGGCTTTAACTCCTCACGTGTCCATGCGCCGGCCACGAACTTCCACAGCCGCAGCCACGTGCGCTTGAAGCGATTCAGGTCCAGGTTGAGCGCCTCCTCGCCGCCCGACATCATGAGCGGACTTCTCGGGTTCAACTTCGGCACCGCCCACGCGGACCACTCGTTGCGGTAAATCCGCGCATCCGTAAAGATCACGGCCTGCTGCGAGGAGCCTTCATCGAAGGTCGCGCGCTGGGTCTCCGTGCGTCCCGAAGGCCAGGTGAGGCGCACGAAGGCGATCTGGGTCGTATCAGGAAGGTCCAAAACGGCGGGGGTGAGGACGCTCGCCACGCCTTCAGCCAGGACCGACCCGTCCGTATCCAGCGCCCGGACCGGGAGCGCCAGGTTCGAGCCCGGGGTGCTGTGCGAGTCGGCGGTGCCATAGTTGAGTATCACCTCAAGGTGCTTCATCGCTACGCCTCCAACGTCAGCACGTAAACGGGCGGAAAGAGATCCTCCTGCAGATGGGCAACGGCGGGGAGTGTGCCTTGTGGATCCTGCGCACCCACTTCATAGAAGCCCCGGGGCACGTCGACCTCAAAGACCTGATTCAACAGCGACTGCGCGAAGCGCGCGCCCGTGAAGGACTTAAGGTAGAGCTCATAGAGCGCGCGCCGCTCAGGCGGGAGAAGATCTAGCCACACTTTGACCTTAGGGGTCGCGGCGAGTTGCAGGAGCGGCACGGGGCTCCCCTGTACCGTTTGATCGCTCACTTGCCGGTGGGAGGCGCGCGCGCGCGCTTCAAATTCCAGGAGCAACCGCACCGCCATCGCGAGCCCCTCACCATCCACAGTCCACGCCGCGGCCCCCGGCTTTCGGACACCGCAGTATCCGGACAGGGCACACACCAGTGCGGACGTAAACCTCGAAACCTCACCCCCCTTGGGGGCAAAGGCGAGCTCCCCCTCCCCCGTTGCGTAGATCGCTGTCGCCGACTTTCGGGATACGCCCTTGTTGAGGTCGGCCACGAGGAGCGCGTGGGGATCCGCGCCCAAGGTGAGCGCCACCTCGCGGGCGATCCCCCGGCAGGAGTCGATGAAGAAGAACACGGACCCGGAGACCTCTCGTTCAAGCGCGCGGATCGTGTTTGTCATGTCAAACGCATGCGCCCAGGGCTGAGCATTGCTGTGACCGAAATCCTCCGCCAAGAGAGAGTGATTGGCGACCATGAAACCATGACCGCAGAAATAGAAGACACCGATGTGATCGGGATGGCTCTTCAACCTCGCGAGCCAGGCTTCGAACGCCTCCTGGATGTTGTTCCGCGTCGCCGCATCGATCGCCGGTATCTCGGGGAGGGCCTCGAGCGCGAAAGGGTTATCGTTTGAGACCAGGGCCTCGACGGAGGCCAGGGGGGCGGAAGGGTTCCTAAATCCGACGGCTCCGGCGACGACACTCGGCCGCAGGAACCAATCGAGTACCGCCTTCAGCGACACCGGGGGCGATTCCAGCTGCCGAAGCCCGAGCGGCCGGTCGGCGGTTTCCCCCGCTCCACCCAAAAGATGGGGATACCGTCCGACTCCGATGGCGAGCACATGCGTGCCCGGTTGAGCGGCCGCCGCCGCGTTCTGATAAATCAGCGTCACGTACCCGACGGCTCCCTGAGGCGCGCCGCGACGCGCGTGTAGAAACTCGGCCGCATGAAGTAACCGCCGTGCGCGCTAAAGGTGCTAAAGCCCGTGTCATAGTAGAAATCGTCCACCTCGCGAACCACGGGAGCGACCCGATAGCTCAAGACGTCATTGGTGTCGAATACGTTGAGCCAGCGCTTGACCGAAGCCGGCCGAGGAAGGTGACCTTTCGGCGGCTCGGGAGGGAGGTCCTTGCGGCTCGCCACGTAAAGCTTCATCTCCTCGAATAATCCCACCTGCGATCCGACCGTGATCAGGCAATCAATCGAGAGATCGGGATCGAAGGTGGTTGCAATATCGTAAATGATCTCGCCTCCAAAACTGTGCGCGATCACGATGAGCTGATCATCCCCCGCTTCGTGCATTGCTCGTGCAGCCCGCAAGCCCTCGAGCACCTCCTTGACGATGGGGCCCGGTGTGTCCTGAGTCCCGCGTTCCTTGAGGTAAACAAAGGCATCCCCTGCGAACCGGGCCACGGTGGCGTTGAGCCTCTTTCGCCACAGGCGCACCGCCAGCTCCGATGCGTCCGCGGGCAGCGCATTCGCCGCGCGGCTCAAGGCTTCCTTCAAGGCGTTGAGTATGCCGCCGGCGCCGAAACTCTCCTCACCGCTTGCATCCGCTGCGTAGTTCAGTTGATCGACAAAATTGCCTGCCGTTGCCGTCGCGAGCCAGGGGGGCTTTGGATTCTGAGCGGCATATTGGGCGCTCCGGACGTACGATTTTGCCAGATCGCGCGCCTCCGCCTCGGACTGCGCCCCGGCCATGGCGGTCGCATAGAGCACCTCGACAGAACGTGCGAAGTCCTGCCTCGCATTCGTGAGGAGCTCGCCGGAGGTCCCCGACTCGGCGAGGAGACCGGCCACACGTGCGCGCGCGACCGACTCGGGATCGGCGCCAAAGCGCTCGACGGCGTCCTCGGGATCGGGGAGCACGGCCAGTCCCCAAGCAAATTCAACGCCGTACTTTCCCCAATAGGGACTCACAATGCAAAGCGCGTCGGGCGTCAGACTGAGGGCGGGCGCCACGATCTCGCGCAGAAAGCCGTTCCGCGCCGCCTCATTCTCCCGATAGGCCTCATCGTCGCGATTATTGACCCCGTGCATGAATACGATGGGCATCGATCCACCCCCGGCTGATCTCAAGCCTCGACCGCGATTCGCTCGCTGCGCTTCTTGTGGCGCTTGGACCTTCAAGGTTACGCCCTGTCACCGCGGCGCGCGATGCCTCAGGGGTTCGATTAGTAGGGATTCAGGCCTCCCCATCATCGCCAACTCCTTCGTCTGCCGTGCCCCCAGGGCCCCCGAGGGGATCGGGGTGAGATTTTGTGCCTCGAGAGAACAGATCTAAGTACGCGGGTGAGAATCCCGTGGGTGCGGGTGTGCTCTTCAGAAACAAGGTCCTCGTGTTGAAGGTCGACTGCTGGCCCGCGAGCGGGCGGAAAGGATTTATGCAGCCTGGCGCGACTCCCGCCCCTGTATAGATCGGAAATCACGCTCATGGATTGCCATGACCCCGGGCCCGTGGCCATCGAACTCGCTGGGAAGCTCTCCGCCCGAACGCGGCGCGTCTGCGCGTTGTTGGGGCGCGGGTGCTTCGCGCGCCGCGGGGCTGCCGGACTTGCAGCAACTTCAGGATGCCGTCAAAGCCTCATCCGAGCTCGACGCGGATCAAAAAGTCCGGGTCGCCGCGTTACTGGCCGGGCGAAACCTGGAGGATGTGCTGAGCTAACCTGCGGCGTCTCGGGCTCATTCTCGGGCCCGGTGATTCGGTCGGTGGCTTTGACAACACGATCGCCGCGCTCTGCGATCACGCGCAAGGCAATCTCCGCGCTCTGATGAACATGGCCGGGGAGCTGCTCACCGTGGCCGCCCAGCGCGAAGCGCGCCAGATCGACGAGCAGTTGTTCTTCGAGACCTTCACGGCGTCCGCTGCCGCGGCGGTCCCCTTGAAGCTCGCCGGGCGCAAGCGGTGAATACCTTGCCGGTCGAGCCCGCGCACCGCCTGGCCGCGCAGCCCGAAGCGCAACGCTGGCTCGTCACCGATCTCTGGAGCGAAGGGGCCGTCGGCATCGTCGGCGGGGAACCGAAGTGTTGCAAGAGCTTCCTCGCCCTCGAGCTCGCCGTCGCGGTCGCCTCCGGGCGGCCGGCGCTGCGGCGCTTCGCGGTCACCTCCCCCGGCCGCGTACTGCTCTATGCCGCCGAGGACGCTCAGCACATCGTGCGCGCACGGCTCGAGGGTATCTGTGCCGCAGTCGCCTGCGAGCTCGCCGCAATCGATGTGCAGGTGATCACCGCCCCGACACTGCGGCTCGATCTCGAGCGCGATCGCGAGCGCCTCGAGCGTACCGTCGAGGCCTTGAGGTCGCGCCTGCTGATCCTCGATCCCTTTGTGCGCTTGCATCGCATCGACGAGAACTCAAGCGGCGAGGTCGCTCCGCTCCTGGCCTACTTACGCGAGCTGCAGCGCCGGCACACGCTCGCCGTGCTCCTCGTCCATCATGCGAGAAAATCCTCCGGCCACGTGGCCACGTGCGCGCCGGTCAAGCGCTGCGCGGCTCCTCCGAGTTCCACGCCTGGGGCGACTCGAACCTGTATCTGCGTCGCACGCTCACCGGGCACCGCCGCCACTACCCCGGTGGAATCGCTGGGTGCACTCTTCGCTCGCTTCCCCAGCCATCGCAGCCTTCCCCGTTTTGTGGCCGGGTCGGCTTCCACATCAGCCCTTGCGAGGCCTGCACGGCGTTCGCTTACCGCTGCGGTCTGCGTGCTTGCCAAGTCACCTACGTGACCCTCTGCACCGAAGGCTTCGGCCGCTTCGTTTCCTCCACGACCGCTCCGATTGCTACCGGCCGGAGCGAAAGTTGCCGGGTGAGACTACCTCCCACTGAGGAACCGCGCCTTTCCACGGCGCACCACAATCCCGGCACACGCAAGCTGAGTTCGTCACATTCTCGGCACACCGCGGCGGCTACCTGGATCTTCACGGAGCCTCCTCTTTAACCCTTTAACGAGCGCATCCACGAATATCTCGATCAGGTTGTTCAGGATTCTTGATGCCGGGTTTCGCAAGCACGCCGGATTTCCCGATCAACGTGTACATAGCAGCGGTCCTTCCGATCGAGTTTAGGTCCCATGTAGATACATCGACTTGTTTTGGCCAGTCGGTCGACTCTTCAAACGCAATCACGCCGCGCTTAACATCAAGAATAAAGATCGCTTCGCGTCGCGGATCTCGCGCAATTGCGGAGGTAGCCGCATCTGATGTCTTTACATTCAGAGGAGTCGCCCTGATGACAAACACCTCACAATGTTGCTCAATTCTCTGCATGCATCCCAAATTTTTAAACCTTGTGGACGCTACTTGGTATTCCTGGTCAACTCTTAAATGCCGCGCCTTCGGGACTGCGAATACCCACTGATACGCCGAAACACAGTCAAACTCTGGCGTCGAACAATCTAACAGCGTCCAATTTCCGGCATCTGGCTCCGGATTCTTGCCAAGCCACTTCAGCCTCAGATGATTGCGGTCAAACTCGAATCCGTAACCGATTCGATTTGGGTACGCGTACGTCGATCGGGACATGCTCTCTGGCCTGTCGTCGTCGGTCCAACCCGATTGAGGCATCGCCAATAGCAATAGCGCGGCAACAGTCCTCAAAATTCGAGTCGTAAACGCCACCGTCGCTCCCGCGATCATTTAATTCCCCAGCAATCGCCGCGCCGCGTCGTCGAACGGTTCGCTATGGCTTCGCCGTTCGGGACCGTAACCGGTTTCCCCCGGGCCAAAAACCGATAGTTCTCCAGCGGTTGACCGACGCCCATCTGGCATCGGGCCCCAACCTGTCCAATGAATGCCTTCATGAACTATTGTGATCTGCTGACCCAAACCACTTTGCGCGTGAGGGCCGATCCCCAGCGCAGCGTCAAACAGCCTAATCTCATTTCGGGACGGCGAGTCCGCTACCGCGTCTCCGAGCGGTCCGGCCCCAGCTTCCGCTGTTACCTCTGACAGAATTAGCCGCGATATGACTTGTCCTACGTCGACCTCAAACGCCTTATGCCCCGGTACGTTCACAGTTGCAAGCGTCCCCTTAGGATCAGCCAGCAGTTTGTTTACCGCCGCGGTGTATTGCTTCTCGAATGCCGCTACTTTCGCTAACCATCTCGCAGCCTGTACCTCGTTCAGCCCTGTAGGAACCTCTTTGTGATCCACACTGCAGTCGGCTTGCGTCTCTCCAACCATTTGGCAGCTCGTACCGCTCGGATCGGTCTTATTCATCGGATCGTCGTTCGCGTACCAGTAGCGGTTGAAATTCGCGCCGTCGTGAAAAGATGGGGCAGTCGGATCGATGGAGACAAATCTGCCTTGCACGGGGTCCATGAAACGATGGCCCAGGTACAAGAGTTTCGTATCGGGATTCTGAGAAGCTGCCGTGAACCACCGCTGATTGCCACTTGAGCTTGCAGCGTTCGTTCGGCGCTCGCCGTAAGGAAGATAGTCCTCAGTCCACACCGTGTTACCGCTTGCGTCGGTGCCGACAACGGGAGAGCCCTGGGCGTCCGTGACGAAATACGTTCGCGTCTCCTGCGTGCTGCTGCTTGCAAGGGTGCTAAGAGCCGCGAGTTTTTGCAATTCAAGCCCGGTGGCCTCGGCACGCTGGGCACTGACCAGCTCGCCTGGGTGGCGGCCGACTTGAAGGGACGCTCGGACAGCACCCCTATCGTGGTCTTTGCCCATATGCCGCTGTGGACCATCTACGAGCCTTGGGGCTGGGGGACGGGTGACGCCGACCAGCTCATGCACCAATTGCGCCGTTTCGGCTCGGTGACCGTACTGAACGGACACATCCATCAGATCGTTCAGAAGGTCGAAGGCAACATGACGTTCCACACGGCCCGCTCGACCGCCTATCCGCAACCCACCGCCGGCACAGGGTCGGGACCTGCCCCGCTCAAAGTGCCCGCGGATCAATTGCCCAAGATGCTCGGCATTACCAGCGTCTCGGTCGTGAAACACCCGCGCTCACTGGCGCTCAGTGACACGACGATTGCCTGACAAGTCCTGAAAGTTTTGAGCTAGGAGAACACTCGTATGACGCAGGGACGATATCGATCGCTGTTGACGGCTGTCAGCGTAGCGATGCTGTGGTGGGGTGCGACCTGTAGTCCGTCGACTGCAGGGACCCCAGATCCGACTAAGATCCTGGTGAAGGATTTCATGTTTGCGCCCGTGTCGTTGACTGTCAAAGCCGGCTCGACCGTGACCTGGGCCAACATGGACGATGAGCCGCACACCGTGGTCAGCGACACAGGACTGTTCCGCTCGGGTGCCATGGATACGAACGAGAGCTTCTCGTTCGAGTTCGACAAGCCCGGCACCTATCACTTCACCTGTTCGATTCACCCCCGCATGGTCGGAACGATTGTCGTTCAGTAGATCTCATGAGCAGCATAGCGAAAGCGGGCCTTGTCGTTGCGGGTACTCTCGCGGCACTGGCGATCGGCGGCGTCGTGTACATCGGCTCGGGTAGTTACAACATCGGCGCCGATGACCACCACACGAAGATCGTACTGGCAATCATCGAGCAATTGCGGGAGCGCTCC
>Ga0209474_10003684_pt1 | contig 13386 bp, 13 predicted proteins | sample GraSoiAngelo_145_FD_185902 | JGI IMG/M metagenome (GOLD analysis project Ga0209474, IMG submission 185902) | Grasslands soil microbial communities from the Angelo Coastal Reserve, California, USA - 14_1009_05_20cm (SPAdes) (version 2) | ecosystem: Environmental > Terrestrial > Soil > Grasslands...
AAAGCCGAAACGCGAGATGCCGCTCTTACAAATCAAACAGGAGTTGCTCGAGATCGCTTACCAAGTGGTCGGCGACCGAATCGAAAGCGCGCTTTATAGCGAAGGCAAGGTGGCGCGCGCAAAGGCGATCGAGGCGCTGCGCGAGGAAGTGAAAAAGTCGATCTTGGAAAAATATCCGGACGCCGATCCCTTTTCGATTTCACAGGCATTCGACTACGTGCAAAAGAAAGCGTTTCGAATCACCATCCTGGATCGGCAGAAACGCGTGGACGGTCGCGGCTATCAGGAATTGCGCCCAATTACCTGCGAAGTGGGCGTGCTGCCGCGCGCGCATGGCTCGGCCGTTTTCCAGCGGGGCGAGACTCAGGCATTGGCGCTGACGACGCTTGCGCCGATTGAAGAAGCGCAGATGCTCGATGCTTACGGCGGAGGCGAACAATCGAAACGTTTCATTTTACATTACAATTTCCCTCCCTTCAGCGTAGGTGAAACGGGACGTACTGGCGGGCCGGGCCGCCGCGAGATCGGTCACGGCGCGCTGGCGGAACGTTCGCTCGAGCCGCTGGTGCCGAGCGAAGAAGAATTTCGTTACGCGATCCGTGTCTCGAGCGAGATCATGGAATCCAACGGCTCGACGTCAATGGCCAGCGTGTGTGCAGGAACACTCGCGCTCATGGATGCCGGCGTGCCGATCAAAACCCCGGTTGCGGGAATCTCAGTCGGACTGGTGACTGAGCATGGCGAGGATCGGGAAATAAAACGCTACGAATTGCTGACCGACATCATCGGTTCGGAAGATCACTTTGGCGACATGGACTTCAAGCTTTGTGGAACAGACGCAGGCGTCACCGGTTTTCAGCTCGATCTGAAGCTCCCCGGCATTAGTCACAAGATCATGGCGCAAGCGATCCAACGGGCAAAGGAAGCGCGCACGAAAATTCTCGACATCATGCGCAGCGCGCTGGACAAGCCGCGACCGGAGTTATCGAAATACGCGCCCCGAATCGAGACGATAAAAATCAATCCCGAGAAGATCGGCGCGCTCATCGGCCCCGGCGGGAAGACTATCAAGGGGATCGTCGCGGAGACCGGTGCTGAGATTAATATCGAAGATGATGGCTCCGTACACATCTACGCGACCAGCGGCGAAAGCATGGCGCGCGCGAAAGAAATTATCGGCGGCATGACCCGCGAGATCGAGATCGGTCAGACCTATCAGGGCCGTGTAGTCTCCACGAAAGAATTCGGCGCATTTGTGGAAGTTTTGCCAGGCAGGGAAGGACTCGTGCACATTTCTGAGCTGGCGGATTTCCGTGTCAAACGGACCGAGGACGTTGCCAAAGTCGGGGATATTATTTGGGTCAAGTGCATTGGGATTGATGATAAAGGCCGCGTAAAACTTTCGCGCAAGGCCGCGTTGAAGGAACGCGCCGAAGTCGAAACCGGCCAGCCAGCTCCAACCGACACAGCCAAGCGCTGATTCGTATTCGGGGAGCGAGTCCGCTCCGAGCAGTTGACTCCGAAAGCTTGCGCGAGTTGACAACTTGGGCTGGGGGCGAAGTTAAAGAACGAACGGAGCGACATGATCACGCCCTCTCGACTTTCCTACGCCGTACTCGCTTTCGTGCTGATTCTCGCCGGGCTCTTGCATCTGGGGGCGCCGCTGTTGGCAATGTTCTTTTCTTATTTTGCGCTCCGCCAGTTTTTTTCGCTGACAAAGAGAAAATGGGTTGCCTTGTTTCTATTTGTTCTCCTGGTGGCAGCGATTGCCGCCGGCGCGGTGTATTTTACCCGCGTTGCAATTCTCGCGTTGCCCGACGTCGCGGATACATCCATTCCATCAGCCACTGCGTGGGCGCAACAGAGCCAGATCGAATTGCCTTTCACGGATTTTGAGAGTCTCAAAGCGGTCGTTATCGACACACTTCGCCAGGAAGCTCATTATTTTCGAAACGTTGCGAACTTTGCCCGCACCGTGACGGCTGCATTGGTTTTCAGCATTATCGCCATCATTGCGGCGGCTGGTCTGTTTTTAAAAACCGGCCTCGATCCGCACCGCAGCGCGCACGCACTGAAGAACAATCTCTATTCCATTTCCTGCGACGAAGTCTCGAGACGGTTTCGCGATTTTTACCGCAGTTTCGCCACCGTCATGGGGGCGCAGATCGCGATCTCATTGATCAACACCGTACTGACGGGGTTTTTTGCCATCGCCGTTCATTTGCCTTACACGCCGCTGGTAATCGCCATCACATTTGTTTGCGGGCTCGTGCCCATCGTCGGAAACCTGGTAAGCAACACCGTTATTGTGTTCATTGCGGTGACGGTGTCGTTGAAGCTGGGGATCATCGCTTTACTGTTTCTTGTTGTGATTCATAAGCTGGAATATTTATTAAACAGCAAAATTATCGGAGACCGCATCCGGAATCCGGCTTGGCTGACATTGATCGCGCTAATCATTGGTGAACGGCTCATGGGCATTCCTGGGTTAATTCTCGCGCCCGTGGTGCTGAATTATCTGCGTGTGGAAATGCTGACGGTGGAAGTGCCAGGCGTACCAGAAAAGGTTGAGTCGCTAGTTCGGTGAAGGCGCTTGCGTTGTAACGAGTCAAAATTCCAGCCATTTTAACAGAGGAGGACCTTTGTGAAGGCAGGTTTTCTTGAAAAGCTAATCGAGCGACTCGGGCGGATTGGCCCGGAAGAAGTGCAGAATTATTTTCTGCGTCTCGCACAAGAGAAAGGCTTTCTCGAAACCGTCTTCAACGCCATACAGGAAGGAATCATTGTTACCGATTCGAAAGGAAGGATCACTTACCTCAACGATGCCGCGTGCAGTTTGTTCGGAATTGATGCCGGCGATTCGATTGGCAAACGACTCGACGAGCGCGTGCGCGGCCTCGATTGGGAATCCTTGACGCAGAGCGGCGGGCCGGTCAGTCGCGACATGGAAATTTTTTATCCGGCGAATCGCTTCATCAATTTTTATATCGTGCCGTTGGTGATAGAAGACCGCGAATCTGGAACTGGAATAGGTGATTCCAGCGTGCCCGGGTCATCCGCCTCCGGTGAAGCTACAGCGGACAAGCCGACCTCGGCAACATCTGTAACTGAGCGCGTCGGTCACGCGATGATTTTGCGCGACATCACTGAGAGCCGGCGCACGGAGAGGCAGACAATCGAGTCCGAACGGCTGAATGCGCTGACGCTGCTCGCGGCCGGGGTCGCACACGAAATCGGCAACCCGCTCAACTCGCTCAACATTCATTTGCAGTTGATGGAGCGGCAGGCCCGTAAATTTGACGGCGCGGCGCGGGACGAGCTTCAGGAATCAATTGATGTCGCGCGTTCCGAGATCGCGCGGCTTGATTCCATCGTTACCCAATTTTTGCGCGCCATTCGGCCAACGCGCCCGCAACTGCGTCCCGAAAATATCAACGTCGTTGTCCAAGAAGCTGTGCGCTTCTTTGCTTCGCAAATTGAGGAGCGAGACATTGTTGTTGAACAGGAACTGCGCTCGGACCTGCCTCTTATCCAAGTCGATCGCGACCAGATGAAGCAGGCGTTTTACAACGTGATCAAGAACAGTCTCGAAGCCATGAAACGCCGCGGGATTTTGCGCATCCGCACCGACATGGACGATTCGCATGTGTTTATCAAATTTGTCGATACCGGCGGTGGCATGTCGGCAGAAAACTTGAGTCGCGTTTTCGAGCCTTATTTCACGACGAAACCATCTGGCACTGGTCTTGGCTTGTTGATCGTGCGCCGAATTGTGCGCGAGCATGGCGGCGAGTTGTCAATCGAAAGCAATGAAGGTAAGGGCCTCACTCTCACGATTCGGCTGCCCTACATCGACAAACGCGTTCGTATGCTGGAAGCTGGCGATCATCAAGAAAAAATTGAGAGTAAGGCCTAATCCCCGCGGAATATGCTTTTTAGCCAGTCTTCAAACTGGCGGAAGAGAAGGCCGAGATATGCGCCGGGTGATTCCTTGAAAAGTTCGATGATGCGCGGGCTCAGATCCTGTTTAGGTTCATCGATTGTGCCGGACAGATGCACGGTCGTCCAAAGATAACCGCTCCGTTCACGGTTAAAAACTTCTTCAGGGTTGGGCAACCAATCGAGGTATTGACGGGTGAGCCCAAGACTGAGTGTGCCGTGCAAGCGCCGGCGATCGATCGCGATCTCTCCCTCAGCCCGAAATTTTCCTCTCTCTTCAATTACGACGTCCTTGACGTCAATCTTTGGGTAACGCCAGGCAAAACTGAGCGAACAATCATCTAGCCGCAGCGACTCGAACGATTTGTTCCGGGCCACTTCGGCAAGTTTGTTTAGAAGGGGAAGATTTTGGATGCGTCCATCGCGTATATAGAGCGCGCCTTCTCCGAACGAACTTTCCAGCTTCGGATTTTCGCCGCTCCAATGAATTTTGCCGGAAGCATTGCCGCTTAAACCCCGTTTCCATTTCGTTGGCAGCCACGCGTGAATGGGGACGCGATCAAAGTTCGTTTCCACATCAACAGTCTTATCCATGCCAATGCCCGCATGTCCCTGGGCGCGGATGGTCTCACCGCTGTGTGTATCGGACGCGAGATCGACGTCGTAAATCGTCAGCAGCGTTTTTGTGATAAGGATGTGCGCATGGCGAAGATCGAGATCTGGAACCAGTGCCATCTTCAATCTGCCACCGGCGGCAGAATACTCGAAATCGAGGCCGTGAGGCGTGATAAGCAGTTGCGTACCGAAAAACCCTGCTCGCTGACCGCGAAATTGCCAGGTGATATCAGAACGCTCAGATTCGACATGCTTCAGGAAGACCCGGTTCGGCAAAAAAATCGAAAACCACGGTTTTGGCTTAATCGCTTCCGGATGTGCCTCGTTGTCCGTTGTTCGCTTGGAAACTTTCGCTCTGCGCGACGAGCGCGCTAGTCCGTCGAATCGGCGAGTAATGGGTGGCAGGAAAATGCAACCCTTTTGCCGTTTCATCTTCCATCCCTGCCCGAAAAGCGTCGCTCTCAATATAATGTGTAAGCAATGGACTGAAGAAAATGAGCACACCAGCCAATGCTGCGATCAGGAAAAAGATCGCAATTGCTCCACTGTAAATCAGCAATCTTTTTTGCAAGAACGGGAAGCGATTTCTTTAGTCGCCTTGGGCGACGGCGTCAGCAAAAGCCACGTGGCCCGACTTTAAATCCAACTCGAGCTCTGCTGCCGTGCCAAACGAACTCGCACGCCTGTCGTCGAACTCACCTTCCCATCGCGCGACCACGATTGTCGCCAGGCAATTACCGATCACATTCACGCAGGTGCGCCCCATGTCCATCAATTCATCCACGCCGAAAATAATAGCTACACCGATCGGTCCTAGTCCTGACGGCACAAACGAATTCAAAGTCGCCAGCAAAATGACTAAGGATGCGCGCGGCACGGCGGCCACGCCCTTGGAAGTTAGCATGAGCGTGAGCATCATCACTATCTGTTGACCAAAACCCATGTGCCAACCCATCGTCGTCTCGGCGGCTTGTGCTACAAACACTGAGCCAAGCGCGAGATAAAGGGTTGAGCCGTCGAGATTGAACGAGTATCCCGTGGGCATTACGAACCCGACAATGTGTCGCGGCACCCCGAGACGTTCCATTGCCTCCATTGCTTTCGGCAACGCCGATTTGCTTTCGGCAACGCCGATTCGCTGCTTGTTGTCGCGAAGGCGAGCACGGCCGGCTCGCGCACCGCTCGTGCGAATTGGCGGAGCGGCACGCGAGCGATGAAAATGACAAGCCCGAAGATCAGCACAACGAAAATGATCAGGGCGAAATAAAGGGATAGAATCAGTTTGCCCAGATTCACGAGCACACCCAGGCCTTGCGTTCCAATCGTGTGCGCCATCGCTGCACCGACACCGATTGGCGCAAACATCATCACATAATTTGTAAACTTGAACATGATCTGCGACAGGCTCTCCATCGCTCGGACGATTGGTTTCCCTTTTTCCCCAACTGCCGACACAGCGAGTGCGAACAGCACGCTAAACGCGACGATCTGCAAAACGTCGCCGCGCACCATTGCGTCGATCACGCTGGAGGGAAAAGCGTGTACGATGGTTTCAACGAAAGTCTTCGGATGGCTTTGCTGAATCGTGCTAATGGCGTCGGTGTTCGTGGCGGCGAGAGTCACTCCCAGGCCAGGCTTCGTGAAATTAACAATGGCTAATCCAATGAACAGCGCTGCAGTGGTGACGATCTCGAAATAGACGAGCGTTTTGATCTAGACGAGCGCTTTGATCCCCATCCGCCCCACTTTGCGAAGCGCGCCGGCGCCGGCGATTCCTACGACAATTGTCGAGAACACGAGCGGCGCGATGATCGATTTGATCAGGTTAATGAAGATGTCGCGCAAAAAATAAACTGCGTTTCCCCAATCAGGCCGCAGCCAACCGATCACCCCGCCAACGACCAGCCCGATCATGATCTGCGTCGTCAAGGAAGGGCGATACCACGGGCGGCGCACTGCATGCGTCTGGGAGCGTTTCATCTCTAGCGTGATTAGCACAAAGCGCGTAATCCAAACAGCGCAGTTTTGAGGCAGCAGGTATTCACCATATATCGCTGAGCTTGCCTTTCGGCTCGCGCTAAAGCACTTTCCTGCGATGGTCCTGCGCGTTACGCCGTGAAAATCCTCATCGTTGGAAGCGGCGGCCGCGAACACGCGCTCGCATGGAAACTGAAACAATCTCCGCGAGGACCGCGCATCTTTTGTGCTCCAGGAAATGCTGGCACTGCCGAAGTTGGTGAGAACATCGCTATTGCGACAAGCGACTTTGGCGCGCTCGTTCGTTTCGCAAAGCAGAATCGTGTCGATCTAACAGTGGTTGGTCCGGACGATCCACTCGCCGCCGGGGTGGTCGATCTTTTTACCACCGAAGGCTTGCGCATTTTCGGGCCGACCAAGGTGGCCGCGCAGCTCGAGTCCTCAAAGATTTTTGCGAAGGAATTGATGCGCGAGCAGGGGATTCCAACTGCACACGCGGGGACATTTGAACGGAGCGATGACGCGCTTCGGTTTTGCGAGCGAACGCGATTTCCAATTGTTATAAAAGCAGATGGGCTTGCTCTCGGTAAGGGCGTGATCATTGCAGGTGATCTGGCCGCAGCGAGGTCGATAATCGATGAGATGATGAATCAGGACCGTTTCGGCGAAGCGGGTCGCCGCATCGTCATCGAGGAATTCCTGCGTGGAACAGAATGTTCGCTGCACGCCCTTGTCGATGGCGCGAATTATCGGTTGCTTCAAACGGCGCGCGACCACAAGCGGGCATTGGATGGCGATGCCGGATCCAACACGGGCGGAATGGGAGCGTTTAGCCCTGCAAATAATTGGAGCGCTGCATTGGAAGATCAATTTCACGAGAAGATCATGCGACCGCTACTGCGTGGTTTGCAGGAAAAGAAGATTACGTTCCGCGGCTTGCTTTATCCGGGCTTGATGATCTGCGCCGACGGAGCGCGCGTCCTCGAATTTAATTGCCGGTTCGGAGACCCGGAGACACAGGCAATTTTGCCACGCATGAAATCCGATTTGTTGCCACTACTGGAAGCGACAATTGATGGCAAAATCAACTCGCCAGAGGCGAAGTTAATCGAGTGGGACCAGCGGCCGGCGGTCGCAGTCGTGCTCGCCTCGGGCGGTTACCCCGGAAAATACGAAATGGGCAAACTCATTTCCGGCCTCGACGAAGCAGCGAAGCTTGGTAATGTCCACATTTTCCACGTGTCCACATTTTCCACGCCGGAACCAAGCGTGCGAATGGAGAAATTCTGACCGCCGGCGGTCGCGTCCTTGCGGTGACCGCGCTTGGGTCAACGATCGAAACGGCGCGGGCACGCGCGTACGAGGCAATCTCCCGTATTCATTTCGAGGACTGCCATTACCGGCGGGATATTGCTCTCAGTGCGATTGCAGCTAACATCGGAAACTCACTGTGATATTCCGATTTTGGCTGGCGAGCTTGACGATGTCGATCTTGGCAGCGGCCATTTTTGCGCAATCGCCGGCTTCAAACTCATCCTCTCCAATGGTTACAAGCACGCGGCCATCGCCGTCGCCAGCGGCCGCGCCTACGGCAGAAGATTTGATTAACTCGTTAGGCCAGGCGGATCTGCAGGCCGTCATAACACTATTGAAAAGCAATTTCACCAATCCGGATGCAGTTACCGACACTGAATTGACTCGGGCGACGGTTCAGGGCCTCATCGCCCGGCTGCCGCATGGGATAATGCTTTTGCCTGGCAAAGAAAGTAAGCCGCCGGACGCGTCAAGCCAGCTTTATAGCGAGACTCTGGGAGGTCACATCGGCTATGTGCGTTTTGGATCGCTCACCACAGCTAATCTCCAGGCGCTTGATAAAGCTCTTAGCAGCTTCGCAGGCAAAAAAGTGGACGCGCTGATTGCCGATCTTCGCGCCAGTTCTGCGGCGAGCGACCTTGGGATAGCGGCAGAATTCGGGAAACGATTCTGCCCCAAAGGCAAACTGCTTTTTACATTGCACAAACCGGCCGCCCGTCAGGATCGCGTATTTACCTCCGACCGCGCGCCGGCTTTTCAAGGGTTGGTAATGGTACTCGCCGACAGCGATACACTGGGCGCAGGCGAGGCGGTGGCCGCTGCGCTCCGTTTTTACAACAAAGCGTTGGTTATCGGCCAGCCGACGGCCGGTGGTGCGGTGGAATATTCGGATTTGCCTTTGCCCAGCGGCAAGATTTTGCGTCTCGCAGTGGCGGAAATGATCTCGCCCGACGGACGTTCTTTATTTCCGGAGGGAATAAAGCCCGATTTGCCTGTTGAAATGTCGATGATAGAGAAGCGGCAAATTTTTCAATCGAGCAGCGAAAAGGGAATGGAACCGTTTGTTTATGAAACAGGCGGGCTGCACATGAATGAGGCAGCGCTATTGGCCGGCACGAATCCAGAAGTAGATGCGGCGCAGGCAGCGCAGCAGCGCCGTGGCCGCGCGCTGGAGAAACCGCCGGCGCACGATGCAGTCTTGCAGCGCGCACTGGATGTTGTCACGTCAATTGAGATTTATCAGAGGCGGTGAGGCGGCTTATCTGACCAAGCGCATTCTTCGACGACGAACGACTAAAGCACCAGCGAAGTGTACCAGTTATACTGAGTTGAGAGATTCTTCGCCTTCGCTCAAAATGACAGAAACGTGAGTCCACTTGAGGAGCGCATCAGCTACAAATTCCGCAATTCACTTTTGCTGGCGGAAGCGCTCACGCATCCTAGTCTTGGCCATGAGACGCAGCATTATCATTTTGATAATCAGCGCCTGGAATTTTTGGGCGACGCCGTCCTCCAGCTGGTTATCACTGAGTATCTATTTCGATATTTTGGTGGCGAAGCGGAGGGCCAACTGACCAAGCTTCGTTCCCGGCTCGTCTCGCGTGAGACACTGAAGACGCATGCGGCGGCGCTCGATTTGGGCCGCTACCTGTTAATGGGCCGCGGTGAAGAGGCTAGCGGCGGCCGCTCGCGAACTTCGACATTGGCCGATGCTTTCGAAGCACTCATTGGTGCGATCTACTTAGATAGCGACTTGGAAACGGCGAAAAAATTTATCCTTGAGCAAGCACGTGCCGATTTGGAACAAGTCACTGCAGAGCCCGTGGACATCAATCCAAAAGGCCAGTTACAGGAACTCCTGCAAAGCATTTCGCCTAGCAGCCCAGTTTACGAGCTCGTTTCCCAGAGTGGACCGGAGCACGACAAAACATTCGTTGTGCAAGCCGTTTGGGAAAGGATCGTTCTCGGGCGAGGCAGTGGTCGTAGTAAGAAGCAGGCGGAAACGGCGGCGGCGCTCGAAGCGATCAAGCTCAAGCGCTGGGAGGAGAAGCAAAAGTCAGATCCAAAAGATGCATGAGCGAGGGTCTTGCCTTCGTCATTAGTCCTGCTGGGTCATCTTATCTGGCTCAATCGCGGCAAACGGCGAATAGCCGCGCTCGATTGCTCGCGCCCAGATGAGCATCGTGCGCCCGACTCCGGCCGTTTGCTGAAATGTGTGGCTGCCGGCAGTTAGCTCTCGCGGACCATCGAATTCGGTACCGTCTAGGAGGCCCGCAATTTTCCCGGATTCACAGACAACGGTGTATCTGCCGGGGACTACCACCTCGAAGCGCGTTGACTCCCATTGCTCATCGCCTGATCGCACTGTTTTTCCGAGCACACGCAGCCGAAAAGCAATTGGAAGATAGTTGTCTGTGATAAAGGCAACGTCATGTCGAGGCACCCGGGAAATAGTAGCTATGAGCGCCGTTCGCGTTTCAATCAGGCGCTCGGTAATGTCGTCGCGAATCATGTGGCGTTGCATCCGCCGCCTCGTAATTCTGTCGAGCATATAATAAATCGGCCGCCGTCGATATATCGTTTCACCCTTGCTGTCCATCACGTAATCGCTCTCGTCCGTAAGCTTGAGCACATTGGCAATCAGTCCGATTTTGCCAGTGGTCTTATTCGCAAACGGCGATCCACCTCTGGCGATTAGCGCGATTTCTGCGGCAACGATCAAAGCAGGCAAAATGAACGAGAATACGCGGGTACGTTTCAGCAGCGAGTCCGCAAACCACAGAAGGGAAGGCGCAAGAATAATCGCCATCACCGGATAAAATGGAAGGCGCGTCTGTGGCTCCCTCAACGGCCAGAGAGATAGAAACGTACTGTAATAAAAAGCCGCTACTAAAAAGATGAGCGTGAGACGTGAACGGAGCGCGATCGTCTCTCGCCATCTCCAGATCAGCCAGACGCCAAAGAACTCGATCGGCAGTAACGCCAGCCAGCGGGTCGCAGATTTCATCAGCCACAGACGATCGGTAACCCGTGGCAGGATGTTGTGAGAAATGACGCAAGAAAACATCTGTCGCCCGACTCCATGGATTACAAAAAAAAGCACTATGATCCCTAGGATCGTTACTATGCCCAACAAGGCCGCGGCCGCAGATAATGTGAGGCGTTTCGCTTCTATTCGGCATCCCGCAAACCGCTGGATCGTTACTATGCCCAACAAGGCCGCGACCGCAGATAATATGAGGCGTTTCGCTTCTATTCGGCATCCCGCAAACCGCTGCGCAACTACTGCCCCGATACAGGCAAGCCCGAGCGAGAGAGCCATAAGACTTGTTTTCATCGAAACAGCGAATGTTAACCCGAGCAAAAGCCCAGCGATAAATGCGCGACCGACCGTCGCTCTGCCTGTAACCAAAACAGTTAGCACCATCAGCCAAACCGCTGTCCAAAGGTCGTCATGACGATACTCTACTGATGTAAGAAAAAACGGGGGAATAAACGCCGCTAGCAAAGCAGTCCAGAGCGCAATCCGCGGCGAAAAAATGGAAGCCGAGATTTTCCAAACACACCAAATCGTCGCAGCGAAGAGAGGAATCATTGCCAGCCGCATCGGCAGCACGATGTCCGCACGGACCCCTAATATATAAAACAAAGGCGCGCTCAGCGCTTGAAAAACCGGCATATGATTATCGAAAACGTCGCGATAGGGGAGAAGTCCGCGCGTCCAAGCGCACATTACATGCAGAGGCTGCGGCTCGTCGGAATCTATCCGAAAGTGGTAAGCAAGCAGAACGCGGAGGATCAACGCGATGCTGAAGAAGAACATCGCAAGCAACGCATCGGCCTTGGACAATTCTCCTTCGCCGTGATGATCAGAAAAAGTCAATCGTATGTTCCGCGTTGCGGCGCGCCCCAGCGGTCGCGCCCTACCCATTCAGATCGAGTGATTAAGCGCGTCGAGATTCTTGTCAGATCGGGGTATCCATCGGAAATGAATATGTACAACCGGTGCCATGCGTTACGACTCCGCGCACAAACGAACCTGAGAACTCCGTCAGGTGCCCGCGGTGGAAAAGTAGATCAATGGCATTATCTCCTTGGAGATGTCCACCTTTTAGCAAGATCGGAACGCGATACTTATCCGCGAGAGCTTTAGCGCCCTTTCTCATCGATTGTCGATCTTTGATTTTTGTTCCGAGCAACAACGCTGCTTCGTCTAGATTTGGGGTGATAAGAGCGGCGAGCGGAAAAAGTTCGTTTTCGTAAGCTTCGACTGCTGCCGGATCGAGTAAGCGCTCGCCACTGGTGGCAATTATGACCGGATCGACAACGAGAGGGAAACCTCTTGCTAAATCGGCCAAGAAATCGACAAGAGCGCGGGCGACTATTTCGACGATCTCTGGTGTGCAGAGGAGTCCCGACTTCGCCGCGGCAATTGGGAAATTCCGGGAGAGGACAGCGATCTGTTCACGTACAACATTGCCACTGACCGGCTCAATACGTGACACCTTTCCCGGGATCTCTGCCACCACGCAGGTAATTGCGCTCAATCCATAAACGCCGAGCGCGGAAAAGGTCTTGAGATCGGCCTGGATACCGGCGCCAGCGCTGCTGTCTGAACCGGCGATCGTCAGCGCGACGGGAAATGTTTGAGCTCCGGGTTGGGTGGCTTAGATCGGCCTGGATACCGGCGCCAGCGCTGCTGTCTGAACCGGCGATCGTCAGCGCGACGGGAAATGTTTGAGCTCCGGGTTGGGTGGCTTTTGTTGAACTGGCGCGTCTGCGGCGCGCCCCCATTCGACTTCGCTCAGGGCCAGCTTGGTCGCGCCCTAGCATTTACGCGCCGTCGTTGCCGATGGCTTCGACCGGACAACCTTCCATTGCTTCTTTGCAAAGCCCTTCTTCCTCGGGAGTCTCCGGCTGTTTGTAAACATAGGAATGGCCGCCATCATCGTTGCGCTTGAAATTGGCCGGAGCTGTTTCGCGGCACAAATCGCAATCGATGCATTGATCATCGACGTAGAATTTGCCCGGTACGTTCTCAGGGTATTTGTTCGCGGCATCGGCCATGGTTTTCGCTAAAAATGAAATGGAACGTTAAGAAGAAACGCTCGCTATGCAATAATCTGGCCGCTGATTGACTCGCGCGCAACCGCAACGCGTCATTTGGCGCGTTAAAGCGTTGAAACGTTGAAGCGGAAAGCTCATTATCGCTCGACTCGTTTACTCACTTAACAATCCTGGTCATTCTGCGCTTTAACGGTTCACCGCCGCACCATCTCCGCCTCATGAAAAAAGAAGCTGCCAAAAGCCTGCGAGCGTTTGCGATCGAACTGGCCATTTATGCCGTCTTCGTCATCGGCTATTTCTTCCTGGTTCTGCATCTTCTGGGCGAGTGGCTCTACCATTTGGAAGCGCAACGTCGAATCCTTTATGCCGTAGTCGCGCTGCTGCTGATTGCCGGCCAGGCTGTTGCTCTGGACGCGGTGACAACGCTGTTATTTCGGTTGCTGCGCGGCCGCTGGAGGTAACTCATGTTCTTTC
>Ga0209474_10003685_pt1 | contig 13385 bp, 8 predicted proteins | sample GraSoiAngelo_145_FD_185902 | JGI IMG/M metagenome (GOLD analysis project Ga0209474, IMG submission 185902) | Grasslands soil microbial communities from the Angelo Coastal Reserve, California, USA - 14_1009_05_20cm (SPAdes) (version 2) | ecosystem: Environmental > Terrestrial > Soil > Grasslands ...
GGCGGCGGCGCCGCCAAGATCCGCGAGCTGCGCGTGCGCATGGCGGCGGCGGTGGGCGCCGCGCTCTTCGATGCCGGCGTGTCGCCGCCGATGGTCGAGGCGGAGTCGACATCGCCGGCCTCCGATGGGCCGGCCGAGCCACGCGAGCTCGCGCCGCTCGAGCCGGTCCGGACCGGGCTCGACGTGCTCGCGCGCCAGCGCTTCGCCCCGCTGGCCGGCTACTCCATCGGCCTCGTCACCAACCACACCGGCATCGACGCCCAGGGGCGGCGCAACGTGGATTTGCTGGCCACGGCGCCCGGCGTGCGGCTGACCGCGATCTTCTCGCCGGAGCACGGGCTGGGGGGCGACGCCAACGCCGACGTGCCCCACTCGCGTGACGCCGTCACCGGGGTGCCGGTGTGGAGCCTCTACGGGCCGACCAAGCGGCCGACGCCGGCGATGCTCAAGGACATCTCCCTGCTCGTGTTCGACATCCAGGACGTCGGCGTCCGCTACTACACCTACCTGACGACGCTCGTGTACGTCATGGAGGAGGCGGGCCGTCTCGGCATTCCGGTCCTCGTGCTCGATCGCCCGAATCCCATCACCGGGCGCCATGTCGAGGGGCCGCTGATGGACCTCGACCTCGCCTCCTTCACGGCGCCGCACCCGATCCCCGTCCGCACCGGCATGACGATCGGCGAGTTCGCGCGCATGGTGGTGGCCGAGCGCCGGCTGAACGTCTCGCTCACGGTCGTGGCGATGGAGAACTGGGAGCGCTCGCGCTGGTACGACGAGACCACGCTGCCGTGGGTGAATCCCTCGCCGAACATCCGCTCGGTCACCGAGGCGCTGCTCTACGCGGGGATCGGATTGCTGGAGGCGACCAACCTGTCGGTCGGACGGGGGACGGAGGCGCCGTTCGAGGTGGTGGGGGCGCCGTGGATCGAGCCGCACGGCCTCGCCCGGGCGCTGAACGAGCTGCAGCTGCCCGGGGTGCGCTTCGAGCCGGTCATCTTCACGCCGAGCGCCGACGTCTACGCGCGCGTGCCGTGCAGCGGGGTACGGTTCGTCGTCACCGATCGCGAGGCGATCCGTCCGGTGACGGTCGGGCTCGCGGTGGGACGCGTGCTATACGACCGTTATCGCAACCAGTTCAAGCCGGAGAGCATCCAGAACCTTCTGGTGAATCGGTCGACGATGTGGGCCTTCCTCCGGGGGGAGCCGCTGCCGCGAGTGACGGCCTGGGCCGAGAGCGCGCGCACCAGCTTCTTGAACCGTCGCGCGTCGTACCTCATCTACCGCTAGTCCTCCTCTCGCTGTCGACCGTTCGCCAACCATGTGCCGCCGCCGACGGGCGCGACTCCGCCCCGCGTACGCCGGCCGGGGTCCCGGCGGGATCCGTGGCTACCACGAGGCCTTGGGCCGATTCGAACCCGCCTTTTGGACTCCATCAGGCTGGGGGGCGTGCGGCAGTACGAGGCGGGAACGGGTCCCACGGACCCCGCCGGGACCCCGGCCGGCGCACGCTGCGCGGCGGCCACGGGCGTGGGAGAAACGGCAGGTCATCCCCCAGGCGGACGACGACCGGGACGATGGCCAGCTGACGGTGCTGGACCGCCGTCGGGCGTTACTCGCGTTCGACGACTCGCAGGGGTTGGGGGAGGTTGGAGCGGAGGCGGTCGTGGAGGGTCCTGGGGATCGTCACGATGGCGGGATCGCCGTCGCTGACGAAGCGGTCGGCGGGATGTTTGTCGAAGTGGGTCAGCCAGTACGTGAGCTCCTGGCCGAGGGCCTGGATTCGCGGAAGGTGGACAGGGTCGAACCTGGCGGAGAAGGGAGAGTGGGCCGCGCCGCCAGCGACCATGAGGATCGCCTCGTGGCGGTACGTCGTGCCCTTGGCGGTCCCGCTGAGCGCCCAGCCGATCTCGCGCGGGTAGACGCCGTGCGGCAGCGCGAGCGTGCGGAACTTGTAGTCGGGGATGTGACGCTGCACCCAGATCTGGGCGTCCGCGAGCTGGCCGCGGACCACCGGCTCGTCGTACTTGCCGAGGTTGGCGTGCCAGAGCGTGTGGTTGCCGAGCTCGTAGCCGTGCTCGACCAGCCAGCGGAGCTTGCGGGTCACGTGCTCGGGCTGGTTGAAGAACCGGTTCGGCGGATTGGCGGCCGGCAGGACGAAGAACGTGGCGGCCCGACCGAAGTCGGCCTTGTCCTTGATGAAGTCCTCCAGCACGCCGACGGCGGACTTGGGGTCGATCTCGAGCTGGCCGTTGTTCTCGACGTAGCGGAACTGGCCCGGCGAGGAGTCGTCGAACGTGAGGACCACCGGGGTGGTGCCGGCCGGAACGGTGATCCTGCCCTCGACCAGCGCGCTCAGGCTCTGCAGCCGGTAGCCGCCCGCGTAGAGCGTCTCGAGGTCGTGGCGGAAGTTCTCCGGCGTGCGCGTCCAGCGCTCCTCGGGGTAGTCGATCTTGTGGTACTCGAGGATCATGATCCGGCCCAGCTCGTTGGCCGCCGGCGGCTCGGCGGTGACGAACGAGGCGAGGATCAGCGCGGCGGTCAGGAGCAGCAGGAGGACGAGGATCAGCCTCATCGCGCGGCCAGGGCGTTCTTGGTGCGCAGCGCGGCGCCGGTGTAGTCGTTGCGCGGGTTCCACAGCATCCAGCCAGCCCCGCCCGACTCCTCGGCCGCCCGGATCTGGGCCTGCACTTCGTTGACGCCGAAGATGCGCCGGTCGAACGCGTAGTCCTTGAAGTCCTGCAGCCACGGCCGCACGCGGGCGACGCTGCCGGTGGAGCGCTTGCGGATGAGCCGCACGCTCTCGAACACGACCTTGTAGGGCACCTGCACCGGGTTGGCGTAACCGGGAATGCCCTTGTGGTAGCCCGAGGGATAGACCATCGGGCAGATGAAGTCGAGGTTCGGCGCCAGCTCCTCGATCCGCTGACCGATGTCGGTGTCGTTCTCGTTGAACGCGGTGTAGCCGAAGACGTCGGCCCCCACGAAGGCGCCGGTGGCGCCGATCTCGCGCCGCGCCCGCTCCAGGAACGCGGCGATCGTGGGCAGCCGCGTCTCCTTGTTGTTCGGCCGGGCGTACCTGGCGGCGCCGAGCTTGCCGTCGGTCGGGAAGCGCACGTAGTCGAACTGGACCTCGTCGAAGCCGCGCCGGACCGCCTCCCGGGCGATGGCGATGTTGTAGGCCCAGACCTCCTCGCGGAAGGGATCGACCCAGGCCAGTCGCTCGTTGTCGATCCACGGCTTGCCGGTGCGCGTGTCGATGATCGCGAGGTCGGGCCGGGCGTTGGCCAGGATGTTGTCCTTGAACGTCACGATGCGGGCAATCGTGTAGATGCCGCGCGCCTTGAGGTCGGCCATCATCGCATCGAATTCGCGCAGCGTGGCCGGCCCCTGGGCGCCGATGGCCAGCGCCGTGTCGATCTCCGTCGGGTAGATGATCCAGCCGCGGTCGCCCTTGACGTCGATGACCACCGCGTTCAGCTCGGTGCGGGCGGTGAGGTCGAGGACGCGGCTGCGGATGCCGCGGTCGCCGAAGCCGAAGTACGTCAGGTAGGCCGCCTTGATCGTCTGCGGCTTCAGCACGGCCTGGACGGTGCCGCGGGTCGGCGGGATCCAGAGCTTCTCGAAGCCCGGCGCCTTCACCAGGAGGGCGGCGTCGAGCGGGACCTGCTCGACCTTGAAGCCGCCGTCGACATCGGTCCGCACCTCGGTGCCGCGCACGACCACCGAGGCGCCGGCCAGCGGCATGCGCTCGTCGTCGAGGACACGCCCGGTGACCGTGGACGACGGCCAGGGGACCTCGGCCGTGGGCTCGGCCGGCTTCCAGGGCCGGGTCTGCGACGGCACGCGCGCCTCCGGCCGCGGCCGGGTCGGCCCGGCCGGCGTCGGCAGGGGCCGGGCGATCATCGCCGGTCTCTCGGCCGGTCTGCCGGGCTCGGTGACCGACGGCAGGGGCGAGAGGCCGGTCGGAGACTCTGTCCCGGGCGGCAGGACCGCGCCGACGGTCCGGGGCACCGGCGTGGCCCCGGGCGCCGCCGGCGACAGCACGGCATACCCCGTCACGACGGCCACGGCGAGAAGGAGCACGGTGTAGCCGCCGTCGAGGAGATTGCGTCGCGTCGCGGACTGCGGCAGGGCCTCGAGCATTCCCTGTTTCGACAATAGCGATTCGCGCAGAACGCTGCAAAGGAAAATTTTGCGCACCCGTGATTGCAATCACGACAACCGACGTACAATCGCGCGCATGGCCGTCGCTCTCGGCTGCGAGGTCGCGCGCGCCCGCAGGCTCGACGTCCGCGGGCTTCGCCTGCACTTCCTCGAGTCCGGACGCGCGGGCGCCCCCGTGCTCTGCTTCCTGCACGGGGGCGCCGCCCACGCCCACTGGTTCGACAAGGTGACCCCGGTCCTGGCCGATCGCTTCCACGTGATCGCCCTCGATCAGCGGGGCCACGGCGAGAGCCAGTGGGCCGAGCCTCCGGCCTACGGGACCGAGGACTTCACGGCCGACCTGCTGGAGCTGATGGACCGTCTGGGCTGGCGGCGCATGGCCGTCATCGGCCACTCGATGGGCGGCCACAACGCCATGACGTTTTCCGCCTGGCACCCGGAGCGCGTGAGCGCGCTCGTCATCGTCGACTCGCGCCCGGCCATCCCGCCCGAGCGACTCGACTTCATGCACGCCCGCGGGCGGCGCCTGCCCCGTGCGCACCCGAGCCAGGAGGCCGCCATCCAGGCCTTCCGGCTGCTGCCGCGGGAGACGTTCGCCGAGCCGGCGTTCCTGGCGCACCTGGCCCGCGCCGGCATCGTGCCGCGCAACGGCGGCTGGGGCTGGCGCTTCGATCCGGCCACGCATGCAGCCCGGAGGCCGGTCGACGCGTGGCCGCTGCTCGCGCAGATCACCGCGCCGACGCTGGTCGTCCGCGGCGGCCTCTCACCGGTCCTGCCGGCCGAGATGGCCGAGCGCCTGCGCGCCGCGATTCCTCGCGCCACGCTGGTGACCGTTCCGAACGCCTACCATCACCTGACGCTCGACCGCCCGGCCGAGTTCACCGCCGAGCTGCTGCGCTTCCTCGACGGAGCCGCGCTCTAGGGAAGCACGCGCTCGAGGCGAACGGCGCAGACCTTGTACTCGGGGATCTTCGAGGCGGGATCGCAGGCGGAGTTGGTCAGGAAGTTCGCGGCGGAGTCCGCGAGCTTGACGAAGGGCACGAAGATCGCGCCGGCGCGCACGGCCTCGGTCACGTGGGCATAGCCGGTGAGCTCGCCGCGCCGCGACTCGACGCGCACGCGGGCGCCGCTGTCGACACCCAGCCGGCGCGCGTCGCTCGGATGGATCGCCACCTCCAGCCGCGGCGCCAGCTCGAGCAGGCCCTGCACGCGGCGCGTGAGGGTGCCGCCGTGCCAGTGGTAGAGCAGGCGGCCGGTGTTCAGCACGAACGGATAGTCGGCGTCGGGCAGCTCGGCCGCCTCCTCGATCTGGCGCGCCGGCACGAACCGCCCCCGCCCGCGGGGGAAGGACTCGGCGTAGAGATAGCGCGTCCCCGGATGCCCGGGCGTCGGGCACGGCCACTGGATGCCGCCCTCGCGATCGAGCCGCGCGTGCGAGAGGCCGCCCAGGAACGGCGTCAGTCGCGCCATCTCGTCGAAGATCTCGGCCGGCCCCGCGTAGTCGAACTGGCGGCCGACGTCGACGCCGACGCGACGCGCGACGCGCCCGGCCAGCGCGGCGGTGATCCACCAGTCGGGCCGCGCCTGACCCGGCGGGGCCAGCGCCGCCCGCACGCGCTGGACGCGGCGCTCGGAGTTCGTGAAGGTGCCTTCCTTCTCGGCGAACGCGGCGGCCGGCAGGAACACGTGGGCGCGCTCCGCCGTCTCGTGCATGAACAGGTCCTGGACGACGAGGAACTCGAGCTGCCCGATGGCCTTCTCGGCGTGGTGCAGGTCGGGCTCGGACAGCAGCGGGTTCTCGCCGACGACGTACATCGCCCGCGTGTCGCCGGTGAGGCAGCCTTCCACCATCTCGGTCACGACGCGGCCGGTGCGGCCGGGCGGTCGCACGCCCCACGCGGCCTCGAAGCGCGCCAGCGTCTCCGGCACGTACATCTGGTAGCCGGGCAGGTTCGTCGGGATGCAGCCGGCGTCGCCGCAGCCCTGCACGTTGTTCTGACCCCGCAACGGCGAGATCCCCGACCCGGGGCGGCCGAGCTGACCGGTGACGAGCGAGAGGTTCAGCAGCGCGTGCGCGTTGTGGATGCCGTTGACGTGCTGGGTGACGCCCATGCCCCAGATGAGGCACGAGCCGGAGACGTGAGGCTTCGCGTACCAGCGCGCGGCCTGGGCGATGTCGCCGGCCGGGACGCCCGTCACGCGCTCGGCGTGCTCGAGCGTGTAGGGCTCGAGCGAGCCGCGCCAGGCGTGGAACCCCTCGGTGCGCGCCCGGACGAACGCGTCGTCGTGCAGCCCCTCGTCGAGGATGACGCGCGCCATCGCGTTGAAGAGCGCCACATCGGTGCCCGGCCGCTGGCGCAGCCAGAGATCTGCCTGGTCGCACAGCTCGATGCGCTTGGGGTTGACGACGACGAGCCGGGCGCCGCGACTGACCGCGCGGCGGAAGCGCACGGCGATCACCGGGTGATTGGACGACGCATCGGCGCCAACCACCATCAGGCAGCCGGCTTCCTCGTAGTCCTGGTACGAGTTCGACGTGGCGCCGGAGCCCATCGAGATCAGCATCGCCTCGACCGAGGGCGAGTGGCAGAGGCGCGTGCAGTGGTCGACGTCGTTGGTCGCCATCACCACGCGGCAGAACTTCTGCACGAGGTAGCCGTCCTCGTTGGTGGCCTTGGCGCTGGCGAGCGCGCCGAAGCGGCCGCGGTGGCGGACGAGGCCCTCGGCGGCGACGTCGAGCGCCGTGTCCCAGTCGACCTCCACCCAGCGGCCGTCGCGCTTGACCAGCGGTGACGTCACGCGGTCGCGCGAGTGGACGAAGCCGGTGGCGAAGCGGCCCTTCACGCAGAGCATGCCGAGGCTCGAGCGGTTGGCCGGGACGTCATCGGCCATGACGGCGAGTCGGCCGCCGGGCGCCGCGGATTCCGCCGGCCCCACGCGCAGCCCGAGGCCGCAGCCGACGCCGCAGTAGGGGCACGTGCTCTCCACGGTGCGTACGCTGGCGGCCGGCGCCTCCTTGGGCCGGATCGCGCCGGTCGGGCACGTCGCCACGCACTGTCCGCAGGAGGTGCACACGGACGATGCCATCGCGCCGTCGCCGAAGACGCCGACCTTCGTGGCGTGACCGCGGCCCAGCAGGGCGATGGCCCCGATCTGCTGCACGTCGTCGCAGGCGGTCGTGCAGCGGCCGCAGAGGATACAGGCGTCGCGAGCGAGGACGAAGAACGACTTGGTGTCGTCGACCTCGAACCGATGGAGCGGCGACCAGGTCGGCGCGCGCTCGCCGTGACGGTGGAGCGCCGCGCCGACCTGGCCGAAGGTCGTCTCCGCTCCGGACGCGTCCGGGGTCAGCATCGAGCGCGTGAGATCGAGCACCGTCGTGCGCACGCGCGCGACCTCGGGATGCTGCGTGTCGACGATCATGCCGTCGCGCGCGGGCAGGTGACAGGCCGCCGGCGTGCCGCGTAAGCCGTCGACGTGGACGAGACAGGTGCGACAGGCGCCGAGCGGCGGGCGGTCGGGATCCTTGCAGAGCTGCGGCAGCGGCAGGCCGAGGCGGTTCACGCCGTCGAGGACCGTCGCGCCCTCGGCCAGGTCGACGCCACGGCCGTCGATCGTCAGCCTCATCGCCTCATGATACGCCGAACTCGCGAGGGAACGCGTCGAGCGCCGACAGCACCGCGAGCGGCGCCGCCTGGCCGAGGCCGCACAGCGAGGCGAGCTGGATCGCCTCGGCCAGCTCCTTGACGCGGCCCTGGTCGAGCGGCGCGTCCAGCATCGCCAGCAGGCGCGCGGTGCCCTCGCGACACGGCGTGCACTTGCCGCACGACTCGCGCGTGTTGAACGCCAGCAGCGTGCGCACGGCGGTCCGCACCGGCAGCGACTCGTCGAGCGCCACCACGCCGCCGGTGCCCGGATTGACGGCGCCGCGCGGGATCAGCGGCTCGTCGAACTGCCGGGCCGGCACCACGCTGCCCGAGGGCCCGCCGACCACCGCGGCCGTGATCGGGCGGCCCGTGGACGAGCCGCCGCCGACCTGCTCGATGAGCGTGCGCAGGGTGCAGCCGACCTCCATCTCGACGACGCCGGGCCGGCGCAGGTGGCCCGAGAGACCGAACAGCTTCGTGCCGCGGCCGCCGCCGAGACTGGCGAACCAGGCGCCGCCGCGCTCGACGATCGACGGCACCGCGAACAGCGTCTCCACGTTGTTGATCACCGTGGGCTTGCCGTAGAGGCCCGCCTCGACGGGAAACGGCGGGCGAGTGCGCGGCAGCGCGCGCCGACCCTCGAGGGACTCCAGCAGCGCCGTCTCCTCGCCCAGCACGAATCCGCCGGCGCCGCGGCGGATCTCGACCGCCAGCGAGACGTCGGAGCCGAGGACGCGCGGGCCCACCAGACCCCAGCTGCGCGCCTGCTCGAGCGCCACCGCCAGGCGCCGAGCGGACAGCTCCGCCTCGCCGTGGATATAGAGGATGGCGCGCGTGGCGCCGATGGCGAACGCGGCGATCAGCACGGCCTCCAGCAGCCGGTGCGGGTCCCCCTCCATCAGGTGGCGGTCCTTGAAGATGCCCGGCTCGCCCTCCTCGCCGTTGACGACGAGGAACTTCGGGGCGCCGGTGGCGGCGCGGCACGCGGCCCACTTCACCGCCGTCTGGAAGTAGGCGCCACCCCGCCCGGCCAGCCCGGCAGCGCGCACTTCCTCGATCACCGCCGACGGGTGGCCGTCCTCGAGGGCGCGCGCGAAGGCGGCGTAGGCGCCGTGACGGAGCGCGTCGGCGATGTCGGAGGGATCGGCCATGCCGCAGCGCTCGATCAGCAGCCGCCGCTGCGGCGCCATGACGTCGTCGCCAGCCGCCAGCTCACGCTCGGCGACGCCGGCGGCCAGCGCGTTGAGCAGGCGAGGCACGGCTTCCACGGTGATGGGTCCCGTGGTCAGTCGCGGTCGCCCGTCGCGCAGGACCTCGACGACCGGCTGGGCCCAGCACATGCCGTTGCACCCGGCGGCGACGACGCTGAAGGGCATCCCGCGTCGCACCGTCTCGGCGCCGAGCGCGTCGAACGTGGCGGCGGCGCCGACGGCCAGGCCGCAGGTGCCGAGGCCGACCGCCAGTCGCGCGCCGGTGCGCCGGCGCTCGGCCTCGCGCTTGAGCGCGGTGAACCGTACGCCCGGCGAGCCCGCGGACGGCAGCGTCGCCGGCGGCCCGCCGCGCCCGGTGGCCGGCGCGCCGTGGTGCGTGGACGGCGCGCGCAGCAGCGTGCCGACCTCCCCCACCGTCACCCGCCCGCGATACTCGTGGTCGATCTCGACGACCGGAGCGCTGGCGCAGGCGAACGCGCAGTCGAGCTCTTCCAGCGTGGCGGCGCCGTCCGCCGTCGTGTGGCCGGCGCGAACGCCGAGCGTCCGCTCGCACGCCTGGAGGATCGCGCGGCCGCCGCCGGCCAGGCAGGCGACGCCGGTGCAGACGCGCACCAGGCGCCGGCCGGGCGCGCTCAGCCGCAGCTCGGGATAATGGCTGGCGACGCCCCAGACCTCGCTCTTCGGCACGCGAAGGTGGGCGGCCACGGCGTCGAGCGACTCCGGCGACAGCCACCGTTCGGAGCGCTGCACGGCCTGCAACGCCGGTAAGAGCCACGTGCGCTCACGGGGAAACGGCTCGAGCAGTTCGGATCGATCTCGCGTCGGCAGGGGGTTAGCCTCCCGTGGCCGCATACTCTACGCTGTGCCGACGTGCAGCGCGATGGTGCCCAGCCCGAGGCGGCGATAGTGCACGTTGCGCAGCCCCGCCCGCGTCATGAGCTGCGCCAGCCCGGCCGGCGTGACGAAGCGCTCGACCGATTGCGGCAGGTAGGTGTAGGCGGCGCGGTCGCGAGCCACCAGCGCGCCGATGAGCGGCACGACGCGATTGAAGTAGAGCCCGAACAGCGCGTCCCAGCCCGGCAGGCCCGGCCGCGTGATCTCGAGCGCGGCCACCAGCCCGCCGCGCACGGTGACCCGAGCCATCTCGGCGAGCCCGGCCGCCAGATCGGCGAGGTTGCGGAGGAGGAACGCGGACGTCACGCAGGCGAACGTCGCGTCGCGGAACGGCAGCCCGAGTGCGTCGGCGGCCAGCAGCGGCACGAGCTCCGCGCGGCGCGCGCGGAGCTTGACGCGCGCGTGGCGCAGCATGGCTTCGGAGAAGTCGGCGCCGACGACACCATGCGCGGGACGCGCGGCGCGCACCGCCAGCGCCAGATCGCCGGTGCCGGTGGCGAGATCGAGCGCCAGGCCGGGCGGCGCCATTGCCACCGCGGCGGCGGCGACGCGGCGCCAGGCGTGATGCCGCCCGCCGGTCATGAGCGAGTTCATCAGATCGTAGCGGGCGGCGATGCGCGTGAACATCGTGCGCACGGCCTCGGCCTTGCCGGTCATCGCCGCGGCTTATCGGCGCCAGAGACCGCCAACCACCGCCACCAGCACGATCACCGCGATGTAGCCGTTGACGTTGAAGAACGCCACGTCGAGGCGCGAGAGATCGTCCGGCCGCACCAGCGAGTGCTCGTAGACGAGCAGGGCCACCACCGCCAGCCAGCCGAACCAGTAGAGAGCGCCAAGATCCATCATCGCGCCCAGCAGGGCCAGGGCGCCCGCGGTCAGCAGGTGGTTGACCTGAGCCACGCTCAGCGCCAGCGGAATGCCGAAGCGCGCGGGCACCGACTGCAGGCCCTGGGCGCGATCGACGTCGACGTCCTGGCACGCGTAGATCAGGTCGAAGCCGGCGATCCAGACCGTGAGCGCCAGCCACAGCACGAGGGCCGGCGCGTCGAAGCGGCCCCGCACGGCGATCCAGCCGCCGGCGGCGGCAATGCCGTCAGTGAAGCCCAGGACCCAGTGCGAGGCCCACGTGAACCGCTTGGTGTAGGAATACCCGACGAGGAAGACCAGCGCGAGCGGCGCCAGCGCCAGGCACAGCGCGTTGAGCATCGCCGCCGCCCCCAGCATCAGCGCGGCGCCGGCCGCGGCCAGCGCCCGCAGCTCCCAGACGCCGAGACGCCCGGTGGGCAGATGGCGGCCGGCGGTGCGCGGATTCCGCGCGTCGATCCAGCGGTCGATGACCCGATTGCTCGCCATCGCGCAGGTGCGGCCGCCCACCATCGCGAGCGTCACCCACAGCGCCGTCCACCCGCCGGGCCAGCCGTCGGCCGCCAGGACCATGGCGATGTAGGCGAAGGGCAGCGCGAAGACCGTGTGCTCGAACTTGATCGCCTCGACCAGGTATGCCGCCTTGCTCAGAGCCCGTAGTCCTTCCACCGCCGGGTGACGAGGTCGCGGACCTCGTCGCTCATGCGGATCTCGTCCGGCCATGGCTGGGTGACGTCGTCGAGCGGCCCCTTCTCCGTCGCGTCCACGCCCAGCTTGCCCCCGTAGCGGTGGCGCAGCGCCGCATGATCGAGATCGTCCATCGGCCCCTCGAGGATCACCAGATCGCGCCGGGGATCGATGTTGCCCGTCGCGCGCCAGGCCACCTCGGAGAGGTCGTGGACGTTCACGTGCTCGCTCACGACCACGATGGTCTTGGCGAGCATCATGAGCCCCATGCCCCACAGGGCCTGCATGACCTTGCGCGCCTGGCCGGGATAGCGCTTGCGGATCGAGACGACGACCAGGTTGTGAAAGACGCCCTCGGCCGGCATGTTGACGTCGACGATCTCCGGCAGCATCAGCCGCATGATCGGCAGGAAGATACGCTCGGTGGCCTTGCCGAGCCAGTAGTCCTCCTGCGGCGGCCGTCCGACGATCGTGGTCGGATAGAGCGCTCGCGCGCGGCGGGTGACCGCCGTGAGATGGAACACCGGATAGTCGCGGGCCAGCGAGTAGTAGCCGGTGTGATCGCCGAACGGCCCCTCGCGACGCCGCTCGGCCGGATCGACCCAGCCCTCCAGCACGATCTCCGCGTGGGCCGGCACCGCCAGGTCGTTCGTGCGACAGCGCACCATCTCGACCCCGCTACCGCGCAGCCAGCCGGCGAAGACGATCTCGTCGAGCCCGGGCGGCAGCGGCGCCGACGCCGCGTAGGCGACCGCGGGATCGCCGCCCAGCGCGACGGCGACGGGCATGCGCTCGGTGGCGTGATGCTCGTGCTCGGCGCCGCCCTTGTGCGTCTGCCAGTGCATGCCGAGCGTGCGGTCGTCGAACACCTGCAGGCGGTACATCCCGACGTTGCGGGCGCCGGTCCGCGGGTCGCGAGTGAAGACGGCCGGCAGCGTGACATAGCGGCCGCCGTCGCCGGGCCAGCACCGGAGGATCGGCAGCGCGCTCAGCGAGGGGGCGGCGGTCTCGACGATCTCCTGGCAGGGCGCCTGCTGGACGTGCCGGGGCGCCGCGCGCGCGACGTCGATCAGCGTCACGAGCTTGCGCCAGCGCTCGGCGAAGGTGCCGGGCAGCCGCGCGTCGACCAGCTTGGCCACGCGCTCGCCGAGCTCGTCGAGACGCTCGACGCCGAGCGCCCACGCCATGCGATCGGCGGCGCCGAAGGCGTTGACGAGCACCGGCATCTCGAAGCCGGCCACCCGCTCGAACAGCAGCGCCACGTTGCCCTCGCCGGGCGTCTTCGACACGCGGTCGACGATCTCGGTGATCTCGAGGTCGCGCGAGACCTCGACCGGCACCCGGCGCAGGCGGCCGCGCTGCTCCAGGCGCGCGACGAACTCGCGCAGGTCGGTGAAGGCCATCTAGTCCTGGTAGAAGACCTTGACGAGCCAGCCGGCCACGACGGGAAACGCCAGGCTCGGCACCACGCGCACGGCGACGAACCGCCAGCCCATCAGCGGCGCCTCCCACGCGATGATGCGCTGCATGCCGAACAGCGACCACGACGTCATGTAGGCCACCAGCGGCGCCATCGACGCCCCCGAGTTGGCCAGCGCCACCATCAACGGCACCGTCACCATCGGTCCGCCCGGCGTCAGCACCCCGGCCAGCGAGGCGATGACGAGCGCGCGCAGGCCGCTCTCACGCCCGAAGTGGCGCGAGACGACCTCCTGCGGGACGAGGACCTGGAGCAGCCCGGCGATGAGGATCGCCGGGACGAGGCGCGGAACGATGAACCACAGCATCGAGGCGGAGTTCTTGACGCCGAGGAGTGGCAGGCCGGGATCGCGCAGGTAGGCGAGGATGCCGAGGACGACGGCCACGACCGCCAGCACGAGAGTGGAGAGCAAGTCGGGGCGCATTTCGCGTC
>Ga0209474_10003687_pt1 | contig 13382 bp, 16 predicted proteins | sample GraSoiAngelo_145_FD_185902 | JGI IMG/M metagenome (GOLD analysis project Ga0209474, IMG submission 185902) | Grasslands soil microbial communities from the Angelo Coastal Reserve, California, USA - 14_1009_05_20cm (SPAdes) (version 2) | ecosystem: Environmental > Terrestrial > Soil > Grasslands...
GCCGAACATCTCGGGAAAGAGCGTGAGCACATGGACGCGCATGCGTCAGTCGAGCAGCCCGGGCGAGGGGTCGATGACGACGCGGCGGCCCGCGCGATCGATAGCGCGCACGATCTCGGCGACGACCGGGATCAGGTGCTCGCGCTCGGCGGCCTGCACGACCCACACGTCGTTGGTTCCGGTCGCGAACGTCGCCGCGATCGTCCCGACGCGCTCGCCCTGGACCGTGTCGACCCCGAAGCCCACCACCTCATAGTAGTAGAACTCGTCGTCCGCGGCAGGCGGCAGGTCGGCCATGCGGACCAGCACGCGGCTGCCGACGAGCGCTTCGGCCGCCGTGCGGTCCGCGACGCCCGCGATCCCGACCAGCAGCAGCCCCCGGCCGTGCGGGGCCGCCGAGGCGAGGCGGACCTCCCGGCTGGCGCCCCCGTGCTCGAGACGGACGGCGCGCTCGGGGACCAGGCTCGGTGCCGGCGGCTGGTAGGGTCGTACGCGGAGGAGACCGCCGAGCCCGTGCGCGCCGACCACCTCGCCGACCGCGAGCCAGCCCACCTCGGGCTCGGTGTCCGAGGCTCTCTCAGTCCTCTTCGAGGATCTCGAGGATGACCTTGCGGTTCGTGCGGGACGCCGCGGCATTCAGGATGGTGCGGATCGCCTTGGCGGTTCGACCCTGCTTGCCGATCACCCGGCCGAGATCCTCCTTGGCGACCTTCAGCTCGAGGACCGACGCAGTCTCGCCCTGCGTCTCCCTCACCTCGACCGCGTCAGGCTGGCTGACGAGCTGCTTCGCCAAGAATACAACCAGCTCCTTCATGGATATGGCTGCTCCCCGAGTGCCTCACGCCGACACGTCGGCCGTGTTGCCCGCTCTGCGGATCAGCTGGGCGACCGTCTGCGTCGGCCGCGCACCCTTCTTCAACCAGGCGGCGAGCGCGTCGGCCTGGAACCGGACGAGTGCGGGCTCGCGGGTGGGGTCGTACAAACCGAGCCGCGCGATGTAACGGCCGTCGCGCGGCGATTCCGAGTCCGCGACGACGATGCGGTACACCGGCTTCTTCTTGCTGCCGTGCCGGGCCAGACGGATCCTCACTGCCATGGGCTCCTCCTTCTGTCTGGTAAGCCAGGGAAGCCCTGCATCATGGGCCCCGAGCCGAGCTTCTTCAGCACCTTCTTCGTCTGCGTGAACTGCTTGATCAGCCGGTTCACCTCGGCCACGGACGTGCCGCTGCCGCTGGCGATGCGTTTGCGCCGGCTCGCGTTCAGGATGTGCGCGTTGCGCCGCTCCTGGCGCGTCATCGAGTCGATGATCGCCTCGACGCGCTTGAGCTCCGCCTCCGCGCCGCTCAGGTCCGCGCCCTTGAGCAGCTTCTTGACGCCCGGGATCATGCCGATCAGGTCGGCGACCGAGCCCATCTTCTTGACGGTCCGCAGCTGGTCGCGGAAGTCCTCGAGCGTGAACTCGTTGCGCCGGAGCTTCTTGGCGACGTCCTCGGCCGCCCCGCGGTCGTACGCCTTCTCCGCGCGCTCGATGAGCGACAGCACGTCGCCCATGCCGAGGATGCGCGAGGCGATGCGGTCGGGATGGAACGCCTCGAGCGCGTCGAGCTTCTCGCCGGTGCCGACGAACACGATCGGCTTGCCGGTCACGGTGCGGAGCGAGAGCGCCGCGCCGCCGCGGGCATCTCCCTCGATCTTCGTGAGGACGACGCCGCTCACCGGTAGCCGTCCCGCGAAACCCTGCGCGGTGGCGACGGCGTCCTGCCCGGTCATGGCGTCGGCGACGAGCAGCACCTGGTTCGGCCGGACAGCGGTGACGAGCGCCTCGAGCTCGCGCATGAGCTCGTCGTCGACCGTCTGTCGGCCGGCCGTGTCGAGCAGCACGGTGTCGGCGCCGGCGGCGCGCGCCGCGGCGATGGCGTCGCGCGCGCGGGCGGTCGGCTCGCCGTCACTCCCGGGGTGGACGGGGACGCCGAGCTGGCGCGCGAGCGTCTCGAGCTGCTCCATGGCCGCGGGGCGGTAGACGTCGACCGAGGCGAGGTAGGGGGTGCGGCCGCGCTCGTCGCGCAGGTAACGACCGAGCTTGGCGGTGGTGGTGGTCTTCCCCGAGCCGTTGAGACCGACCAGCATGACGACGGTGGGCGGCGAGCCGCCGAGCTCGAGCGTCGCCGGGGCGCCGCCGAGCGCCCGGACGAGCTCGCGGTGCACGAGCTTGATGAAGTGCTGCTCCGGCGTGAGGCTCCGCAGCACCTCCTCGCCGAGCGCGTCCCGCTTCACGGCGTCGACGAACTCGCGCACGACCGCGACGTTCACGTCCGCTTCGAGCAGCGCCAGGCGCACGTCACGGAGCGCTTCCTCGATGTTGCGCTCCGTGATCCTCCCCTGGCCCTGCAGCTTGCGGAGGAGCGAGTCGAACTTCTCGCCGAGGGACTCGAACATCAGGGGGAACGGGCCTTCAGGAAAGGATAACTGTTACTGGAGGGTGACCAACCTGTCAAGAAACCGCGGCGGCAAAAAAACGAGTCCCGGGGCGCGATGGCCCCGGGACCGGTCGGCAACGAATTCAGTTGCGGACACCTACATCATGCCGCCCATGCCGCCCGGGGGCATGGCCGGGGTGGCTGATTTCTCTTCGGGCTTCTCCGCGATCATCGCCTCGGTGGTGAGCAGCAGCCCCGCGACCGACGCCGCGTTCAAGAGCGCCGTGCGCACCACCTTGGTCGGGTCGATGATCCCGGCCTTTATCAGGTCCCCGTACTCTTCCTTCGCGGCGTCGAAGCCGAAAGCGGCCTTCCCGTTCTTCACCTTGTCGAGCACGATCGAGCCTTCCGCGCCCGCGTTGTTGGCGATCCAGCGCAGCGGCTCCTCGAGGGCGCGGCGCACGATGTTGACGCCGAACCGCTCGTCCTCGGTCACGGAGAGCTTCTCGAGCGCGGACGTCGCGCGGATCAGCGCAACCCCGCCGCCGGGCACGATGCCCTCCTCGACGGCCGCGCGTGTGGCATGCAGCGCATCCTCGACGCGCGCCTTCTTCTCCTTCATCTCCACCTCGGTGGCGGCCCCGACGCGCACCACCGCCACGCCTCCCACGAGCTTCGCAAGCCGCTCCTGCAGCTTCTCGCGGTCGTAGTCCGACGTGGTCTCCTCGATCTGCGCCCGAATCTGCTTGATGCGGCCCTCGATGTCGGCCTTCTTGCCGGCACCGTCGACGAGCGTGGTGTTGTCCTTGTCGACGACGATGCGCTTGCAGCGTCCGAGGTCCTGCAGCGCGACGTTCTCGAGCTTCATGCCGAGCTCCTCGGCGATGACGCGTCCGCCGGTGAGGGTAGCGATGTCCTCCAGCATGGCCTTCCGGCGGTCGCCGAAGCCGGGCGCCTTGACGCCGACGCACTGGAGCGTGCCGCGGATCTTGTTCACGACGAGCGTCGCGAGCGCCTCGCCCTCGAGATCCTCGGCGATGAGGAGCAGGGGCTTGCTGGAGCGCGCCACCTGCTCGAGCAGCGGCAGCAGGTCCTTCATCGACGAGATCTTCTTCTCGTGGATCAGGATGTAGACGTCCTCGTACACGCACTCCATGCGGTCGGGATCGGTCACGAAGTACGGGGAGAGGTAGCCGCGGTCGAACTGCATGCCCTCCACCACTTCGAGCTGCGTCTCGAGCCCCTTCGCCTCCTCGACGGTGATGACGCCCTCCTTGCCGACCTTGCTCATCGCCTCGGCGATGATCTCACCGATCGTGGAGTCGTTGTTGGCGGAGATGGTGCCGACCTGCGCGATCTCCTTCTGCTCCTTGGTGGGCTTGGAGAGGGACTTCAGCTCGCCGACGATGGCGGCGACGGCCTTGTCGATGCCACGCTTGAGCGTCATCGGGTCGTGGCCGGCGGCCACCATCTTGAGCCCTTCGGTGAAGATGGCGCGCGCGAGCACGGTGGCGGTGGTGGTACCGTCGCCGGCGACGTCGGAGGTCTTCGATGCCACCTCCTTCACCATCTGCGCGCCCATGTTCTCGAACTTGTCCTCGAGCTCGATCTCCTTCGCCACGGTCACCCCGTCCTTGGTGATGTTCGGCGCGCCGAACGACTTCTCGAGGACGACGTTGCGGCCGCGGGGCCCGAGCGTGACGGTCACCGCATCGGCCAGGACGTTCACGCCGCGTAGGATCTTGTCGCGGGCGTCCTGGCTGAACTTCACGAGTTTCGCTGCCATCGATTTCTCCTCCTCAGCGCTCGACCACGCCGAGGATGTCCTCCTCGCGCATGATCAGATGCTCTTCGCCGTCGATCTTGATCTCGGAGCCGGAGTACTTGCCGAACAGCACGGTGTCGCCCACCTTGACGTCGAGCGGGGTGACCTTGCCGTTGTCGCCGACCTTTCCCTTGCCGGCGGCAATGACCTTGCCTTGCTGGGGTTTTTCCTTGGCGGTGTCGGGGATGATGATGCCCCCTTTGGTCTTCTCGATCTCCTCCTCGAGGCGCTTGACGATGACCCGGTCCTGAAGCGGCCTGATCTTCATGCCGACGGCTCCTTTCGTGGACGAAACGGTGGGGGAATTCGGGCGCCAACACTAACCACGGCGCTCCCGCTGTCAAGGAGGTGGGCGGGGGTCACCGCCCGCTTTCGCCGCTCCTCCTCGTAGTACCGGCGGTAGAGCACGTCCCACTCCCGGCTCCCGGGGAGGACGCGCTTCGGCATCCGCCCCCGCGCCAGCTGATCGAGGCGCTCGTCGAGCGAGAAGCCCTCGGTGAGGACGCGCTTCGCCTCGGCGAGGAACAGGCGCTCGCTGCGCACGCGGCCGAGCCGTTCCGCGCCGACGGCCTTCAGGACGGCGTGCGAGAGGAAGGACAGTCGGCCCTCCGACAGGTTCAGAGAACGAACCCTCGGCGCTCGGCGATCCGCTGCTTGACGAGCTGCTCGACGCGACGAAGGTCCAGATCCTCGCGCCGGATGCCCGGAGCGCCCCGGCGCACCACGCGTTCGGCCTCGGCGGCGGCCTCGCGCTCGATCTCCGCCTCCTCCTCGAAGTTACGAGCGAGGAGTGCCGCGAAGCAAGCGTGCACCTTCTCCTCCGGAACGTCGAGCGCGAGGACGTCGGCGGCGACCAGCCGTTTCGTCAGCAGCTCGGCCACCCGCTGCAGCTGCGCTGGCGATGGCCGCATGGCGCCATGCTTTAGGCGGCGCCCCGCGCTTTTGCAAGTTTGACTTGCAGGGGCGGAGCCGGTATCCGCGAGCAATTGGAGTCCCTGGCGATCGCGAAGCCTCGCAGGCTCCGGCCCGGCGATACGGTGGGTGTGATCGCTCCGTCGGGGGTGGTCGACGAGACGCGGCTCGCAGCAGGTATCCGCGTCCTCGAGGGGTGGGGGCTCCGGGTGATGCCCGGCGCGTCGGTGGGCGCGCGACATGCATACCTCGCCGGCGCGGACGACGCCCGGCGGGCCGATCTCCAGCGCATGATGGACGACCCGGACATTCACGCGATCTTCTGCGCGCGCGGCGGCTATGGCAGCCAGCGGTTGCTGCCGCTGCTCGACTTCGCCTCTCTCGTCGCGCACCCGAAGGCGATCGTCGGCTACAGCGATGCAACCGCGCTCTTGAACGCCGTCGTCGGCGCGGGAGCGATGGCGGTGCACGGCCCAATGATCGCGGACGACCTCGCGACCGGGCTCACCGCGCGCTCTGTCGAACGGCTCTGGGCGGTGCTGTCCGATTCCGAGTACGTGTGGGAAGACGAGGTACCGGAGACGGTGCGCGTGGGATGCGCCGAGGGCCGGCTCGTTGGCGGCTGTCTCTCGGTGCTGGCGGCGACGCTCGGCACGCCGCATGCGCCCGATACCGCCGGTGCGATTCTCTTCCTCGAGGACGTGCACGAGTTTCCCTACCGCCTCGACCGCTTGCTCACGCAGCTCAGGCAGGCGGGCAAGCTCGACGCGATCGCCGGGCTCGTGTTCGGCACGATGGCGGCCTGCCGCGGTGTGGCCGGGGTACACCCGCTCGACGTCGTGCGTGGATTCTTCGCCGATGCGCCGTACCCCGTCGGCATCGGCCTTCCGGCAGGGCACGACCCGGCGCCGGGCATGCGCGAGAACCACGCGCTGCCGCTCGGAGTGCGCGTCAGGCTGGATACCCACCGCGGCCGCCTGGTCGCGCTCGAGCCGGCCGTCGTCTGACGTGGACTTCGCGCGGGTCGACGAGGTGCTGCGGCAGGGCGTCGAGACGGGTGCCTTTCCCGGGGCCGTGATCCTCGTGTCGCGCGCGGGGAAGGTCGCGTACCATGCGGCGTTCGGCTCGCGCACCCTCGACCCGGCTCCCCAGCCGATGCAGCTCGATACCACGTTCGACCTCTCGTCGCTCACCAAGCCGCTCGCGACGACGACGGCGTTCATGCTTCTCGTGCAGGAGCGGAAGGTGCGGCTCGACGACCGCGCGACCCGCTTCTTCCCGAACTTCGGTGTCCAGGGGAAGACTTACGTCACGTGTCGCCACCTGCTCGCGCACTGCTCGGGGCTGCCCGCGTGGCGGCCGTACTTCCGCGAGATCGCGCGGTGCGATCACGAGGGTCGTCTCAACTTCCTCGCCAGCCACGGCGCGAAGGAGTTCGTCTACGAGCAGATCCATCGCGAACGCGCGGAGTACGAGACCGGGACGCAGAGCGTATACAGCGACCTCGGGTTCATGCTGCTCGGCGAGCTCGTCGAGCTGCTCACGAGAGGGCCGCTCGATCGGTTCTGCCGCGACCGCGTCTTCCGGCCGCTCGGCTTGCGTGCGATGGGGTTCATCGACCTGACCGCGCTGCGGGCGCGGCAGATCGCGCCGCTCGCTGACCGGATCGCCGCGACGGAGCGCTGCCCCTGGCGCCGGAAGGTGCTCTGCGGCGAGGTCCACGACGACAACGCCTACGCCATGGGCGGCGTCGCGGGCCACGCCGGGCTCTTCGCCAGCGCCACGGACATCGACGGGCTCGTGTGCCGGCTGCGGGCATGCTGGCGGGGCGAGGACGACTTCGTCGCGCCGGGGCTCATCCGCGAGTTCTGGACGCGGCAGGCCGCGATTCCGGGATCGACGTGGGCGCTCGGCTGGGACACCCCGACGCCGGAGGGGTCGAGCGCCGGCCAGCGCATCTCCGCGCGCTCCGTCGGTCACCTCGGCTTCACCGGGACGTCGCTGTGGATCGACCTCGAGCGGGACGCCCACGTGATCCTGCTCACCAACCGCGTGCACCCGCGCCGGGACAACGACGCCATCAAGGCGCTGCGCCCCGAGGTCCACGACGCCGTGCTGGAGGCGCTCGACTCGTGAAGGTGCACCTGATCGCCGCCTGCGGCGTCGGCATGAGCGCGCTCGCCGCATTGCTGCGCGCCGCCGGTCACGTCGTGACCGGCTCCGACGAGCACGTGTACCCGCCCGCGAGCACGATCCTCGCCGACCTCGGGATCGCCGTCGCGCCGGGGTATGATCCCGCTCGCCTCGACGGCGTCGACCTCGTCGTCTGCGGCAACGCCGTCCGCCGCACGAACCCGGAGGCGGAAGCGGCCGAAGCGCGCGGCCTGCGCGTGATGTCGTTCCCGCAGGCGCTCGCGGAGCTCTTCCTCGTCGGCCGGACGCCCATCGTGGTTGCCGGCACGCACGGCAAGACCACGTCGGCCGCCATGCTCGCCTGGCTGCTCACCCGCACGGGGCGCGATCCGGGCTATCTCGTCGGCGGTCTCCCGCGCGACCTGGGTGCGAGCGCCGCGCTCGGGACCGGGCCGTGGTTCGTGGTCGAGGGCGACGAGTACGACTCGGCATACTTCGACAAGGAGGCGAAGTTCCTGCACTACCGGCCGGAATTCGTCCTCCTCAACGCCATCGAGTTCGACCACGCGGACATCTACCGCGACGTCGAGCACGTGAAGGGTGCCTTCCGGAAGCTCCTGGCGCTCGTGCCGGCGGGTGCGCCGGTGGTCGCCTGCGGCGACTTCCCCCACGTGCACGACGTCGTGCGCGACACCCGCGCGCGGGTGCTGCGCTTCGGTGTCGGCGAGGCGAACGCGTGGCGTGTGGCCGACCTGCGGGACGACGGCATGACGCGCTTCACGGTACGTGAGGGTGAACGCGCTGTCGTCGACGTCGCGCTGCCCGTGCCCGGCGCGATCAACGCGCGCAACGCGCTCGGCGTTCTCCTGCTCGCCGCGCAGGTCGGCGTGCCGTGGGCGGAGGGCGCGGCCGCCCTTGCCGAGTTCCACGGCGTGCGCCGCCGGCAGGAGGTCGTCGGCGAGGCGCACGGCGTCGTCGTGATCGACGACTTCGCGCACCATCCCACCGCCGTGGCCGGCACCCTCGCGGCGCTCCGGCTTCGCTACCCGGAGCGGCGGCTGCGGGCCGTCTTCGAGCCGCGCTCGAACACGAGCCGCCGGCGGATCTTCCAGGAGGAGTTCTGCCGCGCGCTGGCAGCTGCCGACGAGGTCGTGCTCGCCGAGCCGTTCTCCAAGACGAGCGACCCGATTCCCGCGGAGGAACGACTGGACCCGGAGCAGATCGTTGCGGACCTCGTGCAGCGCGGCGTCGCGGCGCGCCTCATGCCTGGCGTGCCGGCGATCCGCGATTACCTCGTCGAGTCGGCGCGCTCCGGCGACGTCATCGCGATCATGTCGAACGGCGCGTTCGGCGGCCTGCCGGCGCTCGTAGCCGAGGCGCTCGGATTGCGGCCGGCGGAAAGCTAGGCAGCGACCCGAGACCATGTCTCGGGTCGGGCGGACCCGAGAATGTCGCGCGGTGATCTATGCCAACGGCGTCCCGCGGCCGGCGAAGCCGGCGCGGGAAACTTTCCGGAAGTACGATCTCTTCCGAGAACGACCCGAAGCCTCGGGTCGGGCGTCCTAGGACGGCAGGTCGTCGGGAGCGGGTGAATAGATCCGCGTGTACATGCGATAGTTCCTGAGCACCGCCTTCACGTAGTCCCGCGTCTCACGGAAGCTCACCAGCTCCACGAACTCGTCGTCCGGCCGGCTACCGTAGCGGCGCTCCCACTTGGCGACCGCGTCCTCGCCGGCATTGTACGCGGCCAGCGCCTTCACCACCGATCCGTCGTACCGGTCGAGCAGCTTCCGGAGGAGCGCCGTGCCGAGTGCGACGTTGAGCGCCGGGTCGTGCAGCCGCCGGCGATCGGGTGCGTCGCGCGCGAGCTGGCGCGCGGTGGCCGGCATCAGCTGCATCAGCCCGTGCGCATCGGCGGGCGACACGGCGTCCGGGTCGAAGAGACTCTCCTGCCGGATGAGCGCGACCACCAGAAACGGCTCGAGGCGGCGCGCGGCCGCCTGGGTGCGTACGTCGCTCCAGTAGCCGAGCGGGTAGAGGTAGCGGCGGAGGGCGCCGGGCGAGCGTCGCCGCCGCATGTCGGCGGCGAGCCGGAGTGCCGCCCCCGGAGCCCCGACCGCGGCGTACGCCTGCAGCAGGCGATGACGCTCGGCGGGACCGGCGGCGTCCGCCTGCAGCGCTTCGAGCTCGAGGCGCGAGAACCGCATCAAGGTGAGCTGGAAGAGCAGCGCGGCGCGGGTCCCGTGCGGGCCAGCGAGATCCGACGGGAACGCCGGCCGTTCGATCGCGGGTGTCACCGGCGGCGCCGGCGGCCGGCCGAGATGCGTCTCGGCGAGCGCCGCGTAGTACGACGTCGGGTGGTGGTCGGCGACGTGCACGAGCTGCGCACGAGCTTCGCTCGACCGCCCCAGGCGCTCGAGCGCGCGGGCGTGCCAGTACTCGGCGGCGACGCGAGGCCCGCGCCCGGTCCGCTCGGCAAGCCGCCCGAACCAATTGCCGGCGCCTGCGAAATCGCCGGCGAGATAGCGCACCCACCCGGCGCGCCAGCGGGCGTCCGCCGCGAGCGGCGCGCGAGGGTAGCGGGTCGCGACCTCGACGTACGCGCCGTGGGCCGCGGCGTAGCGGCCCGCTTCCTGGTGGATCCGCCCGGTCGCGTAGAGCGCCTCGGGCGCCACGGTGCTGCCCGGGAAGCGACGGACCGTGTCGTGGAACAGCCGGAGCGCCTGCTCGTCCTCGTCGGCGTTCCACCGCCACCGCGCGGCGGCCGCCAGGGCGCGCGGGGCCAGAGGCTCGGACCCCTCGTCGGCGACGGCGACGCACGCCGCCTCGGCGTCGCCGTGGTGCCCGGCGGCATGCTCGAGCTGCGCGCGTATCCACAGCGCCCGCGCGCGGACGCTCCCGCTCGGGGCGGCCGCGAGCGCCGCGGCGACCGCGGCGCTCGCGGCGGCGGCGTCGCCCTCGGCGAAGCGCATCTCCGCCTCATCGGCCGCAGGCTCGCCGCCCTCGAAGAGGTCCGGACGGGCGCGACGGATGCGCTCGGTCAGCCGGCGCGCCCGCCGGTCGGCGAGCGTGTGAGGCCGGCTGTGGCGCACGGCGCGAGCGAGGTCGAGGGCGGCGACGTCGTCGTTGGCGCGATGGGCCATCTCGGCGAGCGCCATCGTCGCCCACGCCGCGCGGTCGCTGCCTGCCGACAGGCCGGCGCGCGCCGTCTCGAGCCAGCCGTGCGCCTCGTCGAAATCGCCGGCCGCGCGCGCGAGCGCTCCCGCACGGAACGCCGCCTGGCTCTTCCAGACGGTGTCGGGGTAGTCGGCGAGAAGCCGGCGCAGCTCCGCGCGCGCGTCGTCGCGACGGCCGGCGGATGCCGCCGCGCGCGCGCCGAAGTAGAGTGCGTAATCGGCCAGCGCCGGATAGCGGACCGCGACGTCGGCGAAGCAGCGCGCCGCCTCGGTGGCGTCGCCGTCGGACAGCGCGGCGAGCCCCGCGACGAGCGGCTCGCCGCCCGGGCGGGTACGTTCGCGCGCGCCCGGGACGAGACGGGCCGGACCGGCGAGGCAAGCGGCGAGGACGAGCACCACACCCCAGACGCCGCGCCCCACGCGGCCGTGGTACCACGCAGGTCCGGCCCCGACAACTTGACAGCGCACCGGCGGGTCGCGACCATCCGTCGCGTGCCGCTCGTGCTCGCCTCCGCGTCGCCGCGCCGGCGCGAGCTGCTCGGCTGGCTCGGTGTGCCGTTCGTCGTCGACGCCGCGGACGTCGACGAGCGGCCGCAGACGTCGGAGTCCGCCGAGGAGCTCGTGCGGCGGCTCGCGTCCGCCAAGGCCTCCGCCGGCGCTGCGCGGCATCGGGCGGCGTGGGTGCTGGCGGCCGACACCGTGGTCGAGATCGACGGCGACATTCTCGGCAAGCCCGTCGATCGCGCCGACGCGGCGGCGATGCTGGCGCGTCTCGCGGGGCGCGTGCATCGAGTGGTCACCGGGTTCGCCCTCGCGGCTCCCGGCGGAGCACTCCGGGCCGCCGAACGTGTCGTTTCGCGCGTGCAGTTCCGCCCGCTGACCGCCGCAGCGATCGCCGCTTACGTGGAGACCGACGAGTCCCTCGACAAGGCGGGCGCGTACGCCGCGCAAGGACGCGGGTCGGCGCTGATCGCACGCATCGACGGATCGTTCAGCAACGTGATCGGCCTCCCCCTCCTGGAGGTCGAGCGGGCGCTCACCGAGGTCGGTCTGCTTGTCCGATGACGTCGTCGGCCGCGCCGCCGCGGTGCGGACGGCGGTGGTCGAGGCCGCCCGCCGGGTCGGACGGGACGCGGCGGCCATCCGCATCATTGCCGTCACGAAGACGTTCCCGCCGGCCGCCGTCCAGGCCGCCCTGAACGCCGGCATTGAGGACATCGGCGAGAACTACGTCCAGGAGGCACGCGCGAAGCGCGCGGCGGCCGACGGCGACACCGTCTGGCACCTGATCGGCGGCCTGCAGCGCAACAAGGTCCGCGCCGCCGTCGCGACCTTCGACTGGATCCACACGGTCGACGCGGCGCCCCTTGCCGCGGCGCTCGACGCGGAGGCCGCGCGGTCGGGCCGCCGCCTCGCCGTCCTCATCCAGGTGAACGTCGCCGGCGAGACGCAGAAGCGGGGCGTCGCCCCGGAAGGCGTCGAGACGCTGGCTGGCGAGGTCCTGCGCATGGCCGGGCTCCGCCTCGAGGGCCTGATGACCGTGCCGCCCGCCGGCGCTTCCCGGACCCATTTTCAGACGCTCAGGCAAGTGCGAGAGCGCGCGGCAACCCGCCTCGGGGTTGAACTACCCCACCTATCCATGGGAATGAGTGATGATTTTGCGGTGGCTGTCGAGGAGGGTGCGACCATGCTTCGGCTTGGACGCGCGCTCTTTGGACCCCGCGGCCGGAGGCCATGGCGGGAGGGCTAATGAAGAAGATCGGCTTCGTCGGCGCCGGCAACATGGCGACCGCCCTCATCCGCGGGATGCTCGACGCGGGGCAGCACGGCGCGGCCGACATGTGGGCGAGCGACCCCGTCGACGCGCAGCTCCGACGCCTCAAGCGCGCCCACAAGATCGAGGTGACGCGCGACAACCGCGAGCTCGTCCGCCGGTCGCACACCGTCATCCTGGCCGTCAAGCCGCAGGTCATGGCGGCGCTGCTGGATGAGGTGCGGCCCGAGGTGAATCCCCGGAAGCTCTTCATTTCAATCGCAGCCGGGTTCCCGCTGCGTCGACTCGAGGCGGGCCTCGGCGGACAGGCGCGCGTCGTCCGCGTGATGCCGAACACCCCCGTGCTGGTCGGCCGAGGCATCTCCGTTGCCGTCGCGGGCTCCAAGGCGACGCCGGCCGACTTGAAGCAGACGCTGAAGCTCTTCAAGGCGGTCGGCGAGGCGGTGTCGATCACCGGCGAGGATCTCCTCGACGCCGTCACGGCGGTGTCGGGCAGCGGGCCGGCGTTCGTCTACAGCTTCGCAGAGGCGGTCATCGAAGGCGGGGTGCGCGGCGGGCTGCCGCAGCCGCTCGCCGCGCAGCTGGCGTACGCGACCATCGGTGGCGCGGCTCCGAGAGCGGGCTCTCGCCGCGCGAGCTGCGCGACATGGTCACGTCCCCCGGTGGCACCACGCTGGCGGGCCTCGGTGCGCTGGACGCGCATCACTTCCGCGAGGCGCTGATCGCCGCCGTCGAGACTGCGACGCGCCGGGCGCGCGAGCTCGCCGCGGCGTAGACGCGTCGATGTTCCTGCTCGAGAACTTCATCCAGGCCATCGCCTTCACTCTCGACAGCCTGCTCAGCATCTATTTCTGGATCGTCCTCATCTCGGCGTTGCTCTCGTGGGTGAACCCGGACCCGCGGAATCCGATCGTACGGTTCCTCTACAGCGTGACCGAGCCGGTGCTGTACCACATCCGGCGACGTCTGCCGTTCGTGGTCGCGGGCGGCCTCGACCTGTCGCCGCTCGTCCTCATGATCGGCATCCAGTTCGCGAAGATGCTCGTCGTGAAGAGTCTGTACGACCTGTCGCTGCGGGTGAGCGGCATGCCGGGCATGCATGGCATCTGACGCGCACGACTGGGTGCGGGCCGACGGTCACGGCG
>Ga0209474_10003688_pt1 | contig 13382 bp, 10 predicted proteins | sample GraSoiAngelo_145_FD_185902 | JGI IMG/M metagenome (GOLD analysis project Ga0209474, IMG submission 185902) | Grasslands soil microbial communities from the Angelo Coastal Reserve, California, USA - 14_1009_05_20cm (SPAdes) (version 2) | ecosystem: Environmental > Terrestrial > Soil > Grasslands...
CGAACCGATCCCGGATCTCGAACTTCAGCATCAGACCGACTTTGCGGAACTTGCTGTCAGTTTCCTTGATCCAATGCTTAAAGCGGTCGGGGTTAAAGGTGGCCATGTCGCGCGTGAGCACGAGATAAACGAGTTGCCGTACCGCTTCCCGCTGCTCCTTGGAACGCGAATGCAATGTCATTACCAGACTATGAGCAAGACGAATGCCCTGTGAGGGGATGGCTCTCGAACCGACCCACGCGAGAAATCAGCCTCACCCAGATCGCGACGCCTCCATCACTCCTCATCCTCATATCTTTTCGGCGCATCTTTCTCGCGCTTTTCTAAAAGACGCAGAATTTCCCCCAGTAGCATTTCGTTTTTCAAATTGACCTGATAATCAAGATCAGCTCGCAACCGGTCCTTCTGCGCTTCGCGATTCTGCGACATCATGATGACGGGGGCCGACAACGACGCGATCATCCCGATCACCAGGTTAAGCAAGACGTAGGGATACGCATCAAAGCCCTTGTCGTGGAGCAACCAGGTATTGAGCGCAATCCAACACAACGTAAAAAGGATCGATGCCGAAATGAATTTCCAGCTTCCACCGAATTTAGCGATCTTATCAGCAGCGCGGTCGGCCAGGGTGAGATGCTTGGCGTCTTCTTCGTTTGCGTTGCGCGAAACCCGGTGTCGAAGCAGATCATCCGTCCGGCGCAACCGCTGTGTAATCGCACTCAGCATTTCCAGGACGATGCGGGTGTCACTCGAGACGAAGGTGAGAAAATTCTCCCGCGCCAGTACCGCCAGACGCGAATCCTCCGTCACGTTCGCATCGGCCGAACGGCCATGGCCGCCGAGCATTGCCATCTCGCCAAAGAAATCGCCATGACCGAGCGACGCGAGAATCACTTCCCGCCCGTCGGCATCCATAACGGTGATGCGAACCCGCCCACTCTCGATGAAATACATCGCGTCACCGGAATCGCCGACCCGGAACAAACTCGAGCCGGCCTTGAGCTCGACCGGATGCAAGTATCCGCAAAGTTCCTCTACTGCGGCATCATCGAGAGCCGCGAAAAGCGGAACACCACGCAAGAGGGCATACTGACCGGACTCCGGCCGCTTGTCTTTAACTAAGGATGGGCGGGCAGACGGCATTCGTATGACCAGGTTGGCTTAGATGAGACGTTTCGGCTTCAGTAGCGGGAACAATATCACATCCCGGATCGATTCGGCACCAGTAAGTGACATGGTCAGCCGATCGATCCCGAGCCCGAATCCGCCGGCCGGCGGCATGCCGTGTTCGAGCGCGAGTAAAAAATCCTCGTCCACTTTTTGTGTTTCCTCCCCCGCCTGTTCGAGCAGCCGTCGCCGCTGCGTGACCGGATCGTTTAGTTCCGTGTAACCGGGTGAAATTTCCACGCCATTGATGATCAGTTCGTAAACGTCAACCACCTCCGGTTGCTGCCGATTTTGTTTCGCCAGGGGTACCAACTCTTTGGGGCAATGAGTGACGAAGAGTGGATCGAATGTTTTCTCTTCCACCAATTTTTCGAAAACATGTTGCGTCACTTCGAAATCGGCCAACTGCGGGAGAATTTCCACGCCCAGATCTTTCCCCCGCTCCCGCCGTTGTTCGCTTGAGATTTCAAACCAATCAGCGCCCGCCGCTTCCCGCACCAAATCGTGATAACGCGCTCGCCGCCACGGCCGCGTCAGGTTGATCGTGCGCGTCACGTTTCCCTCCGCATCCCGATGCTGAATGTGTAGGGGCGAGCTCCCGCGAGCCCGCTCTGGCGTCGCAGGAGCTCCGCCTTCCATTGCGAGAATCGCCTCGGCCACATGACAAATCATTTCCTCTACCAGGTCTGCAATCTTCTCGAAATCGGCATAGGCCCAATACGCCTCCAGCATGGTGAACTCGGGATTGTGCTTCCGCGAAATTCCTTCGTTCCGGAAATTGCGATTGAGTTCGAAAACTTTATTGAATCCACCCACTAACAAACGCTTCAGATAAAGTTCCGGCGCGATCCGCAAATAAAGGTCCAACCCGAGCGCCTTGTGATGGGTTGCAAATGGCTCTGCTGCCGCCCCGCCTGCGATCGATTGCAGCATCGGAGTCTCCACTTCCGCAAAACCGCGATCCTCAAGAAACCGGCGGATCTCACGAACAATCACGAAACGCTTGGCGAAAACCGCGCGTGATTGATCGTTCGTGATCAGATCGAGGTAACGCTGACGATAACGCGCCTCGATACCCTGCAAGCCGTGCCATTTTTCCGGCAACGGTCGCAGTGATTTCGCCAGCAACTCCAGCTTGTGCACCTTCAACGTCGGCTCGCCTGTTTTAGTCGTGAAACAGGTTCCTTCCACGCCGATGAAATCGCCCAGATCGAGCAGCTTGAAGACTTCCATGGTCTCCGTGCCAAGTTCCTTTGCCTGCAAATAAATCTGCATCCGTCCACTCGCATCCTTGAGATCGAGAAAATGACTCTTGCCCATGTCGCGATGTGCACTGATCCGGCCCGCGATACGAAAACTGGCACCTTCGGCAAATTTCTCCCGCGCCTGCGCAATATCGCCGGAGGTTTCGAACGCTGCGCCGAAAGGAGCTACCCCAAGCTTTTCCAAAGCCGCTAACTTCTCGCGCCGCAGCGCCAGCAACTCACTTTCGGTTTGTTCCATGCCCGGGAGCGATTCTAAGCAGAATCAGAGCGATGAACAGATCGAATGGGTAGCGCGCGCGTCTCGTGTGCTGGTTTCGGCGTCTCGCCGAAACAATCTTTTCAACATACGCGTGCAATCGCTGATGTTGAGCCGAGAGAAACGGAGTTTCAAGAGCGGAGGCGTTCCCAAACTGGAGTTTGGGAACGAGAAGGCAGTGCCTGACTGAGAGCTGGGGCTGTCAAGCCGCCGAAGGTCTGTGTCTCGCGTAAGTGGGCGACTTGGCAGTCGCCCCTCCCAGTTAGGAGCCTTGATGACAACCAGGGTCTGTTTAGGAACCGTCTCTCCCGAAACTCTTTTTCAGTTGGCTTCCAGCCAGACAGACATTTAGCGGGACAAATTCGGTTGGAAATGGAAGGCGGACAGTGAGATATTCTCGCCCCGAATTTTGTCTCTGAATTTGAAAAACATGCAGGTCGATTTACCGGAAACGACGTCGAAAATAGGCGGGCCGCTGGTGCGGCAGTTCTCCGTTTTCTTGCCGAACAAGGTGGGCGCCATGCTCGAGGTCGTAAAGCTGCTCAATGCCCACGCCACTCACGTCGTGGCCCTCAGTGTCTCGGAGTCGACCGATGCTGCCATCGCACGCATCATCGTGAGCGACCCCGAGCGGGTGGAAGAGTTGTTCCGCGAAAACAACGTCGCTTTCGGGGTTTGCGAGTTAATGGTGGTGGAGCTGCGCGAAGTCGCCACCCAGTTCATCAAAATTCTGGCCACACTGTTGATGGCGGAAGTGAATGTGCATTTCAGTTATCCGCTCCTGACCCGCCCCAACGGTCGCGCCGCCCTCGCCATGCACGTTGATGATTCAGAGTGCGCCGCATCGGTCTTGCAGGGCGAAGGCTTCCGCTTGCTCTCGCAACGCGACATCTCGCGGTGAATCGTTACCAGATGGACTCGCCGCGGCGAGCCCCGGACGCGCGGAAGCGCGTCCCTCCATTTATTTTGCCGCCGCTAGAGTTTTTGAACATTCGCCCGCCTCACCTTGTCCACGTGCAGTCGATTGACAGCTCACTCGCGTCCCGTTAACTGAAAGAGGTGTAATGCCCGTTCTCGCCGCTTCTTCATCGCCCAGCGACCGGACCTACTCCGTCGCGATCGGTGTTATTCTCGTGTTTGGGGCGTTGGAAATTCTTGCGATCGCAATCCATTTCGGCGCGGAGTACCGTGCTGAGCACGCGACGTTGCAGTCGCTGAAAGAACCGGCCGCATCGACTAGTGCGAAGCCGACGCCGCCGCCGCTTCCCGTGCAACCGGATGCTCCTAGTTCCGCGGCTTTTTCCGCTTCGGAGCGTTTGCTTAAGGAAGCCAATGTCCTCCGCGAGCGCGGCGATACTGCCAACGCACTGGCACGCTTGCAGGATGCTTCTCAGCGCGACCCGAAAAATCCGCAGGTGCTGGCGGAAATGGCGGCGATTTACGAATCAATCCAGCTCTTCGATCGTTCTAACGAGACTTGGCGGAAAATTCAGGATCTCGGCCCCGCAGCTGGTCCACTCTACGAACTGGCTGACATGAAATTGCGCGTGGGCGCAGCGGCGACGCCGGCGGCCGGCGTGCCGATGGATACGGCGGGCAAGCCACTGGATGCGGAGGGACTTCCCGAAGGCTCAGTCTTCGGCGTGACCAGTATTGAGACGGAGCAGATCCCGGATTCCGAGGCAGAAACAAATTTGCGCCTGAAGATTGGGATCAAAAAACGGCAGGGCGTGGCAATCGATCATTCGAAATTGCGGATCATGGTTTTGTTCTATGATTCGGTCGATAACGACAAGGTCGTGGCGACAGATGCCGACGTTAACTACGAGTGGATGAATCCGAAACACGACTGGGTGGAATCCAACCCCGAAACACTGATCGTCACCTATCTTCGTTCCAAAACTCATGCCATCTCCTCGGAAGCGGCGCTCTCCGCTGCCGCGGCCGCTGTTACGCCGGGAAAGAATTCGCCTCGATCGAAGAAGCGCACCGAACCGGCCGCTAGCACCGATTCGCTCTCCGGCGATTCCGGTCGACGAAGATATCTTGGCTACGTCATTCGCATTTTGTATGACGACAAATTGCAGACCGTTCGGGCCGAGCCTGCGCGATTGATCAACGACGCCCCCAATCCTTCCGTATCGCCGTGACGCAATTGCTCATCGTGCATCGCGACCCCGAGATTGGGCGGGACCTGGTGCAACTGGTGAAAGATTACACTGGATACGAAGGTGTCCTGACCCATAGCGAAAGCGAGACCCTGGTTTGGCTGCGGCGGCAGCCGAATTTGCGGCCGCGAATTTTGTTGACGCAGCTTCAGGCCTCCGGACTTGATGGTTTTGTCCTTGGTGCTTTGCTTGGCGAAATGTTCTCCGGCTTGCAAACGCTGTTTCTGCCCGCCTACGCCGCTTCCGAACAGCGAATGGAAGTTGCCGGCTCAAAAGTCTTTCCGGAACCGATCGACGGCGAGCGGCTGATCTCGACGATCGAGCGCTCGGTGCGCATGTTTTCCGATGCGCCCGATCTTTTTCATGTCCTCGACATTTTGCAAATGTGCTGCCTCTCCAAACGCAGCGGTGCCGTGCAAATGGTCTCGGGCTCAAACGTCGGCACCGCTTACTTGCGCGACGGCCAGATTGTGCACGCGGAAACCGCGACTGAATGCGGAGATGCCGCATTGTTTGAAATCGTGAGCTGGGGAGAGATCGAATTTGCCTACGACCGAAGCATTCATGCCGGTGTTGAAACAATCAAGAAGGCATGGAATGCGTTGCTCATTGATGCGTTGGAAGAAGAGAGACGTCGCGCTTTGCCGGCCTGGCGGCAGCAAACGGCGTGATCGTTTTTCCGAGAGCCGCCGGTGAGATTCCTGCTTTGTCCTCATACTCCTGCTCATCGCTTCTAATCGAATGCAACCGCTAAGAATCGCCGCCCTTTTTCTTCTCTTCGGCTTTGTCGCTGGTGCGGCCAATGCTCAGATCCAGGTGCAATTAAAATTCAGCCGCTTGCAATATATCGCCTACGAACCACTCCTGGCCACCGTCACGATTACCAATCGCGCAGGACGCGACATCGACTTAAACAACGACGCCGGTGAACGTTGGTTCGGATTCGAAATCACCGGCAGCGATGGGCAATCGATCGCGGCCGATTCGTCGCAGAAAATGGAACCGCTCCACATCGAGGCGGGCCAGACCGTTACCCAAAAGATTAATATCGCCAGTCTCTATCCAATTCAGGATTTCGGGACTTATCATGTTCGAGCGCATGTTTATTTCTCCGATCTCGGACGCTACTTTTATTCACAAACCAAGGTTGTCGAAGTTACCGACGCGCGTCCGATCTGGAAGCAAAGTGTAGGCATTCCCGCAGGCAGCGAGGCTGGCGGCGATGCCCGCACTTACTCCCTCCTATCGAATCGCTTTGCCGATCACACTTCGCTCTACGTCCGGGTCGAAGATGAACATCGCGGCGTGGTCTACGCCACTTATTCGCTCGGCCATGTTATCGCCTTCGACGAACCGCACGCGGAAATCGATCGCGAAAACAGACTTCACGTTCTGCATTGTTCGGCCCCGCGCGCCTGGTCTTATGCGATCATCGGCTTGAACGGACAGCTCCTTTCTCACTCGACCCTGCTCGAAACGAAATCGCGCCCGCATTTCAAGCGCACCGCCGACGGCGAGGTCGCGGTTGCTGGCGGGATGACGGAAGCGGCCGCGGCCCAGGCGGTGCGCAGCGCTGTCCCGAAATTGTCGACGCGACCGAATGAGAAGCCGCGCGGCAACTAAAAACCTGCTTATAATGAGGGCACGTTTCAAGCGATACGTTGTTTGCTGCTTCGCGGTGGCCGCACTCGCCGCCACCGCATCGGCCCAAACCCGCTACACCACCATTGTGATCGATCCCGGCCACGGTGGCTTCGATCGCGGCGGCATCCCCGGTCAGCGGGTGCCGGAGAAAATGATGACCCTCGATGTTTCCTTAAGATTGAAACCGCTTTTGGAAAAGGCCGGTTACAAGGTAGTCATGACGCGAAACACTGACGTGTTCGTTCCACTCGGCACGCGCGTCGCCATTGCCAATTCCTATCCCAACGCCGTTTTCATCTGCATTCATTTCAATTCCGCTACTCGCAGCGGAGCTAACGGGATCGAGACTTACTTCTACAGCACCGAAAGCGCGCCCCTTGCGGGCAGCATTCACTCCGCTCTTGTCAGCGCCGCACCCTCGGAAAATCGCGGCGTCCGGCGCCGCGGCTATTTTGTTTTGCGGAAAACAGCAGTTCCTGCCGTGCTGATCGAATGCGGGTTTCTCACCAACCCGACCGAGGCGCAGTACGCTCAAACCAGTACCTACCGGCAGCAACTCGCCCAGGAAATTGCCCGCGGCATTCTTAACCGCCCCGCGCTCGCCTCTCGCACCGCCTATACGAATCGATCATCGCGGGTGGATGTTGGTTTGCAGCCTTTTCTCGATCAGCGGTTCGTGCGCGAATCGGGAACAAAACATCGCCGTCACAAGGCTTCGACAAAGAAAAAATCCTCCAGCACTCCGAAAAAGAAAGTAAGCTCCGAGGAACAGTGAACTCGCCGGTCGTTACCTCGGCGCAAATGCGCGACGCAGAAAATGCCGCGTTTGCGCGCGGCGTTTCCGCGGAGGCTCTGATGAATCACGCCGGGGCCGGAATTGCTCGGTCACTGCAGCAATTCTTTCCCCGTCCCGGGTCCTGCCTCGTCTTTTCCGGCAAAGGGAACAATGGCGGCGATGCCCTCGTTGCCGCGGCACGGCTGAAACGAGCCGGCTGGCATACCGACGTTCATCTCTCCTTTCCGGAATCGCAGTGCAGCGATTTATTGCGAAAAAAAATCACGGAATTTCGCGATACTCCTGCTGTAGCGGCAGCCGTGTCGGCTGCAAACGCCAGCGAAACCCCCGCCGCTACAGTCATACTCGACGGCCTGCTCGGACTCGGATCGAAGCCGCCGTTACGCGATCCAATTCTGGTTGCGTGTCGTGAAATCAACCGGTTACGCCAGGAACAGGGAGCATACGTTTTCGCAGTCGATCAGCCGACCGGTCTCGACGGCGATTCTGGAGAGGCTGATCGCGATTGTGTGATCGCTGATTTTACTGTCACGATTGCGGCGACAAAGCGCGGCCTGATTGCAGATGATGCGACCAATTTTGTTGGCCGGCTGGAAGTAGTGCCACTTTCCGATCTACCGCTCGAGGCGGCCGACGAGACCGTTGCCTGCACCGCTTCACTGCGCGGTTTGCTGCCGCGCCGCCAATTTAATGCTCACAAAAATCAATTTGGCAGAGTGGGAATTGTCGCGGGCTCACGCGGTTTCGCCGGTGCAGCCACCATGTGCGCGTGGGGTGCCTTGCGTGGGGGCGCCGGTCTGGTCGAAGTCTTCGTCCCCGAGAATATTTACGAGATCGCCGCCGCCGCCGCGCCTTTCGAATCGATGGTCAAACCGGTCAAATCGTATCGTGATTTGATCGAGGAAAAAATCGATGTCTGGGGAATCGGCCCTGGACTGGGCAAAGACAACGCCAATGAAATTATCGAATTAATTCAGCGCGCAGAAAGTCCGATGGTTGTTGATGCTGACGCGCTCAACATCATTTCGGCTAACGTGAGCATCCTTAAGAATTGTCGCGGGCCGCGTTTACTCACCCCCCATCCCGGCGAAATGAAACGGCTCGCCGGTGATCAAAAAATTTCGCGCGCGGAGCTCGCCGGGAAATTTACCAGCGAATTTCCGGTGACGCTTTTATTAAAGGGAAGCCGCACTGTCGTTGCAGAAAGCGGCAAGCGCATCAGTTACAACACCACCGGAAATCCGGGAATGGCCACCGGCGGAATGGGCGATGTTCTCACCGGCGTTTGTGCTGCATTGCTCGCACAAAACCTTTCGCCTTTCGACGCTGCCCGCATCGGTGCGTGGGCCTGCGGCCGCGCCGCCGAACTCGCTTTGTTTAATAATAGCGACAGTGAACAATCACTTTTGCCTCGCGATGTGCTAACAAATCTTGGACACGCCTTCCGGGAACTGTAACGGCTGTCTGCGCCTGCCGTCTCCGGAGCGAGTGCGACCAGTGCTCCTTCGGCAGCCGTTCATTACAACAATCTCCTCCGTCATTCTGAGTCGCGGAGACGAGCAAGGATCTCCCTTTAGCTGGTTGATCACAACAAACACGAATCGGCATCGCCAACCCCAATGTGAGCCTCACCGAAAGCCTTCGAAGTTCGGAATGACGCGCGTAGATGCCGCGCGTACCAGAAATACGAGCAAATCTCCCTGGGGCCGAGTAATAGGCGGCCGGCGGGCGAACTGCTAAAATTCCGTGACGTCAGCCACCCTTTTTTGCCGGCTGTTGCGATTCCGCTGCTTGCTTTTCGGTAATGAGGGTCTTGATGAAATTCTGTGCTGTCGTCAGATCGCCTTCTGTGGCGGAAAGGTAAATGCTCGTCGCTTTCACTCTATCGCCCGCGGCTATGGCTTTCACGATCTCTTCGTGTTCTTCTGGTTTTAATTCTCGCTTCATCTGTATTGAGGGACTGAGCCACTACTCCACACGTTCGTCCACTCGTTTAATCGTTTCGTCGCTGATTCCTTTGAATCGATAATCGAGGCCGGTGAAAATCTCATGGCCTTGCCGCTGAGGACAGCGGCCGCTGCGACGAAAGCCAAAAACCAACATCCAACACCGAACACCGAACATCGAACGCCGAAGGTAGTTTCGGGTTATTGTTTATCGGGGAATCGAGCATCGAGCATCCAGTATCCAGCATCGACGACGTCACGGAGGCGATCAGGAATACGACCAAAATAGTTAGAGATCCTTCGACTTCGCTCCCGTCTCCGCCCAAGGGCTACGGCGCGGCAAGCAGGATGACAAGAAGGAGGGCATTTAGCAATCAATTAACGCGTTTTGTCCTGGCAAAGCTTTTGGAAAGCAGGATCGCTGCGAAGCGGATCCCATATTGGATCCAGACGCAGCAGTGCTGGCGTGACGGGGCCTCCATATAACCAGCCCGAGTAGGGAATGCGCACCAGGTGCGCGAGCAGATCAATCGCACGACTTTTTTCGCCGAACAGTGTCGCCACCACTGCCATGTTCTCGTCTCCAAACGGCCCGATGGCCGCGTCTTTTGAGACCGGTGTGATCTTTTTTACGCGCTCGGCCTCTTTCCATGCGCTGGTCTCGTCGCCGAGCAAGGCATACGTTTGAGACAATATGATGCCTAACCAATCATTGTCTGGTTGGTCGCGAGTTATTTGCACGAGCCTATCGCGCGTTTGCGCACCGGTAGCCTGCGCACCTGTCTTGTCACCAGAGAGGTATTGCTCGAGGGCAAGGAAATAGCCGAAGACTGCTTCTTCGACCTCGGATTCGAATTGGAATTCGGTGAAGCGCTCCTTCAGCAGTTGCACCGCCTCATCAGGTTTCCGCTCGAGTCTTAGTTGTGCGACTTTTGCGCCCACTGCTTCGTACGAAGGAGTCAGCGCGGTGATATCGGCCAGGTATTTGTCAGCTTCAGTTAGGTCGCCCGTCGCCAGGTACAGATGAGCTTTCGCGGCTTTGATCTCGAGGTCTCCGGACCGGATTTCCAAAGCACGGTCGATCAACCGAAGCGCCGTCTCGAACTGACGCTGATCGCTGTAATTGAAGGAGGACCGTAGCAACAACTCCGGATTGCGCGGGTCGAGCACGAGCGCCTGCTCGGAATAATCGACCGCTTTATCCCACTGGTCCTGCCGCCGAGCAATAGTCGCTAACGATGCCGGGATCTCGCTGTTGCCGGGAAGCATCTTGGCCACATGGAGAAATGTTTCCCGCGCGTGTTCGTAGTCGCGCAGCTCGTCGCTCTGGTAATACGCCAGCGCGAGCAGAGTCTCTGGTGCGTTCGGCTGGAGCGCTTGCGCGTGCTCCAAAGCGCCTTTGGCGTCGCCGAGGCGATCACCAAACGAGCTGTACAACAACGAATACATCCGCGACAGCCGAGCCCAGGCGATCACGAACTTCGGATCAAGTTGGACTGCTCTTTTGTAGAAACTGATCGCCTTCTGCAATGGATAAACTGACAACAGCATTTCGGTCTCGGCCGCAAGGCCGCGAAGGTATGCATCGTACGCCTCGGGGTTCGACGTCGGTTTTACCGCCAGCGCCTGCTCCTCAGTCCCGGTCAACTTCGCCCGCAGCGAATCGGCGACCGATTTAGCGATCTCGGTTTCTACGGCAAAGATGTCAGTGAGCTTGCGGTCGTAAGTATCCGCCCAAGTGTGGGAATCGTTCTGTGCGTTGATAAGCTGGACATTGACGCGTACCTCATCGCCGACTTTCTGGACACTACCTTCCAGCACGTGCGCAACGCCGAGTTGCTTTGCGATATTGGACAGATTGCCCGGTTTACTTTGGTACTGAGCTGTGGACGTGCGGGAGATGACTTTCAGATCGGCGATTTTAGCGAGGCGCGTCAGGATTTCATCCTGGATACCCGTTGCGAAGTAGGCGTTCGCCTTGTCATCACTGAGACTTTCAAACGGCAAGACAGCAACCGATTTGTTCGAGGAAGCAAGGATCGGTGTAGCGGAACGATTCAATGCCGTGTAACGGCCCACGAAAAACAGTCCGACTGAAAGCGTCACAGCAATTACAACAAGCGCGATCCAGGCCCCGCCGCGCGAACGCTCCTGCGCGGCATCGGCGGATTCGGTCCGCTTGATTCCCCCCGGCGTGAGTTCGAACGCCCAGGCGATGATGAGCGCGATGGGAAAGCCGAGAATGACAACCGTAACGAAAATCTTCATCACCCAAGTGGGCGCTTCAAAGGTCGGGAACAAAATCGACGCCGCTTGGGTCAGCAACCAGGCCACGATCGCATAGGCGACCGCCACCTTGTAAACGTTGCGCCGCTTTAGTTCGGCGAAGAAGCGTTGAGTGTTCACCGTGAACTCCGGCTTTCAGTTTCCGCTTCTTTCGGAGCGAAAACCTTTGTCACCAGTGCCTGAAATCGCGGTTCTTTCTGCAATGGATCGAGCATTGGATCGACTTTGAGAAAGATGAGATCGAGCCCGGCTCCTTCCTGGTAGCTGCGTTCGAGCCATTCGATCGCCTTATCCTTTTCCCCCAGCGCCACGTGCAACAGGGCATAGCTGTAAGAGGGAACGTAGCGATGCGCACCGATCTGCGACAGTTGCGCCAGAATGTTTAATGCTTCATCGCGCTGGCCCACTTTCGCGTAAGCTTGACCGAGCAGAGCGAGAACGAAGGGATCGTCGTCCAGCTCAACGGCCTTCTTATATTCGGCCAAGGCTTCGCGCAGGTTGCCTTTCATTTCCAGCGCTTCAGCGAGATTCCAATGCGTGTAGTAAAATCGCGGATCCAGGTCGATTGCTTTGTGGAACTGCTCGATCGCTTCATCGTACCGTCTGGCTACCAGGTAATTGGCGCCAAGATCAGCCGTGATAATGACCGACAATGGATCCAGCTCCAGGGCCCGTTTTCCTTCCGCGATTGCGCGATCGAACTGGCCTACGGCCAGCAGAGGTCCATCTCCAAACCAATGGTGCGCCGTCGCGTAATTCGGATTTAATTCGATCGCACGCTCAAATTCCCTGATCGAGCCCGCGAAATCGAAATGATGAACACACAAACTGAATCCCAGCGTGGTGTGCGCTTCGGCCAAATTATCGTCGATCTCCAGAGCCTTCTTCGCCGCCGCCTCCGCCAGCGGAAAAGAATCCTGCGGCCGCGCCGCGCCAAAACCAGAGAGAAGAATGTAAGCATCACCTAGCCCCACATAAGCCAGCGCGTAGTTCGGATCTTTGTCGATCGCCTGTTTAAAATAATCGATCGCTTTTTGAAGATCGGGTCCGGTGCGTTTGTTCCAAAAATATCTTCCCCTTAGATATAGCTGGTAGGCCTCGGTATTCTGGGTCGGCTGCATGGAAATCGCATGTTGTTCCGCCCCGGTCAGCTTCGCCTGTAGCGTGTCCGCCACCTTTGCCGCAATCTCGCTCTCGACCGCGAAAATATCGATCAATTTACGATCGAAGCTGTCCGCCCATAAGTGCGCATCGGTCGCGGCATTAATTAACTGCACATTCACCCGCACCTGGTCCTGGGACTTCTGCACACTGCCTTCGAGAATATTGGCAACGCCAAGCTGTTTCGCGATCTGCGGCAAATCATTCGGCGAACTTTTGTAACGCTGAGTCGAAGTATGCGAGATCACTTTCAAGTCCGCCACTTTTGCCAATCGCGTCAGGATTTCGTCCTGAATTCCCTCGGCGAAGTAGGCATTGTCCGGATCGCGGCTTAAGTTTTCGAAGGGCAGGACCGCAATCGATTTTGCCGGCACATTCGGGATCTTATTTTCGTTAGGCGCGGTGTAACGACCAAGAAAGAATAATCCCGCCGATAGCACACCGGCTGAGATCACAACATAAATCCAGGCACGACCGCGAGATCTGCCTGGATAGGCACGATCGGCCTCTTCCGTTCGTTTAATGCCTCCCGGCGTTAACTCGAATGCCCAGGCAATGACCAAAGCGATAGGGAATCCGACTACGATCAACAGGACTACCAGACGCACGCCCCAATTCGGAATGTCGAAAAACGGAAACACCTGGGTTGCGACCTGAATCAACAACCAACCGACAACGGCGTAGCCGACGGCA